>Ga0255049_10000092_pt1 | contig 48617 bp, 50 predicted proteins | sample JV7_2_3_MG_FD_183615 | JGI IMG/M metagenome (GOLD analysis project Ga0255049, IMG submission 183615) | Seawater microbial communities from Jervis Inlet, British Columbia, Canada - JV7_2_3 | ecosystem: Environmental > Aquatic > Marine > Inlet | place: Canada: British Columbia | collected 2016-10-06 | reverse complement strand
GGATTTAGTCGGCGTATGCCTTGCGCGTGGCGATCTCAAATCGACCGCCTGCTATAAGTATATGCAACTTCACACCGATAAGGCTGACGGGATCGCCGCGACGAGCCTGGTCCATGGAAGAATAGTCGAGGTGAGTGGGGTCGATGACCGTGATCCCGCCGCTACCGACCACCTCAAGTTTGTCGCCCGGACTTATGAAAGCGGCCGTGTCTTCGTCGAGCCCGATGCCAACCGCGAACGGGTTGTACGCCAGTGCCGTCAGCAGGCGACCGAGGCGATCCCGCTCGCGGAAATGCTGATCGATAATAAACGCATTGGTCAATCCGAGTCCCGGCGCCATCGTCACCATATCCGGCATCGGCGTACTGCCCTCCTTACCGCCTGCAATCATGTGTTCCGGCATGAACGCCGCGCCAGCTGACGTACCCGCCACATGCATGCCATCCGCGTTGCAACGGCGAATCAGTTGCGCAACGGCCGTACCGCCCAAAGTCGTCGATAGTCTGAGCTGGTTGCCACCCGTCATGAAAACGCCGTCGCATTTTTCGATGTACTGCACATCTTCGCCGGACTGACAGTCTTCACGGGTGATGAACGGCAAAACTCTCGCATGCTTAACGCCCAGTTTGCGAAACAGTTTTTCGTAATTGCGGCCCGTGTCTTCCATTTCCGAGGCGGTTGGAATTATGCCGATCCGCGCCTGCTTGCCACCACAGACTTCGACAAAGCGATCGAGAATCTCTGGATTGTGCAGTTTTTCTTCTCCGCCGCCGATCGGAATGATAAAACCACGATCGGTGCCATTGTTGCCGTTTGCAGGACTCATTAAATCGAAAACCCGTTTGTGTTGGCCCGCCCCGTTCTTGTTGCTGCCACATTGGCTATTCGGGGACTGCGCGACCGGTGTGCGTAAGGGGCGGCCATTTTACACAAGATTCGGACAAATCCCGGGCCTAATGCGGCAAAATGCTGCTCTTTGACCCGCCGCTGCCCAAGAACGCGCGAGGACAAGGACAGACGTCATGACAGATCACAAATTACCGCTGGGCCGGAGTACCGACTATCCGGACAAGTACGCACCGGATGTCCTCCGCTCAATTTCGCGTGCGGAAAGTCGCGGTGCCTTGGGGTTAACTGAAAACCTGCCGTTCCATGGCGTCGATATCTGGAACGCGTGGGAGTTGACCTGGCTCGGCAGCGGCGATCTCCCGGAAGTCGCAACGGCGGAAATACGTGTGCCGGCAAACTCACCCGGGATTGTGGAGTCGAAATCTCTCAAGTTGTACCTGAACTCGTATTCCATGAGCCGTTTCACGTCGGCCGCCGACGTCGCCGAGACGATTGGCAAGGATTTGAGTGCCTGCGTTGGTGGACTGACGGATGTCAGGGTATTGCCGCTTGCCCGCACAGAAGCTCGCCGTGTTTCGAGACTGGCGGGCGCGTGCCTGGACACGCTGGCGGCCAATTGCAGCACGTGGGAGGTCGACGCAGACCTGTTGCTGGCTGATCCGAATACGCTGTTCGAGGAAGACCTGCACACCCATTTGCTGAGGAGCCTTTGCCCGGTTACGTCACAGCCCGACATCGGCAGCCTGCAAATCAGCTATCGTGGACCGAAAATCGACCGCGCTGCCCTGTTGCGCTACGTCGTGTCTTACCGCCAGCACAGTGATTTCCACGAGGCCTGTGTTGAACGCATGTTCATCGATCTGATGTCGCGATGCGCCCCGGAGTGCCTGAGTATTCATGCCCGCTACCAGCGACGCGGTGGCATCGACATCAACCCGTATCGCAGCAATACCGGTGGGCTGCCGCTGAACCTGCGCCTCTGGCGTCAGTAGTACGGGCCCAAATTATTCCGTGCCGATATCTTCAGGTGTCAATTCATGGCCCCAATCCTGTTTGGCGGTCAGGTAGCCCCGGTTACTGTCGCCAACGCCCGTCACGTGTTTGACGCGCGTAATTTCGCTGAGGCCCATCTGCTCGAGGTCAGTCACTTTTTTGGGGTTATTAGTGAGCAGACGAAACGGTCGGTTCTTCACGAAGAACTTCAGCAGTGATCCGGCATCGGTAAAATCCCTGGAATCGTCGGGCAGGCCAAGCGAACGATTCGCTTCGTAAGTATTCTCACCGCCATCCTGTAACAAATACGTCGCGGCTTTTGCCCACAGCCCGATGCCGCGGCCCTCATGCCCGGACATGTAGATCACCATGCCGCCCTGCTCGTCCTGTTGAATACGCTCCAGCGCTCGGTGCAGTTGCGGCCCGCATTCGCAGCGCTGAGAGCCAAAGACATCGCCCGTCATGCAGCTGGAATGCACGCGCACGAGCGGATTCGTCCAGACTGACGGATCACCGACAACCAGAACGCTGTTGACGGCCATCGACGATGCCAGTGTCGCGAACGAAGCCTGTCCCTGTTGCGCGCGCAATTCGTCCGCGATCTCCTCGATTTTGCCGAGTTCGGTGCGACGCACGCAGGCGTACCAGTCAACCGGGATTTCGTTGTCGCCGAGCTTCAATGGCAACGGGATGGGCCCGAGCACGCTGATTCCGCCGCCCGCAGCGGGCACGTGGTCCGTCTGCACGCGCCCGCCATCGCGGTCAATCTGGAACAGTTTTCCCTGCTCTTCCAGGCGCTTGCGGACCGTGGGATCGATGTAAGTAAACATAGATCTCGATTATGCGGGAATTGTGACGCCGTTCGCCATGGGCACTTGCTGACCCACTGGTCATTAACTATACTTACTGACCTGAAGGTCAGTAAGGGACCCGCATGGCCGAGCCACGTTACCAGCGGCGTAAAGAAGAGCGACCGCAGGAAATAACCGACGCCGCTTTTTCTGTGTTCGCAGAAAAAGGCTATGCGTCTGCGCGCGTCGACGAAGTCGCCAAGCGCGCCGGCGTCAGCAAAGGATTGCTGTACCTCTATTTCAAGACCAAAGAAGAACTTTTCAAAGCTGTCATAAAGAGCGTCGTTATTCGACGCCTCGATGCGTTGCTGCTAGCCGTCGAGGAAACCGAATTGTCGTCCGAAGAATTTATCCGCGGCCCGCTTCTCGATTTCATGAAACGCGTGCCGCATTCGCCAATAGCGGCCGTCATTCGTTTATTGATTTCCGAGGGCCACAAGCATCCCGACCTCGTCGACTATTACTGGGACAACGTCGTCTCCAAAGGCCTGGCAGCGATCTCGGCCTTCCTCGAGCGCGGCGTGCGTCGCGGTGAATTCAAAGACACGGCGATTACGAAACAACCGCACCTCGTCCTCGCACCGATGATGTTGTCGATGATCTGGAGAATTTTGTTCACGCGGCGAACACTGGACACCGACAAGCTCATGGAAACTCAAATTGACATGATACTCGCCTATATCAAGGCGTGAATGGAGCACCCGAATGACGCACAGAATATATCTTGCGATTGCGGCGCTGACGCTTCTGACGTCCTGCGATGCCGCGGACGACCCCTACCGTGTCGTCGGCGAGCTTGCGTCGGACCGTATCGAACTGACAGCCGAATCGAGCGAGCCTATTGTCGAGATAGCCGTAGCAGAAGGCTCGCCGGTGACCGCAGGTCAGTTACTGGTTCGCCAGGACGACGCGCGCGCCGTTCTGCGCCTTGCCGAGACGGAGGCGGCACTCGCGCAACAGCGGGCCCGACTTGACGAACTGGTCCGCGGGCCACGCAGCGAACAAATCGCGGCCGCGCGCGCCAATGTGGAAGGCGCGACACAGGAACTCACGTTTCGGAGAACTGAACTCGAGCGCGTCAGCGATATACGCGAGAAGGGTCTCGCATCGCCCGACCTGCTCGACAGAACCACGGCGGCGCTGGACGCCGCAGAGGCCAACCTCAAACTACAGCGTGCGCAACTGCAGGAGCGTCTTGCAGGCACCACCGTCGAGGAACTTGCGCAAGCGGAACAGGCCGTAAAACAAGCCGTCACACGTCGTGATAGTGCGGCAGTCGATCTCGATCGACACAGTTTGCGTGCCCCTGTCGATGGCGTCGCGGACAGTCGTCTAAATGAATTGGGCGAGCGCCCGGCTTCGGGTCAACCCGTGATGATCATTCTCGCCAGTTCGCAGCCCTATGCTCGGGTTTATGTGCCGGAGGCGCTGCGGGTCAGAATAAGCGCCGGCAGCAGGGCATTGATTTATGTCGACGGTATCGAAACGCCGATCGAAGGTCGTGTGCGCTGGGTGGCGACTGAAGCTGCCTTCACGCCGTACTTCGCCCTGACTGAACGCGATCGTGGCCGCCTTAGTTACGTCGCCAAGGTCGATATTGCCGAGGATCGCGAACGTCTTCCCGACGGAGTGCCTGTTGAGGTCGAGTTCGTTCTGGACGACGCCATCTGATGAGCACCGATTACGCTATCGACGCACGCGGCCTTAGTAAACACTTCGGGACCTTGCGCGCGGTTAGCGGGCTGGACCTGAAGGTGCCGCGCGGCCAGATCTACGGTTTTCTAGGCCCCAATGGCTCCGGCAAATCCACGACGATTCGTATGCTCTGCGGCTTGCTGACACCCACGCAAGGTTCGGCAACGGTACTCGACACCGAAGTACCGGGGGACGCCAAGTTGCTGAAACCGAAGATCGGTTACATGACACAGAAGTTCTCGCTGTTTGGCGATTTGACCGTCTTCGAAAACCTGCAATTCATCGCCGAAATTTACTCCTGCCCGGTCGCCGATCGCGGCGCTCGCATCCAGCATCTGCTCGAAAAATATAATCTCCTGCGGCAACGGGATCAGCTTGCAGGCACGATGAGTGGCGGTCAGAAACAGCGACTGGCCCTCGCCTGTGCCGTGCTACACCGCCCCGACCTGCTGCTGCTGGACGAACCGACCAGTGCCGTGGATCCACAGAGCCGCCGAGATTTCTGGGAAATTCTCTTTGGCCTGGCCGGTGACGGCACCACGATTCTGGTATCGACGCATTACATGGACGAAGCGGAGCGCTGTCATCGCCTGGCCATTCTGGATCACGGCGTAAAGGTCGCCGACGGCACACCACAGGAATTACAAGCCGCGACCGGCATGCATATCGTCGAAGTCATTGCCGACGACCCGTACGCAGCGCAGGCGGTGATCCATGACCTCGCAGACGTTGCCAGCGTCACGCAGCTCGGCACTCGCTTACGCGTACTGTTGCCGGATATCCACAATGAGCCGGTGGTAATGGTCGACCGGGCGCTCGCGGCAGCAGGTATCGCCGCGACGGCGGAACTGACGGCGCCGACGCTCGAAGATGTGTTCGTTGCTGTAACACTGAAACCGGCGGAGCGGTTGCAATGAAGTCACTGTCCCGAATTACGGCAATCATCAAAAAAGAAGTTCGACAGCTCGGCCGCGACAGGCTGACTTTCGGCATGGTCGTCGGTCTTCCGGTTATTCAAATGCTGCTATTTGGCTACGCGATCAACACGGACGTCAGAAATCTAAGGACCGCGATTGCGAACCAGGCCGATACACACCTGTCACGACAATTCGTGGCGGAGCTCCGCCAGACCCAGGTCGTCGATATTGTGGAGTCCGTGGAAACAGCCCTCGATCTCGAAGACTTGCTGCGCCGTGGCAAAATCTCGATCGGCGCGATTATTCCGGCGGATTTCGATCGTCGCATAAGCGACCCGTCGCGTGCCGCCGTACAGCTGCTCGTGGACGGCAGCGACCCGACCATTCTCGGCGTCGCCAATCAGCTGCGCACAATGCCGTTCGGCTTCGATGCGACCGCAGTCGCGTCTGGCGGCCGATCCATTATCGAGGTGCGCCCCTACTACAATCCCGAACGACGTACGCCGGTCAACATCATCCCGGGTCTCATGGGCGTGATCCTTACGATGACGATGATCCTGTTTACGGCCGTCGCGATTGTTCGCGAACGAGAACGCGGCAACCTGGAGTTACTAATCAATACACCGCTCAGTTCCGCAGAGCTGATGATCGGCAAGGTCATTCCTTACATCATCATAGGCATGCTGCAACTCGCCTTGATTCTGGGCGTCGGGCGATTACTCTTCGACGTCCCTGTGCGCGGCAGCGTCGTTGATCTGTACCTGGCCGCATCCGCTTTTGTTGCCGCGAATCTCGCGCTCGGCCTGCTCATTTCTACGGCTGCCAAGACGCAGTTCCAGGCCATGCAGATGATGGTGTTTGTCCTGTTGCCGTCGATTCTGCTGTCGGGCTTCATGTTTCCGTTTGATGGCATGCCGAAGTTCGCTCAATATATTGGCGAGATACTGCCGAACACACACTTCATTCGCCTGACGCGCGGCATCATGCTGCGTGACGCATCCTTGAGTGAGCTGACGCCGGACCTTGCTTACTTGATCGCGTTCACGATCGTCGCAATGTCGGTGGCCGCCGCCAGATTCACGAAACGGCTCGACTAGCCACAAGTCGACAGCGAATCCCGCGAGGTAGACGTCGATTTCGGCGAAATACTCGCAAAACGTCACTCTTTCTGGTCCAATCAGCGCCAATGACGCCACAATCCGAACAAGAAGCCACGGTTTTTATTGTCGATGACGACGCGGCAATCCGTTTCGCCATGCAAGCACTCATGGACTCGGTAAACCTGAGCCACGAAATTTTCGCCTCGGGCGACGAGTTTCTGGAAAAGATGACCGACCAGCGCCCCGGTTGCCTGGTTCTCGATATTCGTATGCCCGGACTCGGCGGTTTGGAATTGCAGGAAGAACTTATCAAGCGTGGCAATACGCTGCCGATCATCTTCATTACCGGTCATGGCGATGTACCCATGGCGGTCGAAGCGATGCAAAAAGGCGCTGTTGATTTCATTCAAAAGCCGTTTCGCGACCAGGAATTGCTGGACCGGATTCGCGAAGCCCTGGCGACCGACGAAGAACGCCGGGAAGCGCAACAACATCATGCCGAGGTTGCAGGTCGACTCGAACGGCTGACCAACCGTGAGCGAGAAGTCTTTGATCTCGTTGTGACCGGCAAGCCCAACAAAGTCATCGCCTACGAACTTGGGGTCAGTCAGCGCACGGTCGAGATTCACCGCGCGCGCGTCATGGAGAAAATGCAGGCTCGATCACTCGCTGATCTTGTCAAAATGCATATGACCGCTTGATGACGCTAGGGACGCCCCCGGCGTTTCTCGTCAAATTCCGCGCACTCGATGCACTCGTCCGCATACGGGTAGGCCTCGAGCCGACCGACCTCTATTGCCATACCGCATTCGGTACAGCTTCCGTAGTCTCCTGAGTCCATGCGCTGCAGTGCGGCCGAGATTTTGGCGACTTCCATTCGTGCTTCATTGCCCAGCGCGTCAACAACCTCGCTGTCCTCGAGCTGCTTGGCGCGCTCTTTGGAATCCGCTTCGTATCCGCGACGCAGATTTGCCGATATACGATCCAGGCGCGCGCCAAGCTCCTGCTTCTTCCGCTCCAGCTCCGCTCGAAGCGCCTCCAGTGATGCGGCGGACATGCCGATCTCCATTCGATTCCCAGTGTGTTTATCTAATCCTATAGCACGATCTTGCGAAATGAGTAAATCCACTTACGACGAAGTAAGTAGTAACCGAGAGGCCCTAAGGATGTCGCCTTATGGAATGCCTAATCGCCACGCGTATGCTCTGGGGACAGGTTTTTCGACTCCTTTCCTTTTGGCGTCAGGTATGACAATGAACGAAATATCAAAAATCCTCGCGGTCGTCGACCCCACCGTCAGGGATCAGCCGGCTGTGCGCCGCGCAGCTTGGCTGGCAAAGAAAAACGCTGTGGAACTGGAACTGCTCGTCTGCTACTACAACGAGTATCTGAGCGGCGACCGGCTGTTCGACTCCCCGTCGCTCGAGAAAGCGCGCGATGAGGTGATTCAGAGTCACGAACAGTACCTTGAAAAACTCGCAGAACCCATTCGAGCCGACGGTGTCGTCGTCAAGACATCCGCCGTCTGGGATCATCCCCTGTACGAGGGCGTTGTGAGGCGTGCTGTCGAGGGCAATGTGGACCTCGTCGTGAAGGATACGCATCATCACTCGGCGGTCGCGAGAGTCTTACTGACCAACACAGACTGGAATTTAATTCGTACCTGCCCCACGCCGTTATGGCTGGTTAAGCCTCAGGACGTCGCGAAGTCACCCGTATTTGTCGCGGCAATCGATCCAATGCACCAGCACGACAAACCCGCGGCACTGGATGACGAAATCCTGCATGTCAGCAAGGCCCTGGCAGACAAAGTCGATGGCGAACTGCATGCATTCCATTCCTACGATCCACGTATCGCTGTTGCGACTGCAACCGCCAATGCCTACATCCCTGTTTCTTTGCCGTTTGATGAGATCGAGCAACAGATGCATGAAGATCACCAGAAGCGATTCAAGGAAATCACCGAATTTCACAAAGTCGAGGATGGCAAAGCACACCTGGTCGCGGGCCTTACGCATGAAGAACTGCCGCTCATCGCTGAAAAGCTCAAAGCGGACGTTGTCGTCATGGGTGCAGTCGCAAGGAATCGCTGGAAACGGCTGTTCATCGGTGCGACGGCAGAACGCACGCTAGAGCACTTGCCCTGCGATCTCCTGATCATCAAGCCAGACTGGTTCCAGACACCGGTCGATCTCGACAACCACGAAGCCGCCTGATTCCTACCAGGATCTATAGAGCCGGAGCCGAAAGGCTCCGGCGCGGCACCTTGCATGCTCCCAAACAGCAAGCCGCTTACAAAAAAACAGGGCCTCGCGTTGCGAGGCCCCGTCTGTCACCACTTTCTATTATGTTCTAGTAGTTGGCCGTGAACATGATCCAGAACTTGTTGGTATCCGAAAAGCTCGCGCTGTCGCTCGAAAAGAACGCGCCTTTGAACAAAACACCGTAGTTGTCGGCGAGCTTCGTTCCGGCAGACACGTCAAATTCATTGCCGTAGTCACCGCTACCAGATTCCGCAGAGAAGTCGTGATAAACGCCTGTCAGATTCCATCTGCCTGCCTTGTATTTTACGGTCGCAAACAGGTCCTCGATGCCGCCGGCCGGAGTCGTCAGAAATTGATCGGCCCAACCTTGGAACGCGTGCAGCGTGGCAAGCGGCGTGCGAAACATCATTCCAGACTGGCTGCTATCGCCGCCGAGCGATTCGTAACTCAATCCGAGCGAAAGACCGCCGGCAAGCGCCACCGTGCCGTCGAGGCGCGCGTACTGAGCGTCGTAGCTAACTGGATTGTTCGCGACATCTGACTGTGTCGCGAATTCCGCAATAATGGCCACTTTGCTTTCACCTGTTTTGAAACCGCCGGCAAGTCGTGCGCCAGCGGTACCCGTCGAGAACCCGGCAACGTCCTGGTTATCGATATAGTAGTAGTACGGCGTTACGGACCATTTGTCATTCAGCGCAATTTTCGCGTTGAGAAGGTGGGCATCGACATTGTTCTTGCCGGCCGGTACATCGTCACCAAAAATCCGTCGCACGTAAGCGATGTAGCTGTACTGCAGATTGGTCTTGGAGATCGCTTTACTCGAAATCGTCAAGCCATCGTATGTCTGCTCATTCTGTCGCCAGCCGACACCGCCAACGAAGCGCTGGTTATCGAGCAGGATACGCTGCCTACCAAAACGGAGGCTTGTATCATCAGTCGCCTGGTAATCGAGGTACAACTGATTCAAGTCGGAGCCTTCCGGGTCAGCAACGACCGGGAATTGGCCTCTGTTGGGACTCGTTCCCGCTCCCGAATTGAAATCGTCGAGCACATGGAAAACATGATCGTACTCGGCGAAGCCGGACCAGCCCATCCATTGGCCGGTCCGGTAGTTGAGGCGCAATCGAGCCGTTAGTGCGTCCGCTTTTTCGGCGAAGCTGTCCTGATCGACGTGCTCATAACGAGCGCGCACGTTGACACCCACTTTTCCAGAGGTGATCGCTGTACCCAGGTCATTGGCCTCGTCCGCAGATGCACTGCTTACTGATGACAACAGCAGGCCACAGGCCGCCAACAGCAGCCCGGCTCTTTTGCGTTTCATGTTCCTCGTCCTTCTTCTGATTTCCAATAGTTTGATTAGTAAATGTCATGCAACGTGTTGTAGATGTTGAACTTGCCGGTCGGCGTAACCATCTCGGGCCCTTTGATGACCGCCTTCAACTCACGCGTTTTGTCATCGACAACAACGAGTGCCGATTCCTGTTCCTTGCCGCTCCAGACCGAGAACCAGACTTCGTCGCCCGCCTTGTTGTACTCGGGTTGCACGACGCGTTTAGGCCCTTCGCCCAGGTCCGCCCATTCAGCGATCGGCAGGGTTACAAACCCTGCATCCAGGTCATCGATATCAAACACCGCAATGCTCTGGCTAAACGATTCGTCAGGATTCAACGGCGCGTCAACCCAGAGATTCCTGGAGTTCGGGTGCGATTTGACGAACAGCGAGCCGCCGCCCATGCCGTCGATAACGCGGACGTTCTTCCAGGCACTATCGGGATGTCCTTCCGGATCGGTGCCGATGAAAGATAAGTTCGCATTACCCAGAGCGCTCGTTACCCAGACCGGTCCGAATTCCGGATCATCGATGTTCGCGCCACGCCCCGGATGCGGTGTCTTGGTGACATCTACAAGTGCGACGAGTTTGCGATCCTTCGAGTCCACGACCGCGACTTTGTCGGACTGGTTAGCCGCCGTCAGGAAGTAACGTTTCGTGCGATCCCAACCACCGTCGTGCAGGAACTTGGCAGCACCGATATCGGTAACCGCGAGGTCGTCAATATTGCTGTAGTCGACCAACAGGATATGCCCGGTTTCCTTAACGTTGACGATGAAGTCCGGGTGTTCGTGCGATGCAACGATGGCTGCAACGCGCGGTTCCGGATGGTATTCCTGGGTATCCACGGTCATGCCACGAGTCGAGACGATTTTCAGCGGCTCAAGCGTGTCGCCGTCCATAATCACGTACTGTGGCGGCCAGTAAGCCCCGGCAATGGCATACTTGTCTTCGTAGCCTTTGTACTTCGACGTTTCGACAGAACGCGCCTCGAGACCGACCTTGATTTCGGCAACGATCGCCGGCGGATCCATCCACATGTCGATCATGTCGACCTTCGCATCACGACCAATCGTGAATACATAGCGGCCGGACGCCGAGGGGCGTGAAATATGCACGGCATAGCCCGTCGGCAGAATGGTTACGATTTCCTTCGTATCGCCATCGATGATTGCGACCTGACCGGCGTCACGTAGCGTCACCGCAAAGAAATTGTCGATGTTGCGGTCATGCTGCGGGCTGGTCGGGCGGTCCTTGGGGGCGACCATCACTTTCCAGCTGCTCTGCATTTCAGGCATGCCGTATTCCGGCGGTGCCGGTGGCTCCTGCTGCAGGAAGCGCGCCATGACATCGATCTGTTCCGGCGTCATGTCACCGGAGGTACCCCAGTTCGGCATGCCGGCTGGCGAGCCATACGTGATCAGTGCCTTCAGGTATTCCGTGCCTTTTTCCTTGGTGATGTCCGGCGTCAGTGGTTTGCCCGTTGCGCCCTTGCGCAGCACGCCGTGGCAACCGGCGCAGCGTTCGAAATAGAGCTTCGTGGCCGTGGCGAACTCGGCCTCGCTGAGAACCGGTCCGCCGACCGCCATGATCTGGCGAGTATCGGATCCGACAATCGCCGACGGTGCGCCCTGATAACTCAGTTCACCTTCGGTAGCGCCCTTGTGACGCTCACCCGCGGCGCGGTCCTGCTGACCGAGTTCTGCGCGCAAGGCGGCGACTTCTTCGACACTGACGGCAGCGCCATCATTGCCCCAGGAACCGAAAACGTAGGTCAGCGCCGCCGCGAGATCTTCGTCCGGAAGATGGCCGAGGCTCGGCATGACGCCGTTGTAATCGACGCCGTTGACCGTAATCGGGCCAGATAGCCCGAATAACGCCGCGCCCATGACTTTCTTACGATCGCCTTTCAGGAAATCGGATCCGGCTAACGGAGGAAACGCGCCTGCAAGACCCATGCCGGTCGGCTGATGGCAGGCGGCGCAGTTTGCATTGTAAACGCCCTCGCCTTTGGTCATCAACTCGCCAGCTGCTGCAACAGCGACCTCCGCGGTATGCACCGCAGTATCGGCGGTCGTTGCTGCGGATTCGTCTGCCGCTTTTTTGGAGCAAGCCCCAATTGACAGCCCCAACACCGGCACCATCAAAAGCAGGCTTAGTTTCTTAAGATTCATGACATGCACTCCCCAGTGTTGTCTTGACAAGCAATCACCAGACTACGTTCAAGCTGACGGACGCATTACGTCCCGCCCGCGCGAGGTATGGAAGAATAGGATCGTTCGGTGACAAACCGCGTACGTCGGACCAGTTCCAGTAGGTGCGATCAGTCAGGTTTTGCAGCCCGACTCTCACAACAGCGTTCGCGCCCAACGTCTGTGTCAGATAAAGGTCGAACACGGCATGGCCGGCCGGCTTGAAGAGCTCCCCTTTCGACTCGTCGCGGCGATCATAAGCGTCCGTAAACGTGCCTTTGAGGCGTAGCTGCCGCGTTTCATCGTCGGAAAACCAGCTGAAACCGGCCACGGCCTGCGCGGGTCCGACTGAATTGAGGGCCTCGCCGTTGTCTTCATTGTCACCGCGAGCGTAATACGCCGAGCCATCGAATCCGAACGACTCGTTTTTTCCCAAGCGACTCGTCCAACCGGCTTCGATGCCTTCAATCTCAGTCGCGGAAATATTTTGTGACTGAAATAGCGTGAAGCCACTGACGGGATCAAGGCCGAGGTTGATCTTGGACTCTATGAAATCCTCGTATTCGCTGTGGAAGACTGACAGACGCGCCGATGCACGAACGCCGTGCCAACGCATGCCGATATCGAAACCATCGGACGATTCCGACTTCAGGTCCGGGTTTGGAATCGCGCGATAACCGAAGAACGGCAACTCGAGACTGATGTTGGCATCCGAATACGGCGGCGCGCGAAAACCGTGCGAGTACTGGACGTAGGCGTCGATTCCCGGCGTTACACTATAAATGACCCCCAGCTTGGGAGACACGTCGGACTCCTCGAGGCTGACAACGTCGTAGCTCGGATAGTCCTCGAGATAAATCGCGTCCGGTTGTGGCGACAGGTCAAAACGATCGGCGCGCAACGCCGCCACGACGGTCCAGTTACCGACGCTGATCGTGTCTTCGACAAAGGCGGCCGCCTCTGTCGTATCACTGAGCGGAAAATCTCTGAGCGGGAATACCTCGCCGAGCAGCACGTTCGTTTGTGTACCGTCCTCAAGATTGGTCGACAAACCGTCGCGAAGCTCTTCGGTCTTACGATCACGATATTCGAGACCGACACCCACTCGGTGCGAAACCGTTTCACCCGAAAAGTCTTTCCACAAATTCAGTTCGATTCCCCGAATCTCCTGGTCATAGGAGAAAAAACGATCGATCGATACCGGGGTCCTGGCTGCCGCGCGTTCGTCGAGCGTTGTTTGTTCGATATCGGCAACTTCGTAAAAAGCGCGTACGACACCCGAGTTGATCCAGGAGTCAGCAGAACCGAATTCATAGGCCAGGTTGACGACGTCCATCTGGTACTGGTCATCGCCTTCGAGCGCTGTCGTTGAGCGATAGCGTCCCGCTCCGAGCATCGAGTTCAAATCCGACAAGGTGTGAGAATCCTGACGCATGATGCTGGCACGCCAGGTCCTGCCCCAGGGATCATCGGCCACAAATTTAATGAGCGCCGTCTGACGTTCATAATCCCTCGTGTCCAAGCCATCCGGGCCGGCCGCAGAATCCAGCTGCTCGCCATCGCGCCAGCTATAACCGACCATGACGCCCAGCGACCTGTCTCCCACCGCGAACATCGTCTGTCCGTGCCCACTTTGATCGGCTTCGCGCCAGGTGCCCAGAAAATCACCGCCGATGCCGTCGCCGGTCACGAGATCACCCGGATCGGGTGTACGCACCGATACCACCCCACCGATCGCGGAGCTGCCGTACAGGGCAGATGCCGGACCATGCAGGACTTCGATGTTCTGTATCAGGCCGGCATCGATAAAGTCGCGCGTTGCATTGGAGAAACTACCCGTGTCGAACTGGTCGGACAGAGGTACGCCGTCAACGAGAATGGCGACACGGTTGCCGCCGATGCCCCGGATATTGATGCCCTCGGTCCCGAAACGAGTCCCTGCCGCCTCATAATCGACACCCGGCACGTAACGGAACACGTCGGCAATCGACGTCGCCAGTTCATTGTTCAAATCTGACCGGGACAGAACCGTAACGTTTGCAGCGATTTCCCGAATCGAGCGCTCGTCTTTATGGGCAACGACGACGATCTGGTCCAGTAGCTCGTCGCCTGTCAGCGGCTGATCGACATCGTCCCGGGCCTGCACAGCAGACCCCATGCACAAGAATCCGCCCGCGGTAATAACCACGGCGGACGTTTTGAAAAAACGTGACCACAAGTGCATTGATTGGTGACCGATTTGTTGTGAATTACGTATCCGCACTCTGACAGAGCCACGGGCCATGGCCATAAGTAGGTACACCTATTGTTGTCCCGGTTTACGCATGGCGAATCTATGACATCATTAGCAACGCAATGAGCTATTGGCTAATCAAGAACCTGCACACGCTGGCCGCGCTGCTGACGATCAGCGGTTTCATGCTGCGCGGCTACTGGATGGTCACAGGCTCCGACAGGCTGCAGCATCGCGTGACGCGCACCGTGCCACACATCGTGGACACGATTTTCCTGCTCTCCGGGATCGCGATGCTTGCGATGCTGTCTCTGAATCCACTGTCGCAGGCCTGGCTGCTGGCGAAATTCGCCGGACTGATCGCTTATATCCTGCTCGGCACGATCGCTATTCGTCGCGGCTCAACGCCGCAAGTAAGAAAAGTCGCGTTTGTCGCTGCGTTAGCGGTGTTCGCGTATATCGTTGGCGTCGCGTTGTCGAAATCGGCGACAAGCTGGTTAGCATACTTAACCTAGTCTTCAGGAACGTCGCCTGTGCGGACCGCCTCTCGTGCTGCTGAGAGGAGCCTATTCGTATCGACAGGTTTGCTCATTAACGTGCAATTGTCGAGCATGCGTGCCTCTTTCACGACTTTCGAGGTGTCACCGCTAACGATGAACGCGGGGATTTGCGTGTCGTAGTAATCACGAATTTCGCTGACGGCCTCGACGCCAGTCGAGCCATCAAGCAGATGAAAATCGGAGACTAACAGCAACGGCACTTCGTCCAGGTGATTGATCAGGACGCTGGCCTCGGTCGCGGATGCCGCCGTCGCGACACGAAAGCCCTCGGCTTCGAGCAACAGGCCCCAGGCGTTGGCCACGTTAACATCGTCTTCAATCAGAATTATCAGACCGCCGGACAAGGACGTGTCATGCACAGTGTCGACAACGGCCTCATCTTTCGCAATTACCGAAGCGCTTACCGTAGGGATCGTCACACTAAAGCACGACCCATTGCCCAGTTCGGAATCGACGTCAATCCCCAGGCGCAGCAGATCGCCGAGCCGCTTGACGATTGCGAGTCCCAGGCCGAATCCTTCCTTGCTCGCACCCGGCGCCTTGCACTGGTGAAACTCGCCGAATATCGCCTCGAGCTGATCCTCGTCAATACCGATGCCTGTATCGGAGACCTCGATACGACATACACCACCGGACTCGACGCATTCGAGCTTCACTTTGCCTTTGTCCGTGTAACGAATCGCGTTCGACACAAGGTTCTGAATAATCTCGTCGAGCAAATTAGGGTCGCTGCTGACGACGCTGTCGCAGGACGAAGAAGAAAACTGGAGACCCTTGTGTTGCGCCTGGCGCGCGAACTCATCCGATAGCCGATCGATGAGGCGGCGCATCGGAAATTCCTCGACGTCGGGCGATACGGCCCCGGCGTCGAGCCGGCTGATGTCAAGCAAGGAGTTGAGCAGGTTGGTCATTGCCGTCAACGAGTGCTGCTGACTGTCGATCATCTCGAGTGCCCGCTCATCTTTGACCGTTCGCCGCAGCGCACCGTTCAGCAGGCTAAGCGCTTGCACTGGCTGGCGAAGATCGTGGCTCGCCGCAGCGAGAAACGCGCTATTTGCCTTGTTCGCGCGTTCCGCCTCACGGCGGGCTGCGATAATTTCGTCCTGCATGCGCTTACGCTCAGTAATGTCGCGAATGACGCTGGAAACGAATCCGCGGCCACCTGTGCGCACAGGACTCAGGCTGATTTCAACGGGAAACTCGCTACCATCACGGCGTTTCGCGATCAAATCCAGCCCCTTGCCCATGGGCCGCAATTTCGGCTCCTTAATAAACTCCTGCCGGTGCGAAACATGTCGTTTGCGAATGCGTTCCGGCAACAACGTCTCTATCCTCTGGCCCAGCAATGCCTCGCGTTCGTAGCCAAACATCTGCTCCGCCTGCGCGTTTACAATTGCGATTTTGCCTCGCTCATCAATGATAATCATCGCGTCGGGCGCAGAATCCAACAGATGACGGAAGTACGCCTCCGAATCGTCGGCAATAGTCACTGGCCGAATCGTGCTTGTGACGATGAGGCCATCTTCTGTTTCGATGGGGTTCAGGCCAACCTCGGCGCGGAATGAACTGCCATCCTTGCGTCGGCCGAAAATCTCGAGCCCCGAGACCATGGGTCGTGCCCTGGGGGCTCTATGATAGGCGTCACGCAGATCACGATGTTTGTCACGCTGCTGCGGCGCGATCAGGATTTCAAGTAGCTCGCCAACCAGTTCGCCCGCCTTATAGCCGAACAAGTCTTCCGCGACGTGATTCGCGACACTAATATTTCCGTGCTGGTCCGAAACGATCGTCGCATCCAGGGATGCGTTCAGTATTTCACCGACGATATTGGCAGGCAGCGAGACTTTCTTCATTCGATTCTTTGGCAATGGCTTAGAGTCCGATTATAGGTGTTTGACACCGCCAATCAGGACATTTGTTGACTCTTCCTTGCCATACGTATCGTCCCCTATTCGAACGATTTAGAGCTGCTGATAGTCTGCCGTACTGATTCGAGGCTATACTGCGGCACAAATAAAAAAGAGCCGCGTCGGTGCAACAACCAGGCTGGCCGCTTCGGAGCCTCGCCGCCACACCAAACCAACAGCACACAGGGGTCCTGCCATTGGACACAGCAGCTTCATATAACGACAAGGTAGTGCGCCAATTCTCAATCATGGTCGTGGTCTGGGGCATTGTCGGCATGCTCGTCGGCGTTCTGATCGCCGCGCAACTCATCTGGCCACAACTGAATTTTGATCTGCCAGTCCTGTCGTACGGCCGCCTGCGGCCGCTGCACACCAATGCGGTGATATTCGCGTTCGGGGGATCCGCGTTGTTTGCAACGGCGTACTACGTGGTGCAGCGCACCTGTCACGTACGACTGGCCTTCGACAAGCTCGCGGCATTTACGTTTTGGGGCTGGCAGCTCGTCATCGTGCTCGCGGCAATCACGCTGCCGCTCGGCATTACGCAATCGAAGGAATATGCCGAACTCGAATGGCCGATTGACCTGCTCATTGCCGTAGTCTGGGTGGCTTTCGCGGTGGTTTTCTTCGCCACGATCGTCAGGCGACGCATCAAGCACATCTACGTGGCTAACTGGTTCTACGGCGCGTTTATCATCACGATCGCCGTACTGCACATTTTCAACAACCTGGCCATCCCGGTCTCGCTGACAAAATCCTACAGCCTCTACACCGGCGTGGTAGATGGCATGATGCAATGGTGGTACGGGCACAACGCCGTTGGCTTTTTCCTGACAGCCGGTTTCCTCGGCATGATGTACTACTTCGTACCCAAGCAGGCCGGACGCCCGGTATATTCCTACCGCTTGTCGGTTGTGCATTTCTGGTCACTGATCGCCATCTACATGTGGGCCGGTCCTCACCACCTGCATTACACGTCGCTGCCCGACTGGGCGCAGACACTTGGCATGGTGTTCTCGATCATTCTGCTGGCACCGTCCTGGGGCGGCATGATCAACGGCATGATGACGCTGTCAGGCGCCTGGCATAAGTTGCGCTCCGACCCGATCCTGAAATTCATGATCGTCGCGCTATCTTTCTACGGGATGTCGACCTTCGAAGGCCCGATGATGTCAATCAAGACGGTCAACGCACTATCACACTACACCAACTGGACCATCGGCCACGTGCACGCGGGCGCGCTGGGTTGGGTCGCGATGATGACCATCGGGTCGATGTACTCCCTGCTGCCGCGACTTTACAACCGCGACAGTATGTACAGCACCAAACTCATTGACGTGCACTTCTGGACATCGACGATTGGCGTTGTCCTGTACGCCGTCCCCATGTGGATCGCGGGCGTCACCGAAGGTCTCATGTGGCGGGCGGTCAATGACGACGGCACGCTGACCTATTCGTTCGTCGAGTCGCTTAAAGCCGTGGAGCCTTACCACGTCATCCGACTTCTCGGTGGCCTGTTATTTTTCGGAGGAATGATCATCATGGCTTACAACGTCTGGAAGACCGTAAGCAACAAAAAACCGGTGCCTGTGGCGGTACTGGAACCGGCGTAACGGGAGAACTGAACAATGCGCCATGAGACGATTGAAAAAAGCCTTAACCTGATGATGGTGCTGATCGTCGTTGCGATCAGCATCGGTGGCCTGGTCGAGATCGTTCCGCTGATGTTCAGCGCGGATGCAACCGAGCCCGCCGAGGGCATCGAGCCGTACAGCCCGCTCAGGCTTGCCGGCCGCGACGTCTACGTCCGTGAAGGCTGCTACAACTGTCACTCGCAGATGATTCGGCCGTTCCGCAGTGAGACCGAACGTTATGGCCCGTTTACGACCGCCGGCGAAACCGTCTACGATCGACCGTTTCAGTTTGGCTCGAAACGTACGGGGCCCGACCTCGCCCGCGTCGGCGGACGCTACAGCGACGATTGGCATCGTCTGCACCTGACCGATCCTCGTGCGCTGGTTCCGGAGTCCAACATGCCCGGCTACCCGTGGCTCACCGAGACCGTGGTCGACCCGCAGCTAATCACGGCCAAGCTGAGAGCGCTGCAACTACTCGGCGATCCCTACACCGACGAGCAGCTGGCGGGGGCTGCGGCCGCGGTTGAGGGGCGCTCGGAGATGGACGCCATCATTGCCTACTTGCAAGAACTCGGCATCAACCGTCGCGATCGTCGGTAAAACTATGGATATCAACGACTTACGCGCGATTCTAACGGCTGTCATTTTTTTCGCCTTCATCGGCATATGGGTATGGGCCTGGAGCAAACGACGTAAAGCCGATTTTGAGGCGTCGGCGGCCCTGCCGTTGGAAGAGGACAACTACCAATTGGATAACGAGCGGGAGAACATCTGATGCCTGCATTCTGGCACTGGTTCGTTGCGGTCGGCACGGTACTTTTCGTCATTTGGTGCACCTGGCTGATTAGCTGGTCAGCCAAACAAGGGCCGCAGAATGTTGCGGACGAGGAGGTCGTTGGCCATACCTGGGATGGCGACATTGAGGAATGGAACCATCCTGCGCCTAAATGGTGGCTGTACCTGTATTTCATCACCATCGCGTGGGCCGTTGCTTACATGATCGCCTATCCGGGTCTTGGTAGCTGGGATGGCACCTTGGGATGGTCGCAACAAGGGCAATACGAAGAGGAAATGCAGGCGGCCGCTGAACGCTACAAGCCGATTTACGAGAAATTCGCCGCTATGGAATTCGCGGCGCTGGCACAGAATGCCGACGCCAACCAGCTGGGTAAAAGCCTGTACGCCAGCTACTGCACAACCTGCCATGGCTCCGACGCGCGTGGCGCAACCGGGTACCCGAATCTCACTGACGATGACTGGCTATGGGGCAGCAGCGAAGCTGCACTCACGGCCACGCTGAAAAACGGGCGCAGTGGCGTCATGCCCGCGCTCGCGCCAGCACTGGGCGGCGATCAGGGCATCGACAACATGGTTCGCTATGTGCAGAGTCTGAGCGGCGCGGTAGCGGCAGACGCGAATGCTATGAGCGCAAAACCGATGTTCGTTGCACTCTGTAGTGCGTGCCATAATGCAGAAGGCACAGGCAATCCGATATTCGGTGCGCCTAACCTGACCGACGACATCTGGCTATACGGCTCGTCGGACAACGCCGTTCGTACAACGATCGTTCAGGGTCGCAATGGCCTGATGCCCGCGCACGGACAATTGCTCGGCGCTGACCGAACCAGGATTTTGGCGGCGTATATCTATAGTTTGTCGAACTAGGCCTTTTAGATTAATGATCAGCGAAGAATACCGTGGCGCAAAGCAATGGAGCCGTGACAAACAAGCGGTCTTCACGGTCGTCTGGATTTCATTTCTCAGTGCCGCCATCGGCTCCATGGTGTTTTTCGCCCTGTTCGACCCTGTCGACCTTAGCGTTCTCTTCGACCAAGACCTGGAAATAGGCCGCGATGCAGGTTACGCGGCCGGATTTTTCTTCTTTTGGGTTTTGTGCGCTCTTTGCTCCGCGGTGACCGCATTTCTGGTTCGCACTGCGCCCAAGCGTGACGCCAAGCACCGACAGCAATGAGCACTCCACAAAGCGCTTCGATGTATGAGAGCGCAAAAAAAATCTACCCGCGGGAAATTGGCGGCCGCTTTGCCAATCTGAGCAAGATTGCGACGACCATGCTGCTTGGCTTGTTCTACGCGGTTCCCTGGCTGATGTGGGATGGGCGCCAGGCATTCCTGTTTGACCTGCCGGCCCGCAAGTTTTACCTGTTGGGGCTCACACTGTGGCCGCAAGACTTCCCTTATCTCGCTTTGCTGCTGATCATCGCCGCCCTGTCACTGTTTTTCTTCACAGCATTGGCCGGTCGTCTGTGGTGTGGATTCGCTTGCCCACAGACCGTCTGGACCGAGGCGTTTATCTGGATTGAGCACTTCACCGAGGGCACGCGATCGCAACGCATGAAACTCGACAAGGCCCCCTGGTCACTAAGCAAGTTTCGCAAGAAAGCGTCGAAGCAGTTCCTCTGGATTACGTTCTCGATGTGGACCGGATTCACGTTTGTCGGCTATTTCGCACCGATCCGGGAACTCGGCCTCGATATTCTCGGGTTCAGCGTTGGTGGCTCGACGCTGTTCTGGGGCTCGTTTTACGGCTTTGCGACCTACGGCAATGCCGGTTACATGCGGGAGCAAGTCTGTAAGTACATGTGCCCTTATGCTCGTTTTCAAAGCGCGATGTTCGACAAGGACACGCTCATCATTTCCTACGATGAGAACCGGGGCGAACCGCGCGGTGGTCGCAAGCGTTCTGTCGACCGCAAGGCGGCAGGCCTCGGCGATTGCATCGACTGTGAACTTTGCGTGCAGGTTTGCCCAACCGGTATCGACATTCGCGAGGGACTGCAAAACGAATGCATTGCCTGTGCTGCCTGCATCGACGCTTGCGATTCCATCATGGACAAGATGAATTATCCGCGCGGCCTGGTGCGCTACACGACCGAGCACAGCCTGCACAATGAAACGACGCGAGTTCTGCGCCCGCGAATGTTCATTTACGCGGCACTACTGGTGATCCTGTGTACTACGCTGATCACCTCCATGGCGATGCGCACACCGATCATTCTTGACGTCATCAGAGACAGAAACACGCTGTACCGCGAATTACCGAACAACATGATCGAGAACATCTACACGATCAAGATCATCAATCAGAGTAACGACGCGCGCGCATTCATCTTGAGTGTCAGCGGCGTCGCGGGCATCACGCTTGACGGTATTGACGATGCGGTGCGCGTCGATGGTGGTGGCGTAATGTCGCTGCCCATTCGTGCCCGGGCGCATCGCGACAGCGCTTACGGCGTTAATGAAATTGAGTTCGGGCTGGCCGCCCTTGATGACGAGTCGGTAAAGATCAGCGAAGATAGTCGCTTCCTTGGCCCAACCCCCTGATCGGAACGATGGATCGCGAAGACACTCAACCCTGGTATCGGCAGTTTTGGCCGTGGTTTATTATTGCGCTTCCGGCATCGTCGGTGGTTGCAGGGCTGACGACCCTATGGATCTCCATGCAGACCAGCGATTCGCTGGTCGTTGAATCGCTTGACGGCATGCAAATCGTTGCCGAGCGTCGCCTCAACGCGGAGCAACTGGCGGCCGAACTCGATCTCGCCGCCCTGCTCGAGATCGATCTCGACACGGGCGCCGTAGAAGTCGCAATGCAAGCGGGTCGCCTCGAGTCCGCGCCTGCCACCATTGAGCTCGAATTGTCCCACCCAACGCTCGCTAAACGGGACCGGCTAATCACACTCCATCGCGCGCCGCCTGACGACGCCGGCAACACGTTGTGGTCGGGACACTTCGTTACGGTCCCCGACGGACGGTGGTACGTGACCTTGAAATCCAGCGACCAAACGCGCCGCTGGCGCTTGTCGGGGGAATGGCAGGGTGAATCCCGCCTGACCTTGCGCCCCGCTGAAAGCCGCAATGCCGACGGTTACTGACTCTTGCTTTCACTGCGCGCTGCCCGTTCCCGCTGACTGTAACCTCATAGTCGATATCGAGGGCGACCGGCGTCCGGTCTGTTGCCATGGCTGCAAGGCCGTCGCAGAACTTATTCGTGACACCGGAATGAGTCGCTACTACACGCTGCGCGACGCCCCGGACCCGGGTGTCGGCCGCCCATCGGCGGAGTCGGCCGAGTGGCAGGTTTTCGATCGTGACGAAATGCTGGCTTCGTTTGCGGAACTGAGCGCCGATCATGCCGAAGCAACGATATTCGTCGGCGGAATGTACTGTGCAGCTTGCAGTTGGCTCATCGAGACATCGTTAACGAAGTTGCCAGGCGTTGCATCGGCCGAGGTTAGCCCCGTCACACATCGTTTACGCGTGCGCTGGCGTCAGAGCGACGCGACCTTCTCGGCCATTCTTGCGTCCCTCGCAAGCCTGGGATATCAGCCGCAGCCGTTGGCGCCGGAGAATACGACGCGTCCCGAACTCGCCGAGCAACGCATCGCACTCAAGCGCCTGCTGGTGGCGTCGCTTGGCATGACGCAGGTCATGATGTTCGCCGTGGGATTGTATGCCGGTGACTTCCAGGGCATCGACCAGGAGATGCGGCGCTTCCTGCGCCTGGTGAGCTTTGTGGTTACGACGCCCGTCGTTTTCTATGCTGCGCGGCCGTTCTTCGCGGCCGCATGGCGCGGCATTATCACAAGTAAGCCCGGCATGGACTTGCCCGTATCGATCGCGGTTGGATCGGCTTATGCGGCGTCGGTTTACGCAACCTTCACGAACGGTCCGGCGGTTTGGTTCGATTCCGTCACGATGTTTGTCTTCTTTCTTACGCTCGGACGCTTCCTTGAAATGCGGGCGCGCCATCGTTCCATTGACCGCACCGCAGCGCTGTCGTCGTTGCTGCCAAATACGGCTACGCGTATCGTTGGCAAAGACGCGTCTATCGTCCCAGTCAGCCGGCTGCTTGTCGGTGATAGGGTGCGGGTACGCGCCGGTGATGCCATTCCTGCAGACGGCGTCATCGAAAGCGGCGACACTTGCACGGACGAGGCCTTGCTGACAGGCGAGGCCACGCCGCTGGCTAAGTCGCGGGGCGACAGTGTCGCCGCGGGCAGCGTCAATCTTGACAGCCTGATCGTGATGCAGGTTACCCGAACCGGCAGCGACACGACATTAGGAACGATCAGCCGCCTGAGTGAAAGAGCACGTTACACGCGGCCCGCTTTCGTCACCCTCGCCGATCATATCGCGAGCTACATCGTGGTTGCGTTGCTCGTCATCGCCGCACTGGTTGCCATTTCCTGGTATTTCATCGCGCCAGAGCGTGCTTTCGTGATTACCTTATCGGTACTTGTGGTGACCTGCCCCTGCGCCCTCGCGCTGGCGACGCCGGCCGCGTTTGCCGCTGCTGGCAGTCGTCTCTCGCAATTGCGCTTGTTGGTGACCAACGGCAACGCCATTGAAGTGCTGTCCCGCGCAACAACCGTCATGTTCGACAAGACCGGTACGCTAACGCGGGGCGCACCGAGAATCGCGTCGACCTTTGTCCTCGACGACACTAGAACCGAATACGACTGCCGGCGCATCGCGGCGGCGCTGGAGACAGCTTCGGCGCATCCGCTGGCACGCGCATTTGCGATCGATGGTCCGCTGCCCGACGTAACTGAGCAACAGGTCGAGGTCGGCCAGGGCGCTAGCGGCTTGATCGATGGCCGACTCTGGCGCATTGGCAGTGCCCAATTTGTCGGCGGCGGCGTTGCCGCTACGCCGGTCAGCAATGCTGCGGCAAGCAACGTGTTTCTCGGTGTCGATGGCAATGTCGTCGCCTGGTTCGACGTGGAAGACGAACTCAGGCCCGACGTCGCCAAAACGATCGAATCATTACGAAGCGACGGCCTGCGGACCACGCTTGTCAGCGGCGACAACGAACAGGCTGTCGCAGAGCTGGCGAGTGCATTGGGTTTCAGTGAATTCCATTTTGAATGCAGCCCTGAAAGAAAACTTGAAATCATCAGGGCGGCACAACGCGTTGGTGAACGTGTTGTGATGGTTGGTGATGGCATCAACGATGCACCGGTCCTCGCCGGCGCCGACGCTTCTGTCGCTCCCGCGAAAGGCGCTCTGCTCGCGCAAATCAGTGCCGACGTTATCATGCTCGGCGATTCTCTCAGACCACTAACGACCGCGATCTTGATGTCGCAGAGAACAATGCGCATCGTGCGGCAAAACCTCGCCTGGGCAATCGTATACAATGCGTTGGCACTACCGCTCGCCGCCGCTGGACTCGTGCCTCCCTGGCTGGCTGCAATTGGTATGAGTGCGAGCTCACTCATTGTCGTGCTCAATGCGCTACGTCTCAGTCGATTCGAATAGGGACGCTCCGATGTCTATTCTCTATGTCCTGATTCCCCTCGCGCTACTGTTACTCGGCGGCGCCGTCTGGGCATTCTTCTGGGCGGTGAGCAGCGGGCAGTTCGATGACCTGGACACGCCAGCCGTGCGCATCATCATGGACGACGACGAGAAACCCGAGGCCGGCGACTCCTAATGGCCCAATCCGTGCCCCTGCTCGTGGCGGCGTTTGTCACCGGGCTGCTCGGTAGCGCACATTGCTTCGGCATGTGTGCCGGCATGTCGGGCCTGTTTGCCGTCAATGCAAGCGTTGCATCATTGCGATCACAGATTCCGTTGGCAATTGCCTACAACGTCGGGCGCGTGCTGAGCTACGCGCTGCTCGGCGTAGTCGTTGCGGTACTTGGCCGAACCGTCGTCAGCGCGATTCCGACGATTGCCGCACCTGTGCGTCTGGCCAGTGGATTACTTATCGTTATTGTCGGGCTACAGGTCGCGTTTGGCTGGCGGTTTCTTGCACCGCTCGAAAAAGCCGGCGCGCGCATCTGGGATCGCATTGCGCCCGCAGCAAAAAACCTTTTGCCTGTGACGAGCATTCCAAAGTCGTTAGGACTTGGGTTGTTGTGGGGTTGGCTACCTTGCGGACTCGTTTACAGCGTCTTGCTGCTGGCGGCAACGACCGCGAGCTCGGTGCAAGGCGGACTCGTGATGCTCGCGTTCGGCCTGGGCACTATGCCGGCGATGATCGCCACGGGCATCAGCGCATCGCGACTCTCACAGTTCATGAGTCGCAAACGGCTGGGTGCCGGCCTCTTGATCGTGCTACTCGGCGCATTGACGCTGGCGATACCTGTCATGAAGCTGTCCGGAAGTGATCCGGACGGCAGCGCAACACACAGCCACCATTCACCGTGAACGCTCGGCCGCCAGGCGTTCCTCCAGCCGGCCGAGCGCCGAATCCGCATAGATCAAACAGCCCACGTTGTTGACGAACGGGTTACCCTCGTCACGTTTCTCCAGCTTGTCGTACATGCCGAAGAAGAACGGATGCGGCGACAGGAAAATATCGCAGTCAAGGTCGCCAATAACGCCCGCGCTGGCAATGATGTCCTCGGCCGCACCGCTAACACCGTACTCGAACCCGTCGGCTGACACGGCACTCATGCTGTCGGCGTAGACGACGTCATAGCAGTTGTTCATCGCGCACGATTGCCACGTCCACGTCATTCCACCGCGCGTATGTCCGGGTGTGTAAACTGCTTTCACATCGACCGAACCGACGGACACCAGTTCACCGTCCCCGATGGCCACAACGCCGCGCGAGGCAGGGAAACTTTTCTCGCCGGAGCCTGCGACATACTGCGGGTCATCTTCGGCAAGCGCGCCAGTCGACAGCGCTGCCTTGCCCGACTCGCTCGTGAACACGCTGGCGCGACTCAGGCGCTGCAACGCGGCGACGCCGCCGACGTGGTCGTAATGCACGTGTGAGACAAGGATCGCCTTGATGTCAGCGGTATTGAATCGCAGGGCACGAATGTTGGCGTCAATCAGTGCCGCCGATTGCGGCAGGCCGCCGTCAATCAGAATCAGGCCGTCGTCCGTTTCAATGAGTATCGATGACAATCCGTCTGTGCCGACATACCAGGTATTGCCGTGCACTCGAAACGGATCGATCGGTTCGTTCCAGCTGTCGCAGTTGTCACATGCAATGGGCTCGTCGGGTTCGAGCACCCGCGGGCCGCAGCCTGTCAGCAGCAACGCTATAAATCCGACAATAATTCTTATCATTAGAATGCCCGGTAAAACAACCGAATGGACGCGATGACGAGGAATGCCCCGAACAGCATGCTCAGTCGTTTTTGCGACATGCCGTGGGCGATTTTCGCTCCCAGCGGCGCCGCGAGCACGGTTGCCGGGGCGATCAGCGCGAACCCGACCAGACTTACATAGCCGAGACTGCCGGGCGGCAGCCGAACATCGTTCCAGCCCGTCACCACAAAACCCACAGTCGCGGGCAAACTGATCACCAGCCCGAACAGCGCGGCGGTGCCCACTGCGCGATGAATTGGTTCATTGAACAGCGTCAGCGTCATAACGGAGAACGTGCCACCGCCGATGCCCATCATGCTCGAAAACAGCCCGATCGCCGTGGGGATGACAGGTACTAACGGCCCGCGCGGCACCTCTTCAGTCAGGCTTCGAGTCTCGGGCATCAATACCATCTTGATCGCCACCAGTAACGCAAGTGTAGCGAACACCATGGCCAGCACCCGGCTGTGTACCTGGGATGCAATCCACGCGCCAAGCAGCGCGCCGACCAATACGAAAACGGCCCATCGCTTGACGATCTCGAAATCGACCGACTGTCGCTGATGATGCGCGCGCGCCGATGACAGCGAGGTCGGGATGATTGTCGCAAGAGATGTTGCCACTGCCACGTGCATGCGTATCGCCGCATCGACGCCGAGAAATCCGAGGGCGGCTTCCAGAACGGGCACGATCACGATACCGCCGCCTATGCCGAACAGGCCGGCGAGGACGCCGGCGACGCAACCTGTGAGTAACATCACGACCGCAAGGAAAAGCCACTGCTCCATTGGAACGAACTAGCCGTCAGGCGCCGAGAATCTTGGCGTGATACTTCAGGTGCTCCTCGATAAACGTCGAGATGAAGTAGTAGCCGTGGTCATAACCCTCGTGTACGCGTACTTCGACAGCCACACCGCTGTCGGCGCAGGCAGCTTCAAACAACTCGGGCTTTAGTTGTTCGGCGAGAAACGGATCGTCCGCTCCCTGGTCGATCAGGATCTTGGGAAACGCGGCGCGGTCTCGCACATTTCGGGCCACCTCGCAGGCGTCGTAGTTGTGCCACGTCGACGCGTCGCTACCAAGATAATAGCCCAGAGCCTTCCTGCCCCAAGGGCTGTGCAACGTCGTACAGATCGGCGCGAACGCCGACAATGACCGGTAACTATCCGTATTTCTGAGTCCTATCGTCAGCGCACCATGGCCACCCATAGAGTGACCCGTCAGACCGTGACGTTCAGGATCTCCTGGAAAATTGTCGAAAATGGCGCTCGGCAGCTCCATCGTCACATAGTCGTACATATGATAATGCCGCGCCCAGGGTTCCTGGGTGGCATTCAGGTAGAAGCCTGCTGCCAGGCCAAAATCGTAGTCGTCATCGGGATCATCGGGAACCCCGGCGCCGCGCGGACTCGTATCCGGAGATATCAGCATCAGGCCGAGATCGGCGGCGACGCGCTGCGCGCCGCTTTTCACCATGAAGTTTTCTTCCGAGCAGGTCAGTCCCGACAAGAACGTCACAACGGGGACATTCCGCTCTTTTGCCTGCGGCGGCACGAACACGGAGAATTGCATATCGCAATTATTGGCAGTGGATGCGTGGCGGTAGAAGCCGATGCGGCCACCGAAGCAGCCGGTCTCGCTCAGGGTCTCGATAGTCATGAAGACCGATTATGGCCTAACGTTTCTGGAATACCAGTGTCGCGTTGGTGCCACCAAAGCCGAAGCTGTTGGACATTACGGTCTTGATTCCGGCGTTTTCCACGCACGTCGTCACGAGCGGCGCGCCGTCAACAACGGGATCGGGATCATTGACGTTGATAGACGGGGCAATGAAATCATTATCCAGCATAAGCAGGCAATGAATGGCCTCCTGTGCTCCCGTCGCTCCTAACGAGTGTCCGCACATCGACTTGGTGGAGCCGAATCGCGGTATGGCATCGCCAAACATCGTCTGCATGGCTTCGACTTCTTTGACATCGCCCACCGGCGTGCTGGTGCCGTGCGTGTTGATGTAGTCGATTGAGCCTTCGACCGTCGAGCGCGCAATATCCATGCAGCGCAACGCGCCCTCGCCGGACGGTGCAACCATGTCATAGCCGTCAGACGTCGCTCCGTAGCCAACAAGTTCGGCATAGATTCTTGCGCCTCGCGCCTTCGCGTGCCCCAGCTCTTCGACGACGACCATGCCAGATCCCGCCGCGATCACGAAACCATCGCGCGTCGCATCATAAGGTCGTGAAGCGGTGGCCGGGTCGTCATTGTATTTCGATGACAGCGCGCCCATCGCATCGAACAGGCAGGCCAGTGACCAGTGTTCCTCTTCGCCGCCTCCCGCAAACACGACATCTTGTTTGCCCAGTTGAATCTGCTCCGCCGCAGCGCCGATACAATGCGCGCTGGTCGCACAGGCCGACGTGATCGAGAAATTGACGCCTTTGATCTTGAATGGCGTCGCGAGACAGGCCGACACGGAACTGCCCATGGTGCGTGGCACGCGATAAGGGCCGACCTTGCGAACTCCGCGTGCGCGGAGTATGTCAGCGCTCTCAACAATATTGTTGCTTGACGCGCCGCCCGATGCGGCGATCAAGCCTGTGCGCACGTTTGAGACGTCGCTCTCGTCAAGACCGGCATCGTCGATCGACCGCTGCATCGCGATGTAGGCATAGGCCGCCGCATCGCCCATGAAGCGACGCACCTTGCGATCGATGTGCTCGGCGGTATCAATGTGGCAGGTGCCCGAAACCTCGCTGCGCAGCCCCATTTCCTTATAGCTTTCGTTCGCGACTATGCCGGAGCGCCCCTGGCGCAACGAGTCGACAATGTCCGTCTTGTTGTTGCCGATACATGAAACGGCCCCGAGGCCGGTAATGACTACACGCCGCATGAATAAGTCCTAGAAGTCCTCGGTGGAAGTGAACAAGCCAACTCGCAGGTCTTCGGCCGTATATATTTCGCGACCATCAACGGAAACGGAACCGTCGGCGATCGCCATGTTAAGCCGGCGCGAGATGACGCGCTTGATATCGATTTGAAACGTAACCAGCTTCGCCGTCGGCAGAATCTGCCCGGTAAATTTCACTTTGCCGACGCCCAACGCACGGCCGCGCCCTTCGAGGCCTTGCCAAACGAGATGAAAACCGACGAGCTGCCACATGGCGTCAAGTCCCAGGCAACCGGGCATGACCGGGTCACTCTCGAAGTGACACTGGAAAAACCACAAATCCGGTTTGATATCGAGCTCCGCCCTGATTTCACCCTTGCCGAATTTGCCGCCTTCGTCACTGATCAACGGTATACGGTCCATCATAAGCATGTTGGGTAACGGCAGTCTGCCGTTGGTTGGACCGAACAATTCGCCGTGACCGCTCGCCAGAAGGTCGTCGTAATCGTAGGAACCACGTCGCGCGGGCAGCGGAGCCGCCATGTTGCTGTCAGTCATACGCCCTCCGGCGCTTGTTCATTCTTATTTCGTGCTAACCCGTAATTTTACTACTGTCCTTGATTCCGGGGTTTTGAAATTGCGCCAATTGGCGCCTGCGGGACCTATCGCGTTGCGGTCACTTTCGCTCTAGGACCTGTCGTAGTCCAGCAGGATTTTGTCGCTAACTGGCCGTGATTGGCAAGCCAGGACAAATCCCTGCTCGACTTCCCAGGGTTCGAGGCCATAGTTGGTCTCCATGCGAACCTTGCCTTCGCGCAGATGGGTCCGGCAGGTCGCACACACTCCTCCCTTGCAGGAGAACGGCAATTCGACGCCGCTCTCGGCAGCCGCATCAACGATGCTCAATCCGTTGCGTGGCATATCGAATAACTTTTTGTGACCATCCATGATGACAGTGACTGCGGCGAGGTTTGTCGCAGTAGCGACCTGTTTCTGTACCGCCGGCTTGCCGCGGTGCGGCGCGCCGAATCGCTCTGCATGCACGCTGTCCGCTGCCATTCCCAATCCAATAAGAGCTTCGCTCACGGTTGCAATCATGGAATCCGGTCCGCAAACGAAAGCCTCGTCCGCGTTGTCACCGCGGCAAAAGCGCTCGTACAGTACCGTAACTTTTTCGGCATCGATTCGCCCGGCGGAAATACCGAACTCCTGATCCTCCTGACTGAATACGAAATGCAATTGCAGCCGATCGGGGTAGCGGTTCTTCAAGGCATACAAATCCTCGATGAACATCGTCGAACCCTGTTTCCTGTTGCCATAGAAAAGTGCGAAACGACTGTCTGGTTCGTTCTTCAGGACGGATGTTGCGATCGACAATATAGGCGTAATACCGCTGCCCGCAGCAAAACCGAGATAAAACTTGCTATTGCCTTTGTCGAGATTGACATGGAACTGACCATTCGGCGGCATTACGTCGAGCGTGTCACCTGGCTTGAGTTCATTCGACGCGTACTCGGAAAATTGTCCTCCCGGCTGTACGCGAATACCGATTTCGAGTGGCCACCGCCCCTGTTCCGAACAGATACTGTAGGTACGCCGCAAACGCTTGCCATCGCGCTCAATCTGAATGGGCAAGTGTTGTCCGGCTTGAAAATCGAAAGCCTGATGCAGCGCCTCGGGAACCTCGAATGCAATTCTGACTGAGTCCTTCGTTTCCCGCTGCGTGTCGACGACTTTGAGAGCGTGAAATTGCCTCACACGAGCGCCCTTATATGCATTTGAAATACTCGAAAGGCTCGAGACAGTCGCTGCAACGATAAGATGCCTTGCACGCGGTCGAACCAAATTCGCTAACGATCTTGGTGTTGGTGGAGTCACATCGAGGACAGGCAATTTCCCGCTGGCCATGCACAAGCGCCCGTTTGCCACCCCCTTGTTGCGGCGGCGCGATGCCGATTTTCAGCAATTTCTCCCGCCCAGCGTCGCTGATCCAGTCCGTGGTCCACGGTGGCGACAAGACCCGCTTGATCGAAACGTCGGCGATTCCCCGATCTTCGAGAGCCGCAATGACGCTTTGTTCAATCACCTCGGTTGCAGGACACCCGGAGTAGGTAGGAGACAAAGAGACAACGACGCCCCTGTGGATTTCCACGTCGCGCACAATGCCGAGATCCATGATGGTCACCACGGGAATCTCCGGGTCAGGCACCTCGGCCAGCCACTCGAGAATCTCGTCTCGATTGAAAGGCTGCGCTACCACGTCGCGCCCGGGTAGGTTCGCGGCAGGTTCTGCATCTCTGCAACCAGGTAGCCGAAGTGCTCGGTGTGCATGCCCTGCTTTCCACCCCTCGCCATTACCTGCTCTACCGGTATCGTGAGCGTGGCTTCCTCAACAACGCCCCCGACGTCCTTTTGCCACTTTGTCGCGATCGCGCCCAAGTCTGGTCCGTTGGAACTTTTCATGATGAGTTCGTCCAGCTCATCGGCAACAAACATCTCGCCCGTATAGCGCCACAGGTCGTTCAGCGACTGTTGTGCCTTGTCGTGACTTTCTTCGGTGCCATCGCCGAGGCGAATTAGCCACTGTACGCTGTGCCGCAGGTGATAACGAACCTCTTTCTCGGCCCGTGCCGCGATTTCCGCAAGTCGCTGGTCGCTGCAGTTTGTCAATGCCGTGAGCAACTGAAGGTAGAAAGTGTCGAACAGCACCTGTCGAACACAAGTGTTACCGAAATGACCATTGGGTTGCTCAACCAGCAGCAGGTTCTTGAATTCGTGCTCTGGCCTGAAGTATGCGAGGTCGTCTTCACTGCGACCGTTGCCTTCGAGTTCGCCGGCGTAGGTATACAACATACGAGCCTGGCCAATGTAATCGAGCGCAAAGTTGGCGTTCGCGAGCTCCTCTTCCAGTTCAGGGTAGGCCGCGACGAGTTCGATCATGCGCTGCCCGAGAATCAGGGCGTTATCACCCAGCCTGAGAACGTAGGCCGTCAATACCTGTTCGGGGGTCACAGGTTTTCCACTCCGTCCGGAATTTCATAAAACGTCGGGTGGCGGTATATCTTGTCCTCGGCCGGCTCGAAAAACGCGGCCGTCTCGGCCGGATCGGATGCCACGATCCTGTCGGACCTGACGACCCAAAGGCTGACGCCCTCGCTGCGACGCGTGTACGTATCACGCGCGTGATCGAGTGCCATTTGATCATCAGCCGCGTGCAGGCTGCCCGCATGCCGATGACTCAGCCCACCACGGCCGCGTATGAATACTTCGTAGAGTGGCCAAACTTGTTCTGACATCGTGTATTCCTCAGGCTGCGGCTTTGGCCGCCCGTTTGTTGGCGTACGCCCGCGCTGCTTCCCGAACCCAGGCGCCATCGTCGTGTGCCTTGCGCCGCTTGTCCAGGCGTTGTTTGTTGCAGGGGCCATTCCCGGCCAGGACGTCGAAGAACTCCTGCCAGTCGATATCGGAAAAGCGGTAATGACCCGATGCTTCGTCGAAGGCCAACTCACTATCAGGCACCTTGAGGCCGAGAAAATCCGCCTGTTGCACGGTCACATCAACAAATTTCTGACGCAGCTCGTCGTTACTGAAGCGTTTTATTTTCCACGCCATGGACTGCGCGGAGTGCTTCGACGTCGAATCGTTCGGCCCAAACATCATCAGCGACGGCCACCAGAAACGGTTCAGTGCATCCTGTGCCATCGCTCGTTGCGCGTCGTTGCCACGACACAGCGTGAGCATGATCTCGAATCCCTGGCGCTGATGAAAACTCTCCTCCTTGCAAACACGAATCATCGCGCGCGCATACGGCCCGTAGGAACAGCGACACAATGGAATCTGGTTCATGATCGCCGCACCATCGACGAGCCAGCCGATGGCGCCGATATCGGCCCAGGCCAATGTCGGGTAATTGAAGATACTCGAGTATTTCGCCTTGCCCGACAGCAGGTCGGCAACCATCTGATCCCGCGACACGCCCAGCGTCTCGGCAGCACCGTAAAGATACAAGCCATGCCCTGCCTCATCCTGCACCTTGGCAAGCAGAATCGCCTTGCGTTTCAGCGACGGCGCCCGCGTTAGCCAATTGCCTTCGGGCTGCATGCCGATTATTTCCGAATGCGCGTGCTGCGAAATCTGCCGGATGAGCGTGCGTCGATAAGCCTCCGGCATCCAGTCTTTGGCTTCGATTTTTTCATCGGCGTTGATACGCGCCTGAAACGCTTCAAGTTGTTCTGCCGTTTCCGCGACGTTCTGTTCGGCGTCGTATTTTCCTGCCTGATCGAGGCCCTGCGTGTACATTGGATTTACTCCTGCCAGATCCTTACCAAGGTGACACGGTTTTTTCCATTTTTCAATGATATTTGTATCATTTCAATCGGTCAGCACAGGCTCGTTTCGGCTAACGGAACGCCCGCGGAACAAGGCCACGGTGTCGTCATTTTGATTGTCGATGCGGACAGTGTAAAAGCCGTTGTTTCGGCCACGGTACTCCTCGGTCGCAATCGCACGCAGCGTGTCACCGAGCACAACCGGGCGCAGAAACTCGATTTGCCCCGATGCGGCGAACGTCATCCGGTCATACGCGTTGCAAGCGAACGCGAACGCCGTGTCAGCCAGCGCGAACAGCAGCCCGCCATGACAGATGTCGAAGCCGTTGACCATATCGTCGCGCACTTTCATCTGTGCCGTGGCGGAACCGACCGCGCGAATTTCGATTGTCATGCCCAGAGCCCGTGAAGCGGCGTCCCCTGCCCACATTTTTTTGGCACATCGCTTGGCCTTTGCCAGTTCACTCATTGACTACATTCTCCTGGTTGATTCACAACGCCAGACCACCGAATCGCTGCATGAAAGACGAAGTTGGCGGCGGCAAAGGGCCGTCTGCCGTCTCTATGGTGTCGTTCAGGTAAGAATCGGCTTTTGCATACACGATGCGGTACAGGTTACGGCACAGTTGGTACGCGGCCGCACCGTGCCAGTTTGCCGGCAACAGCTCGCCCGGCAGCTTAGGGTCTCGCAACAGTACCTTTCGATATTCCTGGATCAGCAGGGTGCGCGCAAGAAATGCTGATTTTTCCGATAGTTGTGACGATCGCGCTTTTGCCGCCAGTGCCTTGATGAGCGGCCGAAACCGTTGCACAAACCGCTGGTAGCGCGCATCGATGTCATCGAGGCTCCAGCAACTGTGCGTGAGCTCGCGCATGGCCGTCTCGCTCTTGATGGTTCTGCCGTTCATCACCACCAATTTGTCAGCTACGCCGAGGCGACTCATCGTCACATCCAGTGCAGCGAGGTCCGGTAACGGGTGCGCCAAAACGTTGGCCGACATCGGCCCAAATCCCAACCAGCCACATTCCTTGCGTACGATTTCTTTCTGTTCGGTATCCAGCATCGACAACAACAACAGGCACCACTCGCCGTCCCAATGGCTCGCAGGTGTGCCGTAAATCCGGTGAGTGGCTTGCTCGAATCTTTCATGCCCCTCGTCCGTTAGTGTGTAGTACGAACGCCGTCCGATTTGCGCTGACTGTAACCAGCCGTCTTTGACTAAGCGAAATACCGAGGTACGCGTCAAGCGTTCGCTGACGCCAAAGTCCGCCATAACGCTGATCAGGCTGCCCAGCCAGACAGTCCCGCCGCGTGGCGCGATGGCGTCGCCGAATACCGTGGTAATCAACGAACCCGATCGCAAAGTCGGCCGCGAACGGAATTCGCTAATCAGGTCTTGGCAGGCAGCTTCAGCGCGCATCGATGCTCAACTTGCTTTCGGACGGTCCGACCGTACAATCTGATACGGATTTATTCAAATCCTTTCCAGATTTGTATCCTTCTGCCTCCAGGAGGCCCGCCATGAAACTTGGCAACCTAGTAAAAGGCCAGTGGGTCGATGGTGACGGCGACGGCACCCTACTGACCAGTGCAGTATGCGGCGAACCGATTGCAAGCATTACCAGCGACGGGCTCGATTTCGGCGGCATGCTCGAGCACGCGCGCACGATCGGAGGCAGCAACCTCAGGCGTTACACATTTCATGAGCGTGGCGAGATGCTCAAGGCACTCGCGAAATACCTGACGGAGCACAAGAAGGAACTTTACGACCTATCCACGATGACGGGCGCCACGAGAAGTGACAGCTGGGTGGATATCGACGGTGGCATCTCGACCCTGTTCGTGTTCTCCAGCAAAGGACGCCGAGAGATGCCGAACGACCGCGTTTATCTTGACGGTCCGCCCGAACATTTGTCCCGCAACGGTACCTTCGTCGGCCAACACATCTTCACACCGAAACTCGGTGCCGCGATTCACATCAACGCGTTCAAATTTCCGTGTTGGGGGATGCTCGAAAAACTTGCGCCGACATTGCTGGCCGGCGTGCCCGCCGTCGTCAAACCAGCTTCGAGCACGGCCAATTTGACCGAACGCATGGTGAGGAGAATTTTGGCCTCGGGCATCCTGCCCGACGGAGCACTGCAAATGATCTGCGGCACTGTTGGCGACCTTTTCGAGCACCTGAACTGCCAGGACACAATCGCCTTCACAGGGTCGAAGTCGACAGCGGAATTTCTGCAGCAGCATCCACGCGTCGTCGGCGAGTCGATTTCGTTCACGGCCGAAACGGATAGCCTGAATTCGTCCATTCTCGGCCCCGACGCCGTCGCCGGCACGCCCGAGTTCGAACTCTACGTCAGAGAAGTTACGCGCGAGATGACGAGTAAGGCCGGCCAGAAATATACGGCGATCCGGCGCATTATTGCGCCCGTGTTGAGCGCCGGCAACCTCGTGCGCGCGAGTCGCCTCGTTCGTCATTACATGGATGTCCGTGGCTACGGGCCTGTCAAGGAAGAAGCGGTCGCCGAGGTACGTAAGGCTGTAGAGAATGGACTGCGCGACCTGCTTGCGATCGAAGCCAATGCGGCGTAGCTCACTTGATCAATCCCCGACTATTCGAAACGCAATGCGACGGTCGCGCGAAAATCATACGATGAGCGATATTCAATACGAATTTGAGACGCGGCCCGCCGAGGGCGAGACCATGGCGGTAACCGACAATATCGTCTGGTTGCGCATGCCGCTGCCCTTCTCACTCGGTCACATCAACCTGTGGCTGCTACGCGATGGCCCCGCCTGGGTGATTGTCGACACCGGCGTCGACACAAAGAAAAGCCGCGCCGTGTGGGAGAACACGTTTTCTGGCGCGATGAACGGCGATCCGGCGAGCCATGTCGTCGCGACCCACCTGCACCCTGATCATGCGGGTTGCGCAGGCTGGCTCGCGCAATATTTCGACGTTGACCTCTGGATGACGCGGGACGAGTACATGCTGTGTCGAATACTCGCGGCAGACACTGGTCGACCGGCCCCTCTGGAGGGTATCCACTTTTACAAGGCGGCGGGCTTTTCAGAGGAGCAGGTAGAGACTTACAAGCAATCGTTTGGTCGCTTCGGGCAGTTCGTGCATGCGTTGCCAGAAGCCTTTAAACGCATGTCGGAAGGTGACGTATTGTCTTTTGGCGGCGCTCACTGGCAGGTCATTATTGGTACCGGGCATTCGCCCGAGCACGCCTGTCTTTATGACGAGGAGCGCAATATTCTGATCGCGGGAGACCAGTTGCTGCCAACCATTTCGTCGAATGTCAGCGTGTGGCCTACTGAACCCACGGCCGATCCGCTCGCGGACTGGTTCGCATCATTGGAGAAACTAAGGCATCGATTGCCCGCTGATGTACTGGTACTACCGGCCCACGGCAAGCCGTTCCGGGGCGCACACCCGAGACTTCGCCAGTTGACGAAAGATCACGAGGACCGTCTTGATGACCTACTCGAGATTTGCGGCGAGCCAATGCGCGTCGTCGACGTCTTCCCGTCCCTGTACAGGGCGAAGATCAAGGACGATAACCGCATCATGGCAACCGGCGAAGCGATTTCCCATCTAAACTATCTGTGTAACAAAGGCGAGATGACCGCGGAAATCGATGCAGATGATGTCACCTGGTACCGTCGAAGCTAGTATTGGCTAGCCGTAAAACCCGACCATTGGTCCAACGTGCATCGACAGCACAAGAAAAGCCGCGGCCATGGCGAAAATCTTCAGCAGTAACGGCCCCACGAACTTGAACCACGCTCCATAGGGTACTCGGCCGAGCGCAAGCGCCCCCATAACCAGCGCGCTGGTGGGCACGATCATATTGGTAAAGCCATCGCCGAATTGGTAGGCAAGTACGGCCGTTTGTTGCGGCACGTCCGTCAAGGTCGCCAGCGGCGACATGATCGGCATTGTCACAAACGCTTGACCACTTCCCGAGGGTATAAAGAAGTTACAAACCGTCTGCACGCCCAGCATACCCAACGCCGACGCTTCGGCCGGCAAGCCCTCAAGCAAACCGGCAATCCAAAACACAATGGAATCAATGATTTGCCCGTCCGTCATGACGACTTCGATGGTGCGGGCGAAACCAACCAGCAACGCTGCCGGTGTCATCGTCGCTGCGCCTTCGATGAAGGTCCGGCTTGTTTCGCCGGCTGGCATTCTTGAAATGGCGGCCGCAACAACACCGATCCCGAGAAAAATCGCATTAAGCTCAGCGATATACCAGTGAAACTCCGAAACGCCGTATACGAAGGCCATGAGCCCCACTACGAAGACAACGAGAACGGCGATACGGCCACCCGTCATCTGTAAATCCGCCGGAGCCTGAAAGCCGTGACTGTAGTCGACGTGGGCAACCAGGCTGGTTGATGGGTCCTTCTGCACGCGCATCGCGTATCGATAGATGTGATGAAACGCAATTGTCAGGAACGCGAACATCATCGCAAGCCGAAACCCCCAACCTGAGGTTAGCGGAACGTTGGCGATATTCTGGGCGATCAGGACGCCGAACGGGTTGATCCCGGCACAAGCCCAGCCGATACCGTAGGGCACCCAGACCATGCCCATCGCGACAATCGCGTCCATACGCATGGCGAGACACATAGTCACGATGATCGGCACCAGCGGTACGTACTCTTCGCCCATACCAATCGTGAACGACCCAATACTGAAAAGCAGCAGACAGCCACCTATTAGCAACCAGGGACTCTTGCCGAGCCGCGCGACAGCGCCGTGCAACGCCGCATCAATTGCGCCTGTCTTGCGCAGCACGGCGATGACGCCGCCAACAAGGAATATCAGGAAAATAATGCCCTGTGCCGATTCGAGGCCATCGCTTACTGACAGCAGAAAATGCCAGGGCGGTAGTGTGACCTCTTCGTCTCCCGTAAGAGATGCATAGGTACCGTCAACGACCACGGAGCGACTCGGCTCGTCGGGCACGGGGACGCGCTCGAAACTACCGTGCGGGACAACGTAAGAAAGCAGTTGTGCAATGACAATGAAGGAAAAAATAAGAACCAGCGAGTCTAGTGACCAACCGCGTTTGGACATGAAGTTGTCGCCTGCATGGCAATGAGCAAATCGCAGCCTAACGGAGCCGCCTCTAGCACGCAAAAAAATACCGGCGGTAAACGCTACCGCCGGTATTTGATTTGATAGAACAACGGTCTTTGCAGGATTCGATTGACCGGCGATTCGAGTCAGGTGCTGATTATGGTAAGACCGGGACGATCTTGCGCAGCAAGGCTAGATACGGGGCCTGGCGACGATTGCGAATGTGCAAACGTCGCCAGCCCCGAGTACTCATTCAGGTTTGATCGTCAGTGCTGGCGCCGGGCGCACACTCGGCGACGCTTTTCATGCCGTTGTTGCAACCCGATTCGGACTTGTAACTTTGGCTGGTGCCGACGACCTGACCGTTCGATGACGTCACGTTAAAGCGGAATTTGCCAGACGGCGTTTTTTTCTTGGCGAAACGCTCCGGACTCTTCGAGTTCTTTTTCACAGACTCGACGCCGTTCAGGCAGCTCGCTTTACCGCGATAACCTTCACTGCTAAGAATATTCTGGCCATTTGCGGCTTTGAGCCGGAAGCGGTACTCACCCGCCTTATCTTTGTAGACTTCAAATTTTCCGGGCATTGCTGTCTCCTTTAGTCCTTAATTCACTATCAGTTATTGAGCAAGTGATAAATTTTATTTTACGATAAATGTTACTTTCATCGTTACACGGTACGCCGACACGGCGCCTTTTTTCACGACGACCTTCTGTTCCTTAATCCAGGCGCTTTCTATATTGTCCACGCTTTTGCTCATTTTGCGAATGCCAATTCGAATAGCGTCCTCGAAGCTCTTGGACGACGCCGCCGTGATCTCGGAAGTCTTTGCCACACTCATGATTTCTTCTCCTTCTTCCTGGTGGTTGTCGTTATATCATTCTTTATTCGCCAACTCATCGGCAAATTTGCGCTGCATTGCACATATCCGCTTTACAGGTGTTAGAATCGCCGCACGGCGCGGGGGCGGTGGCATGAGCGCGTTCGCGCCCGCTTGATTGGCGATCATATTATGAAATTCTACACCCCCCTCGGATTACTGCGAATTGGGGAATAACCCTATGGAGTTGAGTCTATGAGAATTTTCACTGGCGTTGTCGTTGCGACAATTATCGCTTTTGCGGGTGCCAGCAACGCACTTGCGGATGCCGAGGCAAAACAAGGTTATTTTTCTGTCATGGGTTCCTACATTGACGACGATACGGGCCGTGATGTCGACGATGGGATCAACGGCGGCCAGTTTGGCTTTGGCTACGCCATGAACGATATGTTCAATGTCGAAGGTATGTTTTCTTTTGCTGTCCCGAGTATGGGTTCGAGTGACGAGCAACACTATGGTCTCGGGATCGATATTCAAAGTGTATTTCGCCGCGCCGAGCGCTTCAGCCCCTACCTGCACGCGGGCGTTGGTTACATGAGAATTGAGCCGGCAAACACGTCGACAGCTGATGGCATCATGTACTCTGCCGGCGCGGGCTTTCTACTGGACATGGGTGACTCGAATATTGCCCTTCGAGGCGAATGGCGATACCGCTTGGACACGGTAACGAACCTCGACCTAGACGACAATCTACTCAGCGTGGGCCTGCATATTCCGTTTGGCCCGTCCACGCCAAAATTCGTCGACTCCGACGGTGACGGCGTAGCGGACGGCATCGATCGTTGCCCGAACACACCGCCCGGCACTGCCGTTGATTCATATGGCTGCGAGCGCGACAGCGATGGTGACGGCGTTAAGGACTCGAAAGACAAATGCCCGCGTACGCCCGCCGGCGTTGCGGTCAACTCAGATGGCTGCCCGATGGATAGCGACGACGACGGCGTGAGCGACGACAAGGACAAGTGTCCGGGCACGCCAGCCGGTGCGACAGTTGATGCGAAGGGCTGCGAGCTCGACGGCGATAACGACGGTGTCGTTGATCGTCTGGACGAATGCCCGAACAGCGCGCCAGGCGTGCAGGTCGACATCAAGGGTTGCGAGATCAAAGGCGAGATCAGACTTCCCGGCGTGAACTTCGAGAGTAACTCGGACCGCCTGTTGCCGGGTGCCTCGAACGTACTCGACGATGCAGTCGCAACCTTGAAGAAAAACCCGACGATCAAGTTCGAAGTCGCTGGACACACCGACAGCGACGGTGCGGCCGAATACAACGAGAGCTTGTCAGCACGTCGTGCGACGACCGTACAGGACTACCTGGCCTCGAACGGTATAGCGGAGAACCGCATGACGGTACGTGGGTACGGTGAAGGACAGCCCATCGCGGACAACGGTACAGCCGCCGGCAAGGCACAAAATCGCCGCGTTGTACTCCGCGTCCTGGAGCGTTAGACGACTGAGCTGAATCGCAGGTGGCATGACAACCTGCGGCAAAACGAAAACGCGTACAGCGCAAGCTGTACGCGTTTTTTTTCCTTCGGATTCGTATTCACCACGAGGAGTCACGTCTTTATCGGCTTGCTCCCGGGCGCAGCCTTCGTGTGCCTGTGATACCTTACGCAGCGTCCGCTGCTCTGCTCTGACGAGTCCTTCGATGCCATTATTCAAACGCACCCTGAGCGAATTTATTTTTCGCCGCTTCATGCTTAAGCACTATGCATCCAACCTGCTGGTTGACATGAACCTGGAGGCAAAGAAAAGCACACTGGACTACATCAGGGCCAATATGGTCGACGCCCCGTATTTCGAAAAACACCCGCAACTGGTGAAGTACGCGCTTAGCCAAATAGAGAAGGATGGGCTCAAGCTTGAATTCGGGGTCGGCCGCGGCAAATCGATGCGCTGGATTGCACCCAACGTCGAGGGCAAGGTACACGGCTTCGATTCGTTTGAGGGCATACAGGAACACTGGAACGGCAATCCTATCGGCGCTTTTGCGCAGAACAAGATGCCCAAGGTCCCCGAGAACGTTGAATTCCACGTCGGCTATTTCGACGCTACCTTGCCCGGCTTCCTTGAGAAGAGCACCGAGCCCGTGGCATTTCTCCATGTCGATTGTGACCTGTACTCATCGACAGTGACGATATTCGAGGCGCTCGGTAAACGTCTGCAACCGGGTGCGATTGTGCTATTCGACGAGTACTACAACTTCCATCGCTGGCAACAACACGAGTTCCGCGCGTTTCAGGAATTCGTCGCCAGGACTCGTGTGCAATACGAGTACATTGCGTTCTCGGTCACTGGCCAGCAGGTGGCCGTGCGAATTCTCGAGAATCCGTCTTACACCGGGTGATAATGCCGCATGGCGATTCGTTCACTTTGCATCACGGAAAGTGCTGACCGGCCGACCGTCGCAACGTTTATCGGCATGCGCGAGGCAGGTGTCGAGCTGACGGTTGTTTGCCCGGCAGATCATCCGAATAATAAGATTCTCGTCGATGCCGGCGTACCGACTGTCGATATCCGTCTGCCAAAGAATTTTGACAAGCATGGAATTGCGGCGTTACGAACGGAACTTGTTCGTGGCCGCTATCACATCATGCACACATTCAATAATAAGGCAGTGAGCAACGGACTTCGAGCATGTAAAGGCCTGCCCGTTAAGGTGATTTGCTATCGCGGCATCGTGGGCGCCGTCGGTTTTCTGGATCCCATGTCCTGGATGCGCTACCTGAACCCACGCATCGACCGCATTGTCTGCGTGGCCGATGCGATCCGGCGCCACTTCCTTGAAATGCGGCCGGCCTTCCTGCGTATGCCATCGGATCGTCCTGTCACGATACATAAAGGCCATAATCTCGAGTGGTACGACGCGACACCGGCGGATCTCACCGAGTTCGGTATACCTGCGGATGCTTTTGTTATCGCCTGCACAGCGAATTATCGGCCGCGCAAGGGCATTGATATCCTGATTGATGCGATCGAAGCGTTGCCCGCCGACATACCGGCCCACCTTATGCTTGTCGGACACATGGACGCGGCAAAATTGACGGCCCGCATACAGCGAAGTCCGGTTGGCGAGCGCATCCATCGCGTTGGCTACAGAACGGATGCGCCTGCCCTGAGCGCAGCCTGCGACGTCTTTTGCCTGCCGTCGACGAAACGCGAGGGGCTGGCGCGCGCCATTATAGAGGCGATGGCCCACCAGGTGCCGCCGGTCGTGACGGATAGCGGTGGCAGTCCGGAATTGGTCGTGGACGGCACCTCGGGATTCGTCGTTCCGCCCAGCGACGCACAAGCGCTCGCCAATGCCATTGAAAAACTGTATCGCGATCCTCTGCTGCGCCGCCGCATGGGTGCTGCGGCACGAGACCGTATTGCAACGGATTTTCGTAATGAAGACACTGTGAAAAAGACGATCGCGCTTTACGAGGAGTTGATTCCGAATCATGACTCGTAGCGCAAATCACCAGGGGAGCAGTCATGACGGACGTGGACAACACTGAGGTCAATCGCGACGAGTTACCGTTTGTCGCGCCGTGCAGGAACCTGTCGCCGTGGGCACCGTTTCGATGGATGAGGCTTGGCGTCGCGGACTTGCTGCGAGCACCGCAGCAAAGTCTCGCGTATGGTTTTGTCGTCGCTTTGTTGATCGGCGTCGTGTGCTTGCTTGCGTGGTTCCGTGGCAGCCAGTGGATCATGTTCGCGATGCTCGGAGGATTCGTTTTCCTGGCGCCCCTGACGTGCATCGGCTTGTACGCGATTAGCGCGCAACTCGAACGCGACCAGAAACCATTAATGACGCGCAGCCTGCGCGCCGCACTCAAACGCCATTTCAGCAACGAGATGATATTTGCGCTCGCGCTGTTGGTTATCTTCCTGGTATGGGCGCGAGCCGCTGTCATCGTCACCGTGTTCTTCCCGACCGATGGCGAGGCAACCACCCGCGAACTACTGACCTTCCTCGGGTTCGGCTCCATGATTGGCGCCGTATTTGCAGCGATCACGTTTTCGGCCAGCGCGTTTTCTTTGCCAATGATCATGCATCGCAACGTAGACAGCATCACCGCCATCGTCACGTCAGTGAACGCGGTGTTGCGCAACAAAAGGGCGATGATCGTCTGGCTGACGATTGTGGTCCTGTCATTGTTGATCGGGGTTGCGACCGCCTTCGTCGGACTCGTTGCCATCGTACCGGTTATTGGCTATGCGGCATGGCACGGCTATCTCGAGACCATCGACGCAGAACAGTTTCCACGTCATCCGGTCGGCATCACGTCGATACCCCGGCGAACGCCAGGCGCTTACGACGACAGTTCCAGCACGGAATAAGCGGCGCCTAGCAGTCCAGGCTGCTCATGCATAATCAAGCGCGTCGGAATCCGTTCCATGAATGAACAGTGCCGCCCCTTGTTCTCGAACGCACTTCGAAAACGACTGACTCCCAGTATTTCCGGGTAACGCTTGGCGATGCCGCCAGCGATATACACGCCATCTTCTGCGCCGAGCGTCAACGCCAGGTCCCCGGCAACCTGGCCAAGCAGTTCAAAGAACACGTCGACGGCCTCCGCTGCGACGTTGCCGTCGCTTCGCTCCGCGAAAATCTCGGCGGCCGTGCGACTGCGTCCCTTTGCGCCGCGCAGGGTCGATAGCGCCTGGTAGATATTCACCAGGCCAGATCCTGCGATCAGCCTCTCTGCTGACACCCGGTCATACTTCTCGCGCAAGAATTCGAGTATCTCGATCTGTAATGCGGTTTCAGGCGCGAAACCGACGTGTCCGCCCTCGCCCGTTATGGGCACCAGCACGCCGCCACGACGGCATAGCCCGGCGACGCCCAAGCCTGTACCTGGCCCCAGTATGCAAACATTGAAGCGGCCCAGCGGCAGCCAGCGCTGATCGTGAGGCCCAATGTTCAAAATGTCATCTTCATCCAGGAACGGAATTGAATACGCAATTGCAGCAAAATCGTTAAGCAGCCGAACGCTGTCGATGCCGAAGTCTGAGCGGGTTTCAGCGGCTGAAATGTCCCAATGATTGTTCGTTACATGGACATGGTCATCGACAACCGGACCGGCCGCCGCAAGGCACACGGCATCGGGGGCGCCGGCCTCAATCTCTCGCAAGTAGTGATTTATTGCATCGTCGGCCGTAGGGAAATCGGCACATTGTAGTTCGAGGACGCTATGAAACCCGGGTTTGTCCGGATTCGCCAATGCGAAACGCGCATTAGTCCCACCAATGTCACCAATTAGCAAACAGTTGCTTGTCATTACCGGCCGCGCCCCACGAGACTGTGCCGTTATGCTCTCACAGGCTGAGGCGCGCCGCATCTGTGGCCAGCGATTGGATGGCCTCAAAATCTTCCTTTGCCTGCAACGCCGTCGGCGTTATCCAGGAACCGCCGACGCATAGGACGTTTGCCAGATTCAGGTAGTTTTGTACGTTGTTCTTGGTAACGCCGCCCGTCGGCATAAAGCGCACCTCGGGCAGTGGTCCGCCAACCGCCTTGAGAAACGCGTGGCCGCCCGCCAGCTCGGCTGGAAAGAATTTCTGTAGCCGATAGCCACGCTCGTACAGGTGGATCATCTCTGACGGGGTTGCCGCGCCGGGAATAAACGGCATGCTGAGCAATTCGACAGCACGCAGTAGTATGTCCGATGATCCCGGCGAGACGCAAAACGCCGCGCCGGCGTCTTTCACTGCCGTTAGTTGCGATGGACTGCGAATACTGCCCGCCCCGACGATCATTTCGGGCACCGCCTTTACGATCGCCGCGATTGACCCCAACGCGTCATCGGTCCGCAACGTGACTTCTATGACATTGAGACCAGCGTCAACAAGCGTTTCTGCAAGCCGTACTGCAACGTCGACATTGTCGATAACAACAACAGGAACGATACGGTTGCCGCCCAGCAGGTCGGTAGCATCCGTCATCGTCGGCTACCAAACAGACTGGCGCCCTGCTCGGCACCGGTCGCTCGCTCTCGAAACGCTGCGAAAAGCTCACGACCCATTCCGGTTTGCGGTCCCGTATCGACAGGCGGTGTCTCGCGCGCGTCGAAATCATCGCCGCTACTCACCGCAAGGATGCCGTTCTCGGCGTCGATGCTGACAAGGTCGCCATCACGAATCTTGGCGATCGCCCCGCCAGCAAGCGCTTCGGGGGTCATATGTATTGCCGCCAATACCTTGCCCGATGCTCCAGACATGCGTCCATCTGTTAGCAACGCGACCTTGAATCCACGATTTTGCAACACGCCCAGATAGGGGGTCAGCTTATGCAACTCCGGCATGCCCACGGCGCGCGGCCCTTGCTGCGACACTACAGCGACGAAGTCTCGCTCGAGCTCGTCATTGTTGAACGCGTCCACAAAGGCTTGCTGCGAATGAAATACAAGCGCAGATGCCGTCACCGCATGATGCTTGGCGTCGACTGCGGAGATCTTGACGATGGCCCGGCCAACGTTGCCCTCCACCAGCCGCATTCCACCCTGGGAGTCGAATGGATCCGAACAAGGTCGCAGGATATCAGTGTCGAGCGACTTGTCTTGCGCATCGCCCCACTGCAACTTGCCGTTCTTGACTGCCGGCTCCCGGCAAAACCTGCTTAAGCCTGGGCCGAGTATCGTGTTGACGTCTTCGTGCAGCAGGCCTGTTGCCAGCATATCGGCAATAAGAAAACCCAGACCGCCGGCCGCGTGAAAGTGATTGACGTCCGCAGTGCCGTTCGGATACACACGAGACAGCTGCGGCACGACCCCCGAGAGATCGGAGAAATCCTGCCAGTCAATCTGAATGCCGGCCGCTGCAGCAATGGCAACGAGATGAATCGTGTGATTGGTTGAACCCCCCGTCGCGAGCAACCCGACGATGCCGTTGACGATCGATTTTTCATCAACCACTTCGGCCAGCGGCAAGTAATTGTCACCGACGTTGGTCGTCGTAAGCACGGTTTTCACAGCGTCCCGTGTCAACAGATCGCGCAATTCGGTGCCGGGATTAACGAAAGAGCCACCCGGCAGCTGCAGGCCCATGAATTCCATGAGCATCTGATTGCTGTTCGCGGTGCCATAAAATGTGCAGGTACCGGGCGCGTGATACGCCGCCGACTCGGCCTCGAGCAATTCGCCGCGCCCGATTCGGCCCGCCGCGTACTCCTCGCGGATTCGAGCCTTCTCCTTGTTGCCCAGGCCCGAGACCATCGGCCCTGCCGGGACGAAAACCACCGGCAAATACCCAAACGACAACGCGCCGATCAGCAGGCCCGGCACGATTTTGTCGCAGATGCCGAGGCACAGGACGGCATCGAACATGTTGTGCGACAGCGCCACGGCCGTCGACAACGCGATGACGTCCCGGCTGAACAGAGACAGATCCATGCCGTCGGTGCCTTGCGTAACGCCGTCACACATGGCCGGCACACCACCGGCAAACTGTGCGACTGCGCCGTTTTCAGCTGCTGCAGCCCTGATCTGCGCGGGATAGTCTTCGAACGGCTGGTGAGCACTCAACATATCGTTGTAGGCCGAAACGATGCCGATATTTGGCACGACAGTCCCTTTGAGCGCCTGCTTATCTGCGCTGCCACAGACGGCGAAACCGTGAGCGAGATTGCTGCACGCATGTCCTCCACGCACAGGACCATCGCCCGCCGCGTTGCGCATGCGCGCGAGATAGGCAGCACGGGATGGAGCGCTACGCCGAACAACTCGCTCGGTAACGCCCTCAATAATCGGATTCATTTCTCGTCAATCTCCACTATGGCGCCCAGAAGGCGCTAACAGGCGCTCGCTTCTGACGCAGCAATCGAGACAAGGGGAAACCGTTTGAAGACGCTTTCGCTTGCTTGAGAACATCGAGTTTCTCCTCGCCAAAGAACAGCAAAACAATTTCGTCGCTGCGCGAAATGCCCGCCAGCGTCATGCTGACGCGCGGGTGCGGGCTCGCGGCGGTTTCGATCGGCAGGTACAGACGGCCGCTATCCGTGTCGAGTCCTGACTCCGGCTCCTCGGCATCCGGAAACAGCGACGCGAAATGCCCGTCTGCCCCAATCCCAATCAGGGAACACGAGAATGGCAATTCTGGCAACGGTTCCTGCAACTGCTCGCAACGTTCAGCGGGACTGACGCCCTCTGCGTAAATTGACAACAATTGTGCTGCTGCCGCCTTGTCAACGAGCAGCGACTCGCGCACCAATTTTTCATTGCTGTCTTCGTGATCGGGTGACACCCACCGCTCATCGCTCAGCACGACTTGCACTCGCGACCAATCCAGCGGCGTTGTCGAGAGCGCCGCCATGCACTGTTGTGGGGAAGTGCCGCCACTCACAATTACCGAAGCACGCTTGTTATGGTCCAGGCGGTTGGCCAACCGTTCGGCCATCAGGTCTGCGGCAGCCGTTGACGCGTCCAGCCTCGTATCAAAAAAATGTTCTTTCATGATTAGTCTTCCAGGTGCCAGCCTCGACCGTCGCGATCGAGCATTAGCGACGATGCCGTCGGGCCCCATGAACCCGCGACATAGGTCTCAACCTTCTGTTTCGACACCTCCCAACCTTCGATAATGCCATCTATCCAGTGCCACGCAGATTCAACCTCGTCTCTGCGCATAAACAGCGCCGGATTGCCGCGTAGTACTTCCATTAATAAACGCTCATAGGCATCGGGATACTGGATGCCGAAAGTCTCTGCGAAACTCAGGTCGAGCGAGACTGGACGCAGGTTAAATCCGCCCGGACCCGGTTCCTTCGCCATGACCGACAGCTGCACGCCCTCGTCGGGCTGAAGCCGAATGCGCAACAGGTTCGGCGATACGTCGTATTTCTGTTCCGGAAA
>Ga0255049_10000090_pt1 | contig 49689 bp, 52 predicted proteins | sample JV7_2_3_MG_FD_183615 | JGI IMG/M metagenome (GOLD analysis project Ga0255049, IMG submission 183615) | Seawater microbial communities from Jervis Inlet, British Columbia, Canada - JV7_2_3 | ecosystem: Environmental > Aquatic > Marine > Inlet | place: Canada: British Columbia | collected 2016-10-06 | reverse complement strand
GTGATCATTTGCCTGATCACAATCAGGGCATCACCCATGTCCATGTTCTGGTTGCCGCCGATATAATCGCCGTCATCAACCGAAGCGTAGAAGTACATGAACTTGTCCTTATCCCGGTCAGCATTACTGATAATCTGGTTAAGCATTTTCTTGGCTTTATCGGTTTTCATAACCACCCCTGAGCTTTGTAGATGTCACGCAACTCAAACAGAATCAAAGTAATGCTTACTCATCAAAATAAATCCGGTTGCTTATTTGGATCAGGCTTACATTTCCTGATTTCTGCCTCAATTGCTTCCCGCCAATCTGGTGGGTAGTGGGCAAAACAATGAACCCCCACACCGTATGTTTTTTTGGCATTTTCCTTCGGCGGCTGCGTGCCATGAGCGCGGTAATACTTTTCCTGCATAATTTTACCGACCGCCCACATAGTGTGGTTATCAGGCTCCAGCTTCATATCCCTACAAACATTCGGGATGGTGATCCAAAGCTTGGTAAATGCTTGAGAGGGTCTACGCATCCCTATACAGCGATGCCTGTAGTACCAGCTCCGCATCTTCCAGCGACAGCCGCATGGCCCGAAACACTACCTCGCTCCGGTCATTGGTCTTCGCCGCAAACACGCATTGAAATAATTCCTTCATCGCTTCCGCGTCCATAATATGAGAATCCCCAGTTTCAGGATTCTTCAGTCTCAGTAGTGTCTTGTCAGTCATTCTTACTCTCCAGTATCTTGTTAACTTCATCAAATGCCGCCAGTGCCTTCGCTTTGTCACCGGGCGGCTTCGGTAATGCTGTCGGGTACTGCTCATCAAATGTCTGTTTGCAGTACCCCTTGAATTTTGGCAGGCTCGGTGGGAACTCTTTATCGTTCTCCAGCGTGAACCTGAGCGCACGGTTTATCCGGGCAGGTGTAAGGTCGTTCAGAAACGCTGACCAGAACCTGTCCGGCTCTTCACCGAACTTGCTGATCCACGTCTGTCCGTACATGCCTACCATAGCGGCCCACACAGTGTGCGCATTACTGTGACCCGCAGACTCGACAACACGGGCCTTGGCATCCTTACTCTCAACAATCTCATCTTGCCATCGCTTCTGATTAATAAAAGTTGAAGGTAAAGGTATGTATGCGGGGTCTTTCCACTGAGGATTATTGTCTGCCTGATAGATCGTGCCTTGAAGACAGTTGTACTTATCCACGTCAGGCAGCTTGGCAAATTTCCTTTCGGCATCGGCCTTTCCCTGCTTCCGAGGATATGCAGACCACCATTGATCGAAAGTGGGTACAACATTAGGCGGCAGGCTTGTCATCGACCCTGAACATTCTGGTGATGTACTCGATCTTGTGGGGTGGTATCCAGTAGCGAAATCTCTCGCGACTGTAAGTGAGTTCCATGGCGTCATCCAGCCAGAACCCGTGTGTAAAATCCAGCAGGCCATCGGAATCGGTATTAAGAGGGTTAGACCATGCGGTGCGTGCATTATTATTGAATATGTATTTGCACTCGAAAATAGCCCTGACCGCGTTATTATTATCAGTCATAATTTAGCTCCTATTAATGGGACTATATTGTAAACATAATCTTTAGATTATGTCAAGATATTCTTTATGTTTACTCGGCAGGGAAAGGGGGTTGGTACGGACACCCGATGTTGATAACTTCGGTGTTTGTGTTCTTGGCGTGAAACTCTCTCAGGTCTTTCGCGTAATAAAGGCAAGCCTGCATATTCAGGGACTGGTGCGCCGTGATGGGTTTGATCACATGAACCGGGCCTGATGGCGTCATCAGCATGACGACTAAGATCACATCATTGATGCTACTGTACATCATTTGAATTTCAGAAAAAGTGGAGTGCCGTCACCCATCCATGCACCGGCAATCTCGGCAAGGTGCTTGCGTAGTGGTTCGTTAGTCATTCTGGTGGTTCCGGTGCGGTCATCTGGCCAGCCTCGTAATCTTTCAACAACTTGTCCCGCTTCTGAATAAAATAATCATGTTGGGCAAAATCATACCCGCAACCAGTGAGCCAAATACAGAAATCCTGTAGTTCCTCAATCTGAGATTGCAGCCTTTCAATTTGGTGGCCTGCTTTCATTAATGCGGCATCGTATTTCCCTAATGTGTTTTCATTAGAACACCCTGCTTTATGGGTAGGCCATTGCTTGCAAACTTTACAATATTTATCTATTATCTTTCTCCGGTGGTGGTGGGAGTGGTTGCCAGTGGGTAGGCTCAGTTACTTGAACATCTGCTGCGCAGTCAAACCAGCATTTCCCCATTTTAAACCCAGCGTATTGCCCGGCGTCTTTTTCGTACAGTAGGACGTTGATAGTAGCGCCCCCGCTACAAAACTGATCTGGTTCAGGCAACCTATCCTCAACACTAATCCACTCCCGTTCATCTATTACCGATAGCAGGTCGCGTATGGCTTGGACTAGCATCCAAATATAAGTGGATTCATCGTACAGGCGTGTGGTTGGGTTTTCTGCCTGTTCCAGCAGTTCGGTGTAATCGGGTTTGTTATTCATTATCTTTCCTTTCTATTTTAAGGCGCTTAAATTCACCATGAAACCAATCCATAGCTCCCGCGTGGAGCAATAACCAGTTACCGTTTTAAGTCCTCATCGTAGACCAGCAATGGTTGCTGCCCGCAGCGCTCTGCTACCCCAACAATACAATCATCATAACCATCGACAATCAGCATTTCTACATCAGGGTACTCTTCAGCAATATCATCAGCTTTGCTCATACATCACCTTCCCCCCACTGTAGACTTTATACATTATTCGCCTGCAAGCTGAACATTTATCCTGATCGATGTAAACAGGTAATGACTTCGGAGGCTTACCCTTAGTCCACTCCATAGCCTTCATCTTGGTCAGGACTTTACTCACACTCTTCACGGTTTCTGCTCCGCATGGACACTGCATTACCAAGGCACTCCTTCGATATCATTCGGGACATAGTTTTCCCCAACCATGATTGGCCCTTGTCTCATTACGCATCTATCCTTGTAGTACTTACCGGCCTTCTTGTCGTAGTAACTTTTCCGCATCAAGCAGGGGAATTTCCTTTCCTTTTTTGCTATTAAGTTTGCTTTCCGCTTGTCACGCTTCTCCCGCTTGCGCGGGGTTATGCAAGGGAAATCTTCGCCGTTAGCAAATTTCTTCGCATCGTTAAATGTGTCGAAGGATCGGAATCTTGCTTTAGACCATCCATCAACCAAGGCGCGGCACTCATCCCATGTCTCAACTACTACCGCACACTCACGGCCTTCTCTGACAGCGTACCATTTTTTTATTTTTCCCACGATTACCCCCTTCAAATCACTTCAAAAGTTTTTCCTGAAACACAGGTACAATCAAGTAGACTGCGGCTGAAACCCACTATTGAATTGATTATCTATCCAGTGTCAGCGACACCTATTAGCTCTCAGGGGCGGCATGTGTGCCGAACTGCAAAGGTTATACCCAATGCCTTAGAAGCGCCAATAACAGGTTAGTCAGCACTGATAGAGCCAGTTAGTGGTACACAGTGGTACCAGATAACACTTGACAGCAGGGCTAGATTCGATAAAGTGCGGAAACATAGGTCTGCACGGTTGTACAGATGTCCTTGGCACTTAGTGAGTCTGTCCCTTACCTGCTCTAACAGGGTTGATCTGGCAATATAGTAAACCCTCGGTCGGCCCCCTGTCAACCGGGGGTTTATTTTTTCCGCACAGTACCGAAAAACATAAATATTATCTTGACAAAATCCAACTCCACCTTATACTAAATAGGGTCAGCTTTATATCGACGCGGTTCTCTACTGTTTCGATTCTTGTGTGTGTGTTTGGTTGACAATTTTGGCCCGTTGGTTTGATAGCTCCTTCCAACGGGCTTTTTTATTGGTTGTAGGAAGTTATAGGACGTTACTGGATGCTACCCACAATAGGAAGTGGCCCCGGCTGTAACCCGGCGAGCGGCTAGTCCGATGTAGGTTCGACTCCTACAGCATCCACCAAATCTTGCCCTCTTGATTCCGATGACTTTCGGTGTTTATTAATATATATAAATAAATACTTGACACTGTAAAGTTTTTCCTTACAATGCGCCCCTCGCTTGGAAGTGATAATACTGGGTAACCAGTAAAAAGGGGGGAAGTCCTATGTAACCCCACCCAATGATACTTCGGTATCGGGCCATTCCAAAGCAAGCTGAGCGCCCCGGTCAGGTACCGGGACTTCCATTCCGGTGGGAGATAGCTGTAAGTGAGTACGGATTTCGGGTCAATAACCAAAAGCCTTATCGAGAGATATTTCGTATTAGCGAACAGGGAGCTGCAAAGGGTAGGTCAGAGTCCGAGCAGGTATGTGAGGGCGAAGATCAGGTTAACCGGCGGTGGTCGAGAGATTATGTGTCGCAAAGCCAGCTTTATAGCCGACAGGCGAAAGGCATGTTATGTGTAGCATACCGGCCCCGCAAGGGAATGGTACTACCAGCAGTCGCACATGATAAGTAGGAGCGTTTAGTCCTTAACCGGGCACCACTCTCTGAAAGGTGTTTCGCAACACTTGGAAAGACGACTGTTGGTAGGGTACGAAAATTGCGTAACTCCATGCCCGCAAGGGAACATGGAACCGGAGAAGTCCCAAGCTGATCTGGTTTAACGTGGATCGCACTGTGGTGGCCTAGCGGCTAACGCAGGTAACTGAAGCGTTGAGTAGTATCTTATTTCAAGTCCGTTGCATGACTTTAAACTGCCGCAATGCACTTCAACTGCGGTGTGGGAAACCAGCCGTAGTGGATAAGGTAGCAACCATCAGCGGAACTGGTGGGTAATCTACCGAAAGGGGGTGTGATGGTGTACCTAGTCTCAGTACACCTACTTATTTACATCTTATACAGCAGTGGATCGATCTTCTTCGGTTCCATTCCAACAATAGTCGCAACATGTCGCACCCAGTAGGGTGGGATGATTCCCCGGTCACGCCATTCGTTCACTTTTTGTGGATAGCACTTAACCTGAGCTATGTCCTGTAGCTTCCGGGCAAGCTTAGCCTGTGTCCCGCAGATTTTAATAGCTTTTTCTAATATGCGTCCGTTATTCTTTACTTTGAATCCTATAGATACCGGCATTATTGACCTCAACGGTGATAGTATAAATATAATATTTGCCTTCCTTAGTATAGTATGCTACCGTGTAAATGTATAGTGCAATTGTCACTATCGGTTTCAAGACCCTAACAAACGAGCTTAAAGGCTCTGGAGCAATATATGTTATTTGAAGACACAGGCGGAGCTGACTTTGAGCCAGCACCAACCGGCAACCACATAGCCCGGTGTATCCGCATCATCGATCTCGGAACGCACGAAGATGAGTTCTACGGTAAAGACAAACATGAAGTATTTTTCATGTGGGAATTGCCGGAAGAAATCAAGACCTATGAAGTACAGGATAAGGTCACCAAGGAAAAGCGTACCGTCACCGAACCATTCACTGCATCAAAATTCTACACCATGAGCCTCGCTGAGCGAGCATGGCTGCGTAAAGACCTTGAGTCATGGCGCAGCAGACCGTTCACCGAACAGGAACTACAGGGATTCAACCCGAAGACCATCCTGTCAGCACCCTGCATGATCAACATTATCCATGAACCGAAGAAACGCGGTAAAGGGGTTAATGCCACGATCACTGCAATCACACCTTTACCGAAAAGCATGGTTGAAAACATGCCACCTGCTGTTCACGAACTGGTTTATTTCAGCCTGCGTGAGTTCGACGCGGCGTTACTGGAAAAGGTATCGAAAGGGTTGCAGGCCAAGATCAAGCGTTCCCATGAGTATGTGGCGATGCAGACCCCGCAACAACCAGAAGACCCATTCGCGTCACAACCAGCCCAGCAGCCAGTAGATATGGTTGCGCTTGGTCAGGCGGTTAGCGCGGGACATGTTACTGGTGAGCAGCAAAAGAAACAACCCGTAGATGACGGGTTTGACGATATACCATTCTAACCAATACCAATAGGAGCTAGAAAAACCTTATGGCACAAAAAGTATCTAAAGAATCATGCCTGCAATGGCTGTACCGCGCTTGGGGTGAAACCCAAAACAGTATCGATGAGAAGCACCCTCATGGGAAGATCGTACCTACCAAATGGACGGAAATACCTGCCTATAGCACGATCCCGGTGGTCGCGTTTAACTTAGGCTTCACCGCCAAGGCCAACGGGATACGAAGCCCGTACTGGGCTGACATGGCAGTCTTCCCAGATATGGAAATGGCTAAAACCCTGTTCGAAGCTTACGTGATTTATCAGCGTGCGAGTTCAGATCGTTCCAAGGAAGCGGCCAAGAAAGTTAAGGAGTCGGCACATCAGTCGGCACTTAATCAGTCGGCACTCGAATTGGTCGATCCCATTGGTGATCCTAAAGCCACAGAAGATCGTGAAGTTCCGGCGTTCCTGAAAATAAACAACCGTGATCCGATTATGGAACGGCTGGCCCGTATCGAGGTATCGTTGCAGGAGCAGCACTCGGAACTGGCTGCACTCAATCAGGGTGTTAATGAGCTACTGAAGGAGTGGTCTGAAGACGCCTGATGGATGACGCCGACCCCACCGGTTGGATATTGTATCGAGTGGCTTATAGCCATGAATACCCCCGGTTGGGGTGGTGCGTCTATGAAGAAGCGGATGAACACAACCTTACTTTCAACTGTGGCCCATTCAAGTACGAAGATGAGGCCCGAGCAAAAATGCGAGAACTGAACGAATCGCAGGGAGTTAAAATTGATTGAACTAGCCGTGGTTATTATCTGCCTTGCCGGATGGTGGGCAGCAATGGTTTTCGATGTGGTCACCACCGAGTACCGCGACGATGACAAGACCGATCCCCTGTTCATGCGGGTGTATGGCTTGGCATTTGTAGTCGGGGTCTACGGCCTGTACGGATTGATACCGGCATGAGTGAGTGGAATGACATCAGTTTTGCCAACTTCATCAAGTCAATGCGTCCATGGGATGCAGAAATTTACTGTAACGGCAAGCGAGCTATCGTTGAGGTAGCTGGCCGGTGTTACAACCATAAAGGGGGATTCAAACGACTGGATCACTCCGACCCTTTCATCCGTACAGAAGACTGTTGCGGTTTATATCCACACTGTAAGCGAGAGCGAAGAACCAACCATGAGTAGAACATTATTTAGCAACCCAATCGAGATTAAGATTTCACGGGCCGACCTGATCGAATTGATCGAGCAAAGCCTTAACCGGGATTATCTTTACGGTGACCACAAGGTGCTTGAAATTGAAATGCACCCTATGAGTCAGAAAGTCCTGACCATCACGGTGGGGCCAATGCCGGAAGATGAGCCAGTGCCGGAGCTGGAGCCGGAAATCACTAAAGAAAATCTGGAAGAACCAGCATTTTAATATGAAGACCGCCCTATTTTTCGTGTTTGTACTGTTCGACCTTTTGCTATTTGCGGTCGGCGTGAAGTGGTATAGAGGTAGGAAAAAAAATGAAGATAACTAATAAATCCCTGCTGCCACAAGCGATGGTACACGCCGTCACCCATGATCGTTATGATCCGGGTGACGGTGATATATCCTGCACTGGCCTGATAGGCCCAGCGCAAATCCGCAGGCTCAATGAGGTACACGGTGGAGAAACAACCGAAGACGCGAGTGACCGTATCTGGTCGCTCATGGGTTCAGCCGTGCATTACATTATCGAGAACGCTACCAGTGACATGAAAGAAAAAGGTCTGTGGCACAAGGACTCGATATCCGAGCGGCGGTTCTATGCTGAAATGGATGGCAAGAAAATCTCCGGGCAGATCGACATATTTGAGACTGATGACCATGGCATGGCTGAACTGAGCGACTTCAAGTTGACCTCAGTATGGTCGGTCAAGGATGCCCTGACTAAAGACGGCAAGGCCGACTGGGATGCCCAGTTGAATATCCAGCGCTGGCTCATGCACATGAATGGTATTGATGTAAAGAACCTGTTCATCGTCGCTATGGCCCGTGACTGGAATAAGTCGGGCAGTATGCGTGATCCAGACTACCCACCGAAGGTAGCCAAGATAGAAATCCCGATGTGGACACTCCAGAAAACCGAAGGTTACATCCAGTCACGCCTCAATGCGCACTTCGGGAAGCACATACCACAGTGTACACCGGACGAATGTTGGGAAAAGCCAACAATGTATGCCTTAAAGAAGAAAGGCCGTCAGAGCGCTCTCAGGGTGCTTCCTGACGAAAAGCTTATTATGCCCTATGCCGCCGATAAAGGGGTGGCTACACAAGACCCGGATGATGGGCACTGGGAACTAAAGAAAGATCACTACATTGAAGTTAGACTGGGTGAGCGTAACCGCTGCCTTGGCTACTGCGAAGTAGCTCCGTTCTGTGAGCAGTACAAGGACTGGAAAAAACATGTAGAGAGTCAGCAGGTATCTGAACAGGAGAGTTAATATGACAAGTGGAGCCGATGTTTATAAATTGAGTCCTGCCTTGCATGACACCATGTTTATCAAACATAGTGACGGCAAGGGCTGGTACGTGACAGCAGTGCATGGTGGATGGATATATCGCTGGTACTCTGACATTCACCCCCAGACCGGACACTCGGTATTCGTGCCCTACCCGGTATCTCCGTTTGATAGTGAACCCGATGTCGTTGATTGATACCGATGAATACACCTTCGGGTTTGGCAAATACAAGGGCCAGTTCTACGGTGATGTCCTAGATATCGACCCGTGGTATATCAAGTGGTGCAATGAAAGCATCGAGTGGTTTAATCTTCCAGACAACGAAGCAGACTACGTTGAATCCATGTGTGCAATCAGTGATCGCCCCAGTGACCCACTCGACTACACCTAACGCATCAGCTCCTTAGCTTCTTCCTCAAGGCGTTTCAACGAACCAAGGTACCGGCCCTTCTGCTGCATGTACTCCGCTTTACTGATCTTGCGCTGCCAGTGATCCTTCTCCAGAAAGTTTAGCCGGTGACGAATGGCCTGCACGGTGCGCTCGATATTCATCGCCTTCAGTGCCATGCCGTACTTAACATCATGTGGTGCCATCTTAATACCGAATGAAGATGCCAGAGCGGGCATTATCTCATACTGTCGGCCTAACCTGTCACGGCCACCAGTAGTTGCGATCCCAATCTTATCCCAGTAGTACGAATAAGGTATCCATGGTGCTGACGGCCCGTATGCTTTCCACATCCAGTCCATGGTCTTCTCAGTTCCGGTTACCCAGTCGTCGGCCAGTGGATCGACAATCTCTTCACCGAAGAACCCGGTCTTGTTCAATGTGAACTCAAAAACCATTGCTATCGGCCCTGTAGGCATCACAGAGGCTGGTATAATTGGCAGGGCAGCGTGATATTGCTCCCGATCAAATACATCACCCACCGGTATTAGACGCCTCACGTCCCAGAATGTCGGGTTATTACGCTTGTCGTTCCAGCCCATACGGATTAGCCGTGGTGCCCCAATCCATGTGTGGCCTGACACTTCATCGCGTAGTGATTTGCGCTCCCTGTCTTCATCACCCCCGGACAGCGCGTAACCAAGTGCGTTCATGCCGTAGGCAATGGTAAAGTACTTCGCCATCTTCCATGGGCGCTGCATAATAGACTTGGCTACAATCGGCACAGCCCGGTAGGTGTATGAAATAAATGGCAGAACAGTAGCCTTCGCTGCATTGATCCATGGCGCACTGATATCGTAGTTCAGGAACTGGTCACGGGCCGACATACCAGCCTCGATTGCATCCATACCCTGATTTCTACGCCGGATATATGTTGCCATTCTGAAAACTTCATCTTCGTGCTGGTAGTAGTTCAGCATCTTCTGATCGAGTGCCCGCAGTCCAACCTTGCGGCCCTTGATATCGACACCTTGCCACAGACCATCCAGCAGCTTCATCATGAAAGCGAACTGCTTGTTGAATGGTAGCTTTTCCATGCTCAGCATCATTTCTTCCAAGCCAACTGGCTTCGTGTCAGTTGCCAAGTGGATTTCATCAATCAACTTGTCCAGCACTTCGTTCTTCAGTTCCATTTCAGCGTAGCTGGCACCAAATGTGCCATTGGCCTTGGCTTCTTTGAAGATGTCACCCTTCGCCCGCATTTCCTTGATTGCCTGATACAGATCGGAGAAACGCACATCGGCCATATCCATCAAGACCATGTTCGACATGATGTTGTTGAAGTGAACCACCGGGTTGCGTGCAGTTTTGTTCAGCTTGAACGTGGTCATGATCGTCTTCCAAATACTGGCCTGCTGCATCTGGTTAACCTGATTCAAGTCTTGGTATATCTCGGCCCTGACTACCCGGCCTGCCAGCGCACCATAGACTTTCGCCTGTGACTTTTTAATGCCGGTAGCTGGCACCCGAACCCATTCAGCCCCGGTCACCACACCGCCACGTTGTGTAGCTGCCTGAGCATCCATAATCAGACCATCCAGTTGTGCCTGCTTTTCTTCGGCCTTCGGCATTGTCCATGCTTCGTTCTCAGCAATTTTCGAAAAGAACTCACCGTTAGCCAAGTCATGCGCCAGTAGCGCGAAGGTCTTACCCACGGTGTACCGGGCATCGACTATCTCACCCATTTCCTCACGCTCGGTCTTGGTGAAGTCGCGCCACAACTTGACCCGGCCTTTGCCCTGACCCCGGACTACAAATTCTTCGGATGTATATCCTTCCTGATCGAGTGGTGATAGGGAATAGTAGGTGCGTAATGATTTCTGACCATTGGCTGACATCTGCCTGATCTGGTAGATAGTCATGCCGTCTTCAATCTCTTCCAGCCCAAGGTCTTCCTTTAATTTATCCGGCTTCAGGAAGAGAGACTTGCCCCGTTCCATAGTTTCTTCGCCGGATATACGGTGACGCTTGCCAGTGATGCTGTCGGCCCATTTCTGTAGTCCACTGCGATTCTGTTCGTACTGCTGGTAGACCCGGTGCAGGTACATGCCTTTGTTACGGTCGTATGATTCCTGTGAGATTAACCCGTATCCAACTGCTTCCTGTCCCAGCACTTCAACCCGTTTGCGTATCGGTTCGGTCACAGAATCCCACGCTTCATCACGCGGTGCTTCATTGGTCAGAATTTCGTGAATGTTCTTGGCATCCGCATCGGTCACGCCCAGAGATTCCATGACCGCGATAATGTCCCTGACCTCATCGATCAGCATGGCTTTTTTCGAGGCAACCGATGCCTTCAGCAGTTTGAACTCCTTGGACAGACCATACTGGTCGATCAAACCTTTCGCCATGTGCTGCATGGCAGGGTGTGCCCACTTCATATTGTTATCGTAGAAGTTCAGCGCCCCTCGCAGGGTTGCCGACGATGTAAGCCTGATCAGCTTCGGTACTTGTGTCGTTTCTGCAACACGCCACAGCGCTCTGAACACGGCATCTACCGGCTGACCATCCCTGATACCATCCATGACAGTATCTTCTGGTACCGATGATTCAGCCGTGGCTGTATTGGACTGGATCGAGAACAGGGTGTTGCCCTGTTGCGATGGGTAGATTGCATCGAACCCACCGGACTCGACAACCTGTCGTGCAGAGGCAAGTATATTTGATACATCAACAGCGCTCAGGGTTAGTGGGAATCCAAGCTGTCGCATCAGTTTCCTGAACAGGGCCACTAACCGGTTCATGATGGTTAGGTTGGTTCCTTTTTCAGCAATATGAGCCAGCACTTCTTCGGCTATTTCATGCTTGCCTTCGACCGTGCTGATATCCACGTTATATTCTTTCGCCAGCCGCTTCATATCAGCCGGGTACAGTGACGCCACCTGATTCAGTAATGGCTTGAGATCATTACCCATGAGCTTACGCAAGCCGTAGTGCCCTACCGCTTCGTGCAGGTAGACAGTCATGGCTTGATGTGGGTTGTCCAAACCATCCGCGACAATATAAATATTGCCTTCATGGAACACGCCCTTGATCAGGCCGTTCAGGTCTTGGTACAGAATCTTTTTCCGCACCGCTTCCGGCAACTCACTCTCGGACTGGACTACTTTGATCGTGCGCTGTAAGCGGAATGGCATTTCGCCCAGTGCGCGTTTGGCCTGAGCTGCGGTAACCTTTTTCTCGGCCCGACCAACAGAGAACGCGGTACCATCCTTGGTCTTACTTTTACCAGCTATCGGTTCGCCAAATACTTCATCGGCCTTGCCGCTGATAAAGTCACCTTCGAACAGGAATGGCACCCCGATAATATCCGAACCATCATGCGAGGTATCACCTGACTTGCCCTTCATGGATGTGTATCTGGTGATCTTGCCGAGATTAAATCCACTTGGCAGACCTTTCACAAAAAAGCCCTGCTTCTTCGCCCCGGTACTCTTGGTGTGGTAGACACCGCGGTGGGCTGTAATGCCATTTTCGTAGGTGTATACGCTGACATCCTGAACCTTGATAGCGTCACCAGCCTTAACTGCCGACTGTGGTATAGGCAAGGTCATGTAGTTAGCCAACAGGTGCTTGTCACCATTCAGAACGATAACGCGGGTACGCCGCATGATCTGGCCCAGCACTTCACGGGCATCTGCAAAATCAACTGTGATATCAGCACGATCTTCACCATGAGACTGGTGAACATTCAGTGCCTTTAAAATATTCTGTAGCTTCGGGTCAGTAGTGAGTTTATCGACACCCTCTTCACGGAACGTAACCCTGACCTTGCCCCGGTCATGGGGGTCACTGGTGATCCGCACGTTGCCACTACGACTCTGGAACCCGCGCATAGCACTGAACTCACCACCGGGGTTGTCAGTAAAGAAATTCATAATGACATCGGACGATGGTATCTCGGCATTGCCCTTGTAAGCGTTTTCAATACCCGTGTCCACTATGTGGTCAGGTATCTTGATACCCAGCATCCTCCGGCCCATGTAGTCGGTGAATTGAATGTACTGTCCACGGACTCCATCTTCCAGCTCAGCCTGACCTACCAGTGGATTACCCAGAACCACCCACACGTCTTTAGTGTTGGCCCGCTGGGCCAGTGTTTCCTGATAGCGCTTGTACACTTCTTCCTTGCCGGTGAAGATCAGCTTTTTACGGGCCGCTGCCAGCGCTTCATCGTCGGTGATAACCTTGGGTTTATCTTTATCCTTGGATTGATCGGACTTCTGTTTAGATTTCCTGATTAACTCGTCAGCTTCTTTCCGTATGGCTGCGGTTTCGTAGTCAGTGTTGTCGGCATCCTGATCATGTACTGGGGTCAATTTCCAACCACTTACCTGTGATAGTGCGGCTCTCCATGAACCACGGGCATCACCCGGCCCCGGTGCGTTAAATACCACACGGGTTGCCACGTCACTCAGCGCCCATGGATCAGTAGAGTTACCAACCCGTTCCATTTCTGCCATGGTGAGCTGCATCTTCAAGTCCTGTTCACCGTACTTCAGTTCGACATTATAAACATTCCCGGTTTTCAGCATGTCAGTCAGCTCTTCAAAATTGTGCTTATTGACAGCCTGCTTACCCACTCGGTTTGCAGCAGCAACCAGCTCATCGAATCGGGTTTGGGTACCCTTCTTCAGCAGTGGTCTGACGATAACCTTACGCCTTTCAATATTTTCCAGCAGCACTCGTAGGCGGGCCTCGTTGCTACCAACCTTGTCAGCATTAATGCCTACCGCACTTTCAACATACAGATCGTTCAGTTGTCGCTTGATCATTTGCAGATCGTTGGTTTCTGTACCAGACTCCAGCTCAATCGCAGCAATGTCTGCCAGAACCTTGTCCTGCTCATCCAATATTCTCTGCTTGACCGCTTCAACTTTTTCAGCAATCGGATCGACGTTAGTAGGCTTAACGGCTGAGATAATTTCCTGTACAGACATTGGGTTGAACTCGATGTTCGCCAAAATTCTGACCAGCCATGCACCCGCATTAAAGCCCTTGCCAAAACTCTTGTCATTCGGATCGCCGCGTGGCTCAGCCAGTGTGATCTCTTCACGATAGTCGGCCTTGTAATCGAAGAATTGCTGCTCTAACTCGTACAAGCCTGCCGCCTTCAGGTTGTTGACATATTCGGTGTAATCTTCGGTAATCGTGTCAAAAAACTCTTGTTGTGCGTCAAAACTAAACAGGCCGATTTTACCGCTTACCCAGTAGGCAAGACCGCGCTCATGATTCTCTTTCGACTTCGGTATTTTGTTATCTACCCAGCCGAACAGTTCTCCGAACTCAGGATGAACCGCCAGCCACAGTTTAACAACATCGTCACCGTACATATTCAGGAAATCCACCACGTCGATCTGAGCCGAGCCTTCCTTGCTGGATGATGTCTGGGCGTTCAGTGACTCCATGTTCTGACGTAGCACGTTAATCTTACGCACGTCTGCCGGGATCGCTGACCCGACTATCGTGTAAGTAGGTAGTCGCTTCTCACCGGTATCAGGATCGACTGCCATACCGGTACGGAATATCCGACCCAGCATTTGCTGGAATACGTTGATGTCGCCTGCCGGTTCAATGATGGTCATATGGCGACTACGCTGGTCACCAAACTTCTCACTGGAGTGCATACTGATACCAGTTGAACCTGACTGATTAATCACCAAACCATCAACATCAGACGGCAACACTTCACCACCCTTGCTTCGCTTATTACCATTGAACCCGTCAACGACATCCAGTTTTAGAAATGGTGGAATCCGTTTCAGGATTGGATTATCAGGATCGCTGTAATCGATTCCCACACCACCCTTGTGACGCCCGGTAATTTCCTGAATGTTAATGCTACGCATAATGCCCGGATGCGTCTTAGCCCTTTCCTCTGCTTTCTGTCGGATGTAATCAACAGGCGACAGTGGAAGGTCAATCGCGCTCAGGTCTTTTTTTGCCTTCGCAATTAATTCATCCAGCGTATTGTTGTACTCAACATCCTCACCCTTGGTATTTTCAGAAATCAAATCCAGTGTATCCCTGCCGAGACTGCCACGAATTTTGTCAACCTCCTTATCACCCAGTGAAATGGTGGCGCGGTATGACTTGTTAACCCAGAACTCAAGCAGTGATGCCCAGTTCAGGTCTTTCATACTGTCGCCTTCTTTCTTGCCGTTGGTGTGAATGAACTCTTCAATCATCGCCATGTTGGTTTTATCCAATCCGATAAGCGGTTTCCGACCATTGGCAATGTCGTTCAGGATTTCATCAACCGCGATGTCAGCCTTGGCTGCGGTCAGCAGCATGTCACGCAGGTTATGGATACTGTTACCAACCGGGGTGATTACAACATTGGGTGGTGGGCCAGCGTCAGGGTTTTGAGCAAAAGCCAGCATGGCATCTTCGATTCGCTTGTAATCGGCCTGACTGATTGATCCATTATCAGCCATGATGCCCGCCGCGATCATGGAAGGATATGTGCTGTTAAGTAAAGCTAGGCCATTGAGCGTTTTACCGACTTCTTTAACGATCTCCGCGTTCAATGGAATCAGTTTACGGACAATTTCGTTAATCTTATTGGTCGCATCCCTGTCACGTTTCGAGTTGGCGGTATCAGGGTCAGCAAGGTCAACCACGATCTCGACACCTTCGTAGGAAATCTCACGCCGGAACAACTGGCCGTTGCGGGTAATGGCTCGGGACATGACTTCCTGCAACTGGGTACCGCCAGCTTCCAGAGCGCCCACCAGTTCCCTCATGCCATCCATCGCATCAACCAGATCGGTATTGAAATAGAATCCCAAGTTACCGGCACGTTTCGCGAAGGTGGCTGACATATACACAGTGTTATCAGCAGCCCGGATCATGCTGGTAAAGAACTCGTTAAGGTTCTGATTGGTGCGCTTCGCTGATGGTGGCTTATAACCAGCCGCCTTGTGTGACTCATCCAGTATCAGGACAGCATTACCATTAGCTACCAGCTCACGCATGGCATCACGCCGACCACCTTTTTCCGAGTTCATCTGGTCATAAGTGGTGAACATGGCATTGTAGCCCTTGGGCAACGTGCCGTTCTTAATCAGGTGTGCGGTGTTTCTTTTGGCAGCATCATCGGTCTGGTAATGCAGGTAGGTTTCCTCACCTTCCTTGCTACCCCTTTCCTTGATGCCTTCTTTGCCATTGGTAATCATCGGCACCACATTGTTGGTACCGGCATCAACCATATCGTAATACATATCAGTGTACAGGCCGGGGTCTGCCGTTACGAATATAGGCACCTTACCTTGAGCAATAACCCACCGAATAATACTGCCGCCTTGACGGCCCTTACCTACACCAGTCTGGTCGGCAATAATGACCGACCGGCCCCGCTCTTTCATCTGGTATATGGATGCTGCAACCGCTTCCATCTGAAGCGACATCAACCCTTCACGCATTTCAGCTTCAGTGTCGTACCCTAACTCTATCCGAACATAATCGACCAGAGAATGGATACCGTTTTCGGGGTCTAATACGGACAACTCCAAGTCCCTGACAGCCTGTTCCATATACTCGGCCATCGCGGTTGGAACCTGATAACCAAGTTCATTTTCATTCTGGTCAATGATTGGAACTTTAGGGGTCTGGGCTTCTTCGCTTACGTTTCCAGATACTGGAGCAGAGGTAACACTTCGTAGACCCTTTTGCTCGTATAGCCACTGAGCTTGTTCTTCGACAGTAAGCTTCTTAAACCACTCAATTCCGGCAGTATCCAAAGGAGTTCCTCTTCGTCCTCCACTTGGTACTTGTCCATCAGTTCCTGTTTCCCCGGCTCCAGCTCCAGTGCCTTCAGTAGTTTCGTCATCAGGAGTTCCTGATATATCCGATCCGTCATCGGGGGGCGTGGTTTCCCCACCGTCATCAGTTCCTTCTGTTCCTTCGTCAGCCCCGGTATCCGGGGTGTCCAAGTAGTCTGTATAGTTGATGTCGCCATTTCGCATGTCCTTTAAAAATTGAAGTAAGTAGGGCAGCATTTGCTGTTTCTGCTCCCCTTTAAACTGTTGCCCTAAACCACGAATCGCATCAGTCGCCCCTTGACCACGTTCCTTTGATTTGGCATATATTCTTGACAGTACCGGTACCAACATTTCGTACTTCTGGGCGTTGATCGAAGGGTTACGTTCCTCAACTGTCTTTACCGAAAAACGGATATTGCCCGTACCCGGCGCACTGAAGATGTCGATAATGCTCTCGATATCGCTTTCATCCACACCAAGGGTTTCCGCAATAGCCTTGACATCGGCTGGTGGCGGTGCCTCGGTAGGTGCATTGGTTGGCCGTGGGTTTCTGACACCACCGGCACCAGTACGCGGGCCGTTGTCATTCGGTGGTTTGGGTGTGATAGGCTTCTCTTCTTCTTCATCACCCTCGGTCAGCAGGTCTTCGATTTCCTTATCGGTCAATCCGGTGAGATCACCCTTCTCCATTTCAGCTTCCTGCCATGCTGTACGGTCTTCAATCGCCTGTGCGATAACTTCATCCAAGCGCCCCAAGTAGTCAGCCTTGATTTCTTCAAACACGAAATGTGAGAAAAATTCAGGCCAGTCCCGGTCACCAATATTGGGAAAGTCCAGTGAACCATCAGGCTGTACTTCGACGTTATTGAAGATCAGTTGATACAAGGCTCTGAACTGTTGCCTCTCGTCACCCTCTGGGTAGATCGTACCAAGGTACCCAGTGCCAGCAGTTGCCACACCTTCACCTGACTTACTGCTTTGCAGGAAGGGATTAAAGCCACCATCAGCAGCGATTGTATCCAGCAACCATGCTTCGCCAGCTCGGGCAAATAACTCCACTCCGCTCGACCAGTAATTACCGCCTTTCTTGTCGTCAATTTTCTTGGCGTTTTTATAGAACCGGGTTCTTTCCGTATACCTGTACTTGTACTCAACAGCACGCTCAATATCATCCTTGAGCTGATTGACCAGTTGTTCGTCAGACCAGTCAGCATCCGCATTGGACTCGATAAACTGCTGTATTAACTGAGTGACTTTTTGATGGATCGCTTCGATATTAACCGTTTCGATCAGATTTTCGTAGGTGGCAGATTCGACCAGTTGCAGGTTGCTACCGAAGTTGTGCATCCACTCATGCCCCAGTGAGCCATCACCGTTATTACGGTTGAAGTGCATGACCCGAACCCGATCAAGAGTGGACTTTGGATTCTTGAGAACCTTTTTCAGCTTGGTGCGTAGCGATTCAATCTTCTCGCTTTCGGAGTACATGACATTGTTATTGTCGAGAATTTCCTTGATCGCTTCCGATGTCAGTTCGTCTTCGCTCATCGCGATAGCCGGGTAGTTCGGACTGAAGAACGCAGCACCAGTACCCTTGCCGTGTCCGAGCGCACCGATACTCAGATAGATGTTATGGCCGACAACTTCCAGTGGGACGCCGAGAATGTAAGCCAGATCAGCGTAGGCGTCATACGCCATGTTCCGATATAGTTGCGACTCAGTAATCTGTCCGGCTGGTGAGCTGGTCTTTACATGACCACCAACAGTGACGCCCAAAAAGCTGAAGGTTTTTTGCAGCTCTTCAGTGGATACGTTTTTGCCCTTGCGGTGATCCGGCATACCCGTTCTTTGCTCGTACAGGTCTTCCAGTTTTTCAGGAACATGCGGTGGATGATCACCGTAGTCAGACTCTAAAACATTTTCATCGGCGGTATGCTTCGTGTGCATGTAATGCAGGCCGTGATACTCGGTAAGCGCCTTCGGGAACAGGCCCGTAAAGGTCGCATAGAACGCACCAGTGGACAGCCCTGTATCCTCATCAACCTCGGGCTTGCGATCCATAATCCGATCCATGCGAGGGGTATCCCTGAACCACTCCATGTACTCTTCTTCGGACATTGGGATCAGTGTTTCCAGCAATCCTTCGTGTCGGAGTGTGTTGCTTATTTCATGTCGAGCCATTGCCGAGTGCAATTCCTTGACAGTCTTCGCTCCATCAACCAGACCCTGTATCCCGGCCATCATATCCATGTAGATTTCAGCGTAAGCCTCCAAGTCCTCGCGAGTCTGGACATTCATGTTCCGGTCTGCACTGAACTCTACCAGTGGCGTACCTTCGATAATTTTCATCAGGGCAGCGCGGGGTGATATGTCATTATCTCGCCAGCCACGTTTAATGTATGGCTCCAGCCAGTCAGTGAAGCTTGGGATTTTCTTCATATACTCTTGATACAGACGCTTGGTGCCGGGTGTGGTTTCGGAATAAGACGCCGAATTAACATAGCCCGCTTTTGCGGTAGCTGCGATCAACTGGTTCAGATATTTTTTAGCTTCGGTAGGTCGCTCAGTGTTACGCCACATTTCATGCGGTCTACGCAGCGTGGTACCGGTAGTGCCGGGGTCTTCATCTACGGTACGACCAACAACCTTGGCCGCTGACGTAATGATCCGGCTACGCTTGGTACTCGGGAAAGCCGACACATAGAACTTGTCGTCGGCTGCATCGAACTTGACCAAGAACCGCTTCTTACCCTTACCCATCAACCAACCATCTTCAGCCTGCTTAACCAGCTCGACTGTCAGGTCATTCATGGGTGCGCCGGACAGGTTAGTACCGCCCAGTAAAATCTTGTCGCCTTCGGCTAAGCTCTCGAAAGCTGTCCGAATAGCTTCCACATCAGTTTCGCCCTCTGGAGTTTCTTCCACAGGCTTATCCACAGGTTCTCCACCGCCGGGTACAGTTTTATCCTGCTCCAACTTGGCCTGCTTAAAAAGCCGATCCACTTCATTGACATTGAACTTGTGAGTAGTTTTCCCATCGGGTTCTAAAACGTAACCGGGGTCTATGGTTATAGACGAAGGCATACTGCCGTCTTCCGGTGGTGCCTCATAAAGCCTGACTGTTATCAGATTGCCTTCTTTATCAAACTTCAGTACTGCCTTGTCGAATCCATCTTCCTCATCGATAAACCTGACATTCGGGATAGTGATGCGGGTGCCGCCGGTCTTTTCACCGACTTGCTGTGTGCCGGTCAATCCACCTTCACTACTCCATGGTTGCTCACCTTCCGCAACCGGAGTCTCAGGTACTGGCTCTTCAGCAGGCGGGGTTGGTGGAGTTGGTGGAGGTTTCGGCCCTACCGGTTCAGTTGGTGGTTCCGCTGGGGGAGTGCCGCCGCCTTCTTCACCACCTTCTTCACCACCTTCAGGGGTTTCAGGGGTGGGAGTTGGTGTTGCGTCAGAACGTAATTTCCTGCCAATATCGGCATAAGCTGTTTGGTCGCTTTCTGGTAGGGCATTAAAATCCTCAAGGGTAAAGTCTCCGGTTTCAATAGCCGCTTCAATAGCCTCACGGTGCTGTGCCCGATCATAGAACTCACCAGCAGCATCTTCAGCCTTCATTTGAAAGTCAGCGAGTTGAAGTGCGGTTGCTATCCCCGGTGCTGTTGAGTAAGGCTCTAATAGAAATTCATTCAGCTTCGCCCGCGCCTCGTTTTCTTCGGCGCTACTCATTTCACCAATAGGCGTATTGATAAGGTTGCTGGCGAATACAACTGCCTCGCGCAACTTCTCCCGGCTCTTCGCTGTCTTAAATCCGAGCATCTTGCCTAACGCATTAAGCTCCGTTCTTGGCAGGTTCAGGATTTCATCGACATCGACGGTATCTGCTTTGGTGGCGGTAGCCATAGCGGCAATAGCGCCAGCAGCAGCAGGTGGCTCAGGAGTGTATGAGCCTTGCTCTTTCCCTGCCCTGAACGCTTCGAAGTTAGCCTTGTGAGCAGGCACGTCTGCTTCAGCCGCTGGTGGCAGCTCAACTGGTGGCTCTTCAACCGGTGGTGTCTCAGGCGGTATCTCGACCGGCGGGGTCACAGGTGGCTCTGTAACAGGCTCTGCTGGGGGTTCACCCGGTGGAACAGGCTCAACTGGTGTCTCGGGTGGTGTCTCAGTGGGTGGCTCTACACCCCCTGCTGGTGGTGTTGGCCCGACCTCACCCCCACCTGTAGTTTCGGGTGGTGGGCCGGTATCGCCCGGTACAGGCTCAACTGGAGCCTCTGGGGGTATCTCACCGCCAGCTTCTTCTTCAGCCCGCTTCCGTTCTTCCTCTTCATACGCGGCAAGATTTTCATCAGTCAACTCGATGAACGGGTCTTCTTCGCCTCCGATGGGTTGAGTCAGGTCAACGTCTTTGAACTCAGGCTTGCCACGCGAAATGATTCCGGCCAGTGCTTCGGCGCGTTCAAGCGGGTCTTGGATTTTGAGGGCTTCGTTAGCTTCGGCTTCATTGACTCGCAAGGCTTGATCGATCAGCGCCATTTCGTTGTCTTCAAGCGCTTCCTTGGTGCCCTGCTGTTTAGCCGCCTGATGAGCAGCAACAACTGACAGGGGCGATGCACCAAATGCCACACCCATGCCTTCCCTGAAAGCAGCATCGGGTACGCCTTCGTACAGGTTCCGGGTCTTGTCGATCAAATCCTTGTAGACCTTGTTCTGCACATACTGCTCGGTACCACCTTGAGCAGCCTCAGTTGGTATCTCGACGCCTTCCAAGATACCGAAATTCTTCAGTGTTGACGTGGACAGCCGACCACTAATTGCCTTATCCACGTACCGACCGGCAACAGACCCGAGCATGAATGATGGTATGGCTATCGTCTTGGCACCTTCGATACCAGCCTCGCGAGACAGCTTGGTTCGTGCCATGTTATGGGCGGCATTGTGATCCAGCCCATAGTTATCGATCATATCGTAGTAGATGGTACGAAATGCTTCCGACTGGTTCAGTACTTCGGCTGGCGCACGCATGACCTCTTCTTCGATAGCCTTACCGACCGAACCTGACACCATCGCCATTTCAGCCGTACCGTATGCACCTACGCCCAGTGCGGCGTCATATTTTGTAGCAAGGTCAGTGACCTGATTGCGGGCCATCCGTAACGCTTCAGCGTCCTTAATGCCCTTGCCCTTCTTGACTATTTCATCGGCACGCTTGCGTATGGCTTTGGTGGTATATGCCTTCAGACCCCCTTTCGCTACCTGCTTTAAGATACCACCACCAAGTATCATGGCGGCTATCGAACCCAGCCCTGAACCAGCTAGTTCGGTGTAGGAATACAGGTCACCCCACGCATCACCAAACTCGCCAGTGTCTTTTATAAATTGCTTACCTTCCAGCTCAGCGACAGCCTTTGGTTTCCACCGATCAATGTTAGCGGCGATCTCACTCAGGGCTTTATCGGTGTCTTTAAGGATGTCAGCATCGAAGACATAATCGAGTGTTTTGGCATCGGAAGCGAAGCCGGAAACGAAGGATGATCCCATGGAAGCGAACAGGCTTCTGGCTAAGCCAGCACCTATCCATGAAGGCTCACCACCACGGGACTGTATGCCACCCGAAACCTTGCGGAGCCGGTCAGCGTGGCGCTGTTCGGGTGTCTTAAATCGGTTGGGTATCCCGTAAGCCGGGGTGCCGTATGGGTCTTGTGCCATTTCTGCCTCGTCGCGTGAGGTAAATGATAATTACTTAAACTCGCTGTTTAACACCGCCGCTCACTTTAGCTCTCATTGTTGGTGATAGCTTTCGCAAAGCCTGCTGAAACACTTTCTTAGGCAAGAATTTATTGCCCCATTCATTCAGCCATTTCACTTTCTCAGTTTCACTGAACTTCTGGTAAGGGCCATTGTATGCCTTCTCCGAAGCGGCGGCTAATTTTCTTTTGGCTTTTTGATTTATTTTTGGTGGCCCGCCTGTCCCTTTAGGTAAAGGATCGGCAAATGCACTACCCGGTTTACCCATGTTCAGGATTATATTACCAACATACTGACTAATGTTCATCGGGTTGTCAGCGGTTGGTCTAGGTAAAAGCTCTCGCTCAGCCAGTCCCGCACCATCGACTGCATCGGGTAGCGGCTCTTCAGTAGCGGCTGGTCGTGGTTCGGTTATGCCGCCGGGAGTACGCCCACCACTGGGGCTTCTTTCCCGTAAGCCTACCTTGCTGACTTGTGGTTCGTCGTCAGCACCGCCAGTCTTGGGCTTCTCACGGGCCTTCACTTCCCCGGTTTGTTTATTCATCACGGCAAAGCGGGAATACACTTCCGACTCCAGTGCCTTGAGGTCGGACTGGGCCTGTTCGAACATCAGGTGCTTCATCAATGATTCGTATTCAGGGTCACCCTCATCAGGACGGCCATTTGGAAACTGGTTTGGATCATCGAAGTTTTCATCACCCATTGCAGCGATTATTTCAGCCGCACGCTTGCGGCGAGTCTCAGGGTTAGTGTCCATCACCTTTTCAGCAATGTTCCCAATTTCCTGAGCCACTTCTGCCGGGGTGATCTTACTGACATCGTAGCCGTAAGCCCTGCCGATCCGACCAGTCATGGCCCGGACAGCCTGAGCTAACTGCTTGTCTCCTTCTTCACCAAAGTCAATAACGCCATTGGGGAATATCCGACCGTAGGTAGCTTGGATTTCAGTCTTTGAATTTTTGATCCACTTGTCACCAAGGTCATTCAAATCCTTGGTAGCATCTTTATCCAGCTCGTGCATTTTCGCAGCCAGATCAGCCTTTTCCTTCAGTTCATTAAGCAGCATGGTCTGAAGGAACTCAGGGCTGGACTGTTCCTGCAAATGCTGGGTAACTGCCCGTCGATTCGCGAACTCCATTATTTCGCCGCTTTTAAACTCGACAACCCATCCATCGCCCTTTTTGGTAACAGGGCCGATGTCGTTTGCTACATTGTCATCGGTATTGAACGCTTCCTTCAGTTGCTCCATGGTCATGTTGCCAGTGTTCCATGCCTCACTCCATCCCTGAAACTTGCGCCGAGCTGTTGCGGCCTTCTGATCCAGCTTGGCCTGATCCAACTTCATACCGGATGTCTCCAGTTGCTGGGTCAGCAATTTACCTTGATTGACTACTGCCGTTGTACGGGCATCGATATTGGTCTGATCCAGAAACTCTTTTGATTCCTGCTCACCAACCTTACCCTGTCGTCTGGCATCTTCCAACGCTAAAGTCGTAGCCTCTTCCTGCATAGGTCGTCGGCTAAGACCGTATTCATATGTTTCAGTCTCACGCCGCTGACGTTCAGCTTCGGTAATGCGGGCCGCTTCCCGGTCGGACTCAGCCTCGATATCGCGCTGACGACCCCGGAAAGAGTCATACGCCTCATTTAAACCTTGGTACAGACCATATTGCGCCATGATGCTCTCCTAGTCAGGCAAATCAATAATCGAAATAGTTTTCATCGCCAGCCATACTTCCGGTGAATGTGCCGCTTGTATCAAGACCCGGTTGAGTTGGGCGAGGATTGGCGTATCTCAGAGCGTCAGCTCCGAACTTGCCTGCCAGACTAAATGCTCCGGCTGCATTGGCACCAGCAGCATCTGACTGACCGCCCAGTACACCAGAAGCCCCGCTAACGCCAAGCTGTTGAAGCTGGGTAGTTGGGGTGACGTTTCTCATGTTGCCCATACCCATTGCTGCAATACGGCGCGACCAGTCCTTGTCATCTTCAACAATCCGTGATCGAGCGCGACCACCAACCTTGGCTAATGCTTCTTGGTTAAACCCTCTTCGGGAATTTTCCGCGCTCCGGCCAGAGTACGGGTTGACTCCAAAGGAACGCTGTTTGCGCTCTGCACTCTCGCGTGCCACACCAAATGTCTGGGCTACATCGGCATCAGATCGTGAAGCAGCACCGGCATAGTCCGGCCCCTTTTGCGCCAACTCTGCAATGCCTTCCTGTATGGGATCGAATAAACCACGTTCACGTTCTCGACGGGAAATAACATCCTGTCGGTCTTCGTAACTATACTCGTTTTGACGCTCGACTTGCGCCCTGTTGAATTGATCTCGTTCTCGTTCAATGGCAAGCTGCTGAGCTGATAAAGCCCCTGATTTGTCAGAGGCTTTCTTACCGGCTGATATTCCCAGCAAGCCAACCCCGGCTGATATTCCTGTGGCCCATGATGGCATTATAAATCCTCCAGATATTCTTTCAGAGTTTCACTTTGGGCTTTAAGGCGAATTGCCTCACCCACCTTAACCGACCACTCATACCCACCACATATTTCAGCGGCCTGATGGACTAACGACACAATAGAACATCTGAGGGTATATGCAATGTCTTTTCTATCCCCGGCTTCTAATTTGTTGGCTGCGAACCATTCCTGAATTGCAACGGCCATTACCGGGTGTATCTCCACTTGGTGTCGCTGGTAGTACTTGTTTCTTGGAATTTCGATCATAGCCAGCCAGAACGCATGGTTGATGTGGTCGTCGGTTCTGGGCACGTCTTTATCGATCAGGTCATCCCACACATGGCACGTCAGGAAAAACATTTCAAGGAAGTCAGCAGCATCTTCATTACCCCTGCACGCCCACTTGAACCAGTCGTGGTCAGTGTGTAGTACTGCTTCCTCACTAATCATCTGTTTTTAAACGCTTGACGCGCTGCCTTTCTTGATGGGGTGTGTAGCCCGGACGCCACATCCTTGACTATTTGAGGCTCGTTAGTTAAATCATCATCCAAGTCCACTACATGCCGGTGGAAAGACTTTGAAATTTCCACACCATCTTCCATGATGCGTGTTATTTCTCTCACCTGTATGACTCCATTCTCTAAGAACTCGCCATCATGTGTTACTACTTTTTCTATTGCCATGTTATATTCTCGTTATGCTATTTCGTATGTACCTGAACCAAAAATTTTGCTGTCGCTGTTAAAGTTTGTTTCATTGACTTGCGTTGTTGCCAGTGTGTTCGAATCATTCAGATCATATTTATCCTGACCTGACCTTGCTAAGCCGCCGAGCCTGTTAGCCACTAAGGACATACCTGAGTATTGACCTATAGTACAAGCAAACAGGGTATTATTTGCTACATTGAGAAAGGGAAGGTTATCTATCTCAGCTTGACCAGTGGAGCTTCCCAAGTTACTCAGCTCTATTCGGAACCAAACAGTGCATAGATTTCCTACTCTTTGGTAGTGACCATCCCTTATAAGGAACGTCATTAATGCTTGCGCGTTGTTAAATTTAAGCTCGGGTTGAAAGGTGCCTTCCTCATAATCACCTAGGGTAGTATCCCCTAAGTTGATGCCAGCAGTATTCAGGGTAGTACCACTGAAAGTCAACCCTGTATCACCTTCTATGGTGCCGTCACCAGTCCATACACCTAACTGATTATTGACCGGTGTACCGACCTTAGTAACATTACCCGCACCACCTGCCGGGGCTTGGAAGGTAGGCGCTACCCCTACTCCATTACTGGTCAGTACATGAGTGGCCGTTCCCACCGGCACTGTAGCAGCAACTCCCACTGCATCCCAAGTGATAAGCTCACCATCAATACCATCTGCCAGCATCGCAATGTCCACAGCTTTAGCGGCTATGGTTAGGGCCGTGCCTCCTGTTACGTCACCCGTGTGTACTGCATTTGTTACCTTAGCCGTGTTAAGGGCTACAGCAGCCGCATCTGTATATGAAATCTTGGCAGTATTGAGAGCTACTGCCGCAATAGTTCCATAGGCGGCATCGCCTTCAGCCGGGGTGAGGAAAAGGGTATCCATAAACGTAGATATTTGTGTAGCGGTAATTTCAGACAGAACCCCACCATCATTGATGATGAATGTGTCTGCGCCAATTAGCGCTCCGGCTGCTGGCTGAGCCGTGATAGCAGTGATATCAAGGGCTAACGCTGCCGCCCCGGTTACCTGCCCGGTATGGGTAGCGTTAGTAACTTTAGCAGTATTAGCCGATACATCACCAATACTACCGTAAGCTGCATTACCTTCAGCCGGAGTAAGGAAAAAACCATCATAGTCGGCTTGCAGGGCTACCACCGCTCCAGTCCTGCCAAACACACTATCTACCTCTACCCTATAGAGCAGGGATGTCCATGCGGTCACACCGTCACCGATCTTGATCCGGCGCGTATCGGTTTCCAGACACCACTCACCGTCAGCCGGAGTCGGGTTAGTAGAAGTCCACAAAGCTGCGGTGTCTCGGCGCATCTGTAATTGGATGATTTTAGCCATCAGCTTATTCCGTTAGTTGATCTGCATATCTGCCCATTCGCCGCACCCGCGATGAACACACCGTCTATGCTATCCCAATGAACACACTGAACATCTGTAAGAGGGTTAAACCCATTGTTAACTAGAGTCCAACTATCAACAGTAGCTATATCTGCATCTGCTATGTAGCCAATCTTGCCGTCGGCTGCTACGGCTACAGCCCTATCATGGAGACTAGAATAAGCAAAGCCATTAAGTTGACTTGCTCCAAAAGTAACATCATCGACTCCAACTATGCTGCCTGTTATATTCCCAGTTGAAAGACCTATTATGTAACGATCATTGATCCCGGAATAAATAAGACAAGCTGAAACAGTGCCTCCTTGCGTTGTGAGGATAATAGAAGCAAAGGCGGTATCAGCGGGTTGATCGAGCCTATATAGATCATCTTGAAACCCTATTACGCAACCTTGATCTACTCCTGCGAGAACATTTTGTGGCGTAAATCCGGATACTCGGGTGTGAAGGTTCGCAGCTGCCCCGGCACCAACTAATGTCCAAGTAGCACCATCAGTATCACTTCTGGCGGTATGGTCGAGAGCGCCTGTCTGAGCGTTAAATATTATTACCCATTCATCCGTTGGACTGTGGTGCATAATTCCATAAACATGACCTGTGCCTGTTGTTACCAGCCCCATTATGTTGCCTCCTGCCGTCCAAGTGGTTCCATTAGTAGACCGAAGATTAGTGCCAGCATTACCAACTGCTATAAATATTTCAGCAATCTCGTTATAATCTACTTGCAGTAGATGCTCTGTGGTGGAGGTGGTTCGTATTGTCCACGTAACACCAGCGTCTGTTGATGTTGCCAGCTTCCCTCCATCTCCCACAGCCACTATATAAAAGGTAGCCCCGATTAACCCCGAAGTAATCCAGTTAATTCCTGTTCCCCCAAAGGGATCAGTAGCTATTGGACTCCACCCGGCTTCTCCCGTCATCATGCACACGGTATATGCCACGTTGGCTAATGTCGCGCCACCTTCCATCGTTAAATCAATTCTGGTGTTGGAAGTGAATGTGCTGGTAGTGATTTCACCAAATATATCAACACCACCTATTGAAAACCTTATTCGTCTTCCAACTGAAAACAGGTTTACTACATTGACTCCAAGGATATCGAATGTGTCTGTATCCACAAATGTGAATGTGTATCCGGGGCAATACTCCGAGCTTGCGCCCGCAGGCGAAGCTGTAATCGTAATCTGATTTGCTACCGGCTCAGTAACAGTAAACCCAACAAAGTTGAGCAGAGTTGCCGCAATACTGAGCGATACCCCGGTATCCTGTACGACTAGATCGCTACCACCACCCAAGACACCGTATGGCCCTTCAGTTGAAGGTGGGAAGGTTTCAGCGGCGTCACCCCCGTCAATACATACTACGTTTGGCAGGTTAATAATGGTGGGCATGGTAATTGGATCAGTACCATCGGCCAGTGTTGTAGGCCCGCCCACAATATCGCCAGAAAGAATAAAGTCGAACTGGGATGTCGGGGGGATAACGACAATAGGTTGCTCAACCGTGGACTCGGTTAACGTACCAAAATCGATCAAATCCTGATAAGTGGCCCAGCGTTGATTGACTTCAAATTTACCCTGCCGGATATCGATAATCCGCTTGAGGGGTTCCAGTATCGTATAGATGTCATGTTCGGTTAAGTGAACCGGGACATCTGGTATAGATGGTATCCGAATGTCTCCAGCCACAACTAATCCACCAATTCAGTGATCGATGACGCGACTGTTATCTGGTTAACATCTGTAAAGGTTTCGATCTCAACTTCGTACTGGCGAAACTGACCGCCACTGGGGAAACGAAATGGTGTAGCATCGACACTGGTTGCGGTACCGATCAAGGTACCATCACCATACAATTTAATGACCACGTTCTGGGTCATTGGCACTGAAGGCGGGGTTATCAAAACACTGGCATTAACTGCAAATTCATTAACCTGATTGCCATTCAATTCACCACGGACAGACGAACCTAACAATACCCCATTGGCCGTAATAATATTTGCGATCAGGGTATTCAATGCCGCCAGCTCAGAGTTGGTTAGCAGCTCACCGTACTGGGCCAGAATCTTGCCACTGGTAATAGTTGCCAATGATCCAAGTGAAAATGTCTTCGACTTCCACTGATAAGCCAGTCGTTGCCCAGCCGCGTTAAACTCACTGATCACATTAATATTCAAGTCACTGGTTTCACTGATGTATAACCGATCATTCTCTGGATCGGTGTATACCGCATCAACATCAATATTGAAGTCACTGGCGGATATTTCATTGTTGGCTGTTTCGATAACCAACCCGGCATCATCAGTGAAGGCAATATACCGGGTATCCCAGTAACTTGCCCGCATCTGAGAGGGGTTTCGTTCCTGCCAAGTATCCCTGTCATACAGTGGCTCAGTCAGTAATGAGCTACCGCCATAACCAATCGAGTACAGTCCATCCGGGGTTGGGTAAATTACCCGGCCCTTCAGGGACACAATGCCCTGTTTGCTGACACACGCCTGATGATCAGGAAGAACTGTCATCGTCATAGTCGATGGATGGTTGCCCACCAACAACAAGGGTCTGTCCAAGGTCGTCACGACAACGGTATTGCCGAACAGGCCACCCCCCACAATCGTATCGAAAGTCGCCAGCCGGTATTTGATGGGCCATGCGTGAGGCTGGTATGGTTCGCTGAATAGAATCTCAAATAAAGTGAACGCGACCATGATGCCGTTGCCCGCATCAATCAAGCCAAATATATTAGCAGGCGGTAAATCAAAATCAGTTGACCCGACAACTTCACCCAGCAATGCGTCAATTACATTGTCTGTGTAAGTAGACGAAGGAGAGATTTCATCAACGAACCGGTAAGCTGTCTGGTTAACACCGACACTGGATCGATAAATTCGAACAAACTGTATTGTATTGCGGGTAGTCCCTGCACCCGGATAAGTAATCTCCAAGGCTGATAAATCAACATTGCCGTCACTGTGATCAACATTAATAATAGCCGATGCCGGACTGAGGGCGCTTTCCTCTCCCCAGACAGACACAAAGGTGTACACATACAGCGAGGGAATCACAGTGGTGCCAGCACCAGAGCTGCCAAGCGCAACCGTAGGGGCTGCTGTAGGGGCTGGTATGCCGACTAAAATACTGTTCTCGGGGAAGATATTCGATCCACCGTTATCGACGCCTGTGAGATTGTCAGCGGCATTATCAGACGCTTGTAGCGTGCCGCTCTCGGTGTAGTAGATTCTGGAAGTCGTATCGTTGGCTATGGGCGCTTTAACAACATCGACATCAGTTGTCCATGTCAGGAATAAATCAGTGCCTGTCCCTTTATACAGGTAGATGGTTTCCAGCTTCGGAGTCGTAAGGGCTGGGATAACATTCAGCACCTGACCACGCCATGACTGTAGCGCAAGCGAGGTCAGTTTCAGGTTCTCGGCAACCTGTCCCTGCTGACCGCCCAGCAGCCTTGAATCAATCCTCGGGGCGATTCCCTGAAATTCGGATATCTGTATTCTAGCCATTATTAGTTGCAAATACTGTCAGCTTCGGCGCTGCGCATTGCCCGTCCTCATTTAAGTTTTCCCTGATATTAGTTAACCGCTTATGCCACTCGGCAAGCTGCTCATCTGAAATCTCACCAAACCCTGAAGCGCTTTCCTCAAATGCAATGAGTGCATCAGTGTCTTCACCCATGTTAATCAGGCTTTGCTGGTTGGCCGATAACACATCCTGCCTGCTCAACCGCTCTGTAAAATGCCGCCTTTCTCCAGCCTCAAACTGTTCGCGGGTAAATTTAGGTAGCGCCTTGAAATGCTTGTATAAAACATTGAGTTCAGTAATAGCATCATTGATCAACTTCTTACTGTATGCCATTTCGCCTTTAGTTTTCTCGCGCTTAGCGTCTTCACGGCGTAGGTCATACTGGTTTAATCTTCCAGCCTCAATCTTGGCATTAATTTCATCCAAATCAATTTGATAGTTCGCCATAGAAAACTTTGCTTCCTGTAATGCCTGAATCCTATTTGACATACGCAATCCAATAGTCCGATATGCACGCTCAGGGGTGATAGACCCAGCGATTACAAACTTTTCAGTTTGATAGGCCGAATTTTCAAAGGGTATATCGAAGAAGGCATCGTTGACTTCATCCAGTATCGAATCAACCTGCTCTATTGTTTTTAGTTCTGAGGCCATTGTTGAATCCCTCCCATTTCCGCTGCGTTACCTTCTGGTAAAGATGCTGCGGGGTTTTCCGAAGTGTCGGTGGCGAAAACAAGCCCATCTATATCTGTATACCAGAAAGGGGATATTCCGTTGAACCCACCACCAAAGTATCCTTTGAGCTTACCAGACACCCCGGTAAGTTGTCTCTTCACCCTTGACAAGACAAGTGATGGCGAAAAGGCCAAATCTGTAGCAAAAGCTATGCCGGAGTAACTATTATAATAAACTGTGCCGGGATTGTTAAACGTGTTCGAACCACCAGCCCAGTACCCCTTAACTTCGCTGCAAACTCCCCCCGGCCCTACATTAATTTTATTTAAAATTGCCGTTGGATTGAATGATGTCTCTGTGTCAAACCGTATTCCGTCAATTTCAGTTGACGCCACACTGGTGAATCCTCCAGCAAAGTATCCATGAGTGCCACTGTTAACACCACCTGCAAGAACCGCTCTCGCGGAGGCCAAAGTCGCTGTAGGGTTTACCGTTAGATCGGTATCATATCGTATGCCGTCAATGGTGTTGCTGCGGGCGACAAAACTGAAATTACCACCGCCCCAATATCCTTTCTGGGTTTGAAAGCTACTAACTCCACCTAGCTCCCTTCTTGCGCCACCAGCAAGCCCTGCCGCTGGATTAAATGCTGCAAGGGTTTCGAAGATCATACCGTCAATCGCATCGACTGGGACATCGAAAGACGTGGCAACAGAACCACCTCCACAATACCCCTTTACTCCAGAGCTGTTTCCTGCCAGATCACTTCTAAACACTGATAAAAGCGCAGCCGGGTTTATGGATGTCTCGCTTACATAATCAATGCCTTGGAAACCGGTTCGTACAACGAAACCATTGAACCCACCGGCCCACCAACCCTTCTGAATTACTGGTACTGGTGCCTTACCGGCTACGAGAACACGCTGTGAAAACTGGGGTGACATTATACTGCGAAGTTCAGCCCACCCGAGAAGCCGAGCCAAGTACTCCCGCCATCGCGAGTGAGGAACAATACTACATCTTTACCAGCAGTCCATTCTGGCTCGGTGCCTGAGTCTATCCACTCTATAGTGGGAGTCCAAAGGGGAGGGAAGTTCGCGGCATTTTGTAACTCCATCGTAAAACTGGTCACACGCCCTGAAGCGGCAGGATTGGTAAAGTTGAAAGTCGGTATACTGGTTAAAGGCCCGGTGCCGTGAAAATAAGTCGCTGCCGCTGTATCCAGTGCAATGCTTCCACCAAGCCCATAGGTATCAGCATCTTCGCTGTATCCTGCGTTCAGGACTAATTCGGCATTTGCGACAAGATTGGCATTTGCAGTAATAATACCCGTTGCATCCAGAGTGCCCGTCATCACTACATCACCACTGGAAATATCAAGGGTAAACCGGTTAGCATTGCCGCTATTCCCATCACGAAACGCGATGATACCGTCATTGTTTAGATCGAAGTTCCACTGGGTAGCATCAAAATAAACCTCGGCGTCTATACCGGTACCGAAGTTGAGTTGGATATTGTCATTGAACGTCAGGTCACCAAGCGACTTGATCGCGGCAACTGCTTTCAGAACCGCGTCAACATTCTGAGAAAACTCGGCCAGTGTGTCCCTAGTTAATCGCAGCCCCACGTTGTCAGCGGAAAGATAAGCATTGGCAATCGTCCCTTCCTGCCCGCGCACAATAGTGAACACGTCACCAGCCCTTGAGGTAACATCTACGATCTCGATGTTATTCGAAGCATCACTCAAAGTAGCCCGGAAAGTGTCTCCACCGCTTGGGTTAGGAAACAGGGCACCATCACCGGATTGAACCGTCAGGGATGTTGCAACAGCCGAAATTCCTGCAACAAGTGTTGATTCCGCATTATTTTCAAACAGGAATGTCATTAGTAGTATCTCCGGGTACGGTAATTGCCAAACCCAAATGGTGACAAACCCGTGCTGGAATTAACTGTATTGGCCTTAACGTCACGGGTACGTGCTTCCATCCAGCCATTAATAAACTCACCACGGTGGAACTTGACCATATTTGGCGCACTCCACGCCCTGCCATTCATTACCTGTAGCCGCGCTATTGCGCCATGGGCTATCGGTTCCAGCCAGTCATTGAACAGGAAGTCCGGCCCATCTAATGCTGCCTTGGTAGGCTTCAACACCGCCCAAAGCTGGTAGTTGTAAACCAGATCAGGGGTCGGTAGCAACGTAATGGTCTGCGGGGTATTTTGCAGGAAGTACCGGGGGTGATCGCTTTCCTGCTGCTCCCGAAACCGGTCATAGTGGTTCCATGGAATAGCTGGAAGTGGCCGGTGACTTGCGCCCTGTCCGGCAGTCACTTCCTGAATCTTGTGCAGGGCTATCATTTCCGAACCAGCCGGTACCACAATCGTGTACTCAGACTGGTCGGCAATAGAATCAAGGTCAGCCAGCCGTAGCCGGTAGACTCTGGACTGGTTACAGAACTCGATAGCTGATAAACGTATTGCGTTCTCGGCCTGTGAGATAGGGCACCCGGCAACATCCGGCATGACCACATGCAAATAATCTTCCCAATTAACCGCCACTTGCGTTCTCCTGTGTCTCCACGCTTGGGGTAAACAGGACATCGCGTTGGAACTTCTGACCCATCATTTGATAGAAGGATGACTCATGTATCGCCGCCCTGTTCTGACTGGTACGCGAATCAAATTCAATGGCATACGCCCTGTACATGCACCACTGAACAATGTGGCTTTTGTAGATATCGCGCAGATCGAGCGTATCGCCGGGAGCGGCTATTGCGGTTGGCACAATCGATATCTTAACCTCAAGGTAGCCTGTGCCATCCGAAGGTGGATCGACGTAAAAAGTGCGCGGTGCGCGGTCGTCGTAGGTGAAATTCTTTACAGCCACTGCCTGTACAGCAGCAGTGTAATTGAATGAAAACAGGTCAAGTGCTTCTTCCGTACAGGCAAGCACTTGACGACCCGCTGTCAGGCCATCAGTTCCCATGTTCCGCGTTACATCAAGCAGCCTGATGGAATTTGCCGGTGCCGACTGTAAGGCACCAGCAACCATCTGCATGACGGTGGTTTGTGAGTTGGCATCCGGCCTGATCGATACAATCATCTGCTGTGCAGAATCAATGTAATCAAACAGCGCTGCTTCGTCCCAAGTTACCTGTCCTACATCGTTTAGCTGTTTGTTAACTTCGGAGATAATGTCCGAGGCTAACATCAGGTTTCCTTAACCGCCTTTTTCTTTTTCGGTTTCGCCGTATCCGCTTTCTTGGCCTGCCGTGCAGTACCTTTTTCCTTAGCCTTTTCGATTACATCGGGGGTGCTTGCTGGTGCTGGTTTATCCAAACGGATATACCTGCATGAGTCGCGGAACTCATATTGAACATCAGCAGTAACTAAGATTTCATTGCCGGAATGACGATCTAACACATAAAACGACTCACCCGCTGGGCTTCTTAAACTCATGTCACTCTCCAGTAGTAAAAAAACCCCGACCGTAAAGCTAGGCCGGGGCCATCATTTTACACTTTTTTGACAACACCTGTTGTCAGGTAAGCGCCCTGAATTACCTTGTAGCCGTACACGTTCAAGCCACGAATTAACTGGCCGAAAGTGTCCGGGTTAGGCAAAGTTTCCATCTTGGTCATTTGCGCGGCAAATGTCAGGCCAGCGTTGTGACCACCAATGGGCTTGTACAGAGTTGCCGTACCCTCGGTGATGCCGACGATGTTGTTCGACAGATAGATGTAAAACCGGTCTATCATGCCAACCAAACCGTTACGGGCAATCGACGTGCTGTCACCTGCCAGCGATGCGTCTTTCAGATCAGACTTCTTGATCCGTCCGATCATCCATGCGGGCATAACCAGCCAGCGGCCAGTCTCAGGGACGTTCTGCTCATCCAGAACAGTACCCATGTCGATGATGTAATCGAGGATATTGGTGGCATCAACCAAAACGGCATTGGAACCATTGGTGCCAGTAGCGCCCAGATCGATATCGCCGGAGATTGCACCAGCAGTTTGGCCTTTATTGGCCGCAACAACATCGGTGATGATGTTGGTCAGAACATCAAGGTCAACCGCGATTTTCATCTGTTCCGAAGCGTCCTCGGCCCAGTCGTCCATCAGGTTGATATCGGCCTGCATCGCATCCACGTCATCGAGAGTGAACGCAAAGTACTTGCCTTTGTTGATGTCGAGCGAGGTGTTAGCCTGCTCAGGGGTTTCGTAAGAAAGCGCTTGACCGATCTGGTAGTTGTTGATCAGCAATGTTGGGGTGTTACGAATGATAACTGTATCACCGTAATCGCTGATTTCACCTTCGTAGTCGGTGTTCGCAATAGCCCCGAAAACGGTCGCCGTGTAGAATTTCTCTACCAGCTTGCCTGACCATACTTCAGGGATAAACTTGGATGTGGAATCGGACGCCAGCGATGGATACGCTGCGGCGTTCTGCCAGTCCGATGCCGATCTTGTAATACCAGCCATGATTGACTCCTATTCGCAGGAGCCACAAGTAGGTTACCGCACACGGCCCTCACTTGTCGCTCGGAAGATTTTCATTTCGATCTGGCGTTTGAGTTCATCCTGACCCTTATACTTACCGAGCTTGCAATCGTCGTAAAACTGCGTGACTGCCTGCTTGGAAAGGATCACATTAGCATCCCCCTCACCACCATCCGGTAACACATTGGATGTTGTTGTGGTGTCTGGGTAATGACTCACATCACCTGACCTACCTTTCCAAGAGATAAAGAAACTTGCGACAGTTTTAGCATCGAACTTTTTTTGAGCATCGGACAAAAAGACCTGCCTTTGTCTGCCTGTCAGCGGCATTTCTTCGGCTAACCAAGCATGGAAGTTCTCATCTTCGTTGACATCTTCCCAGCCCGGTACAGTTTTGTTCAGGTAGTCGTAAAAATCGTCTTCCCTACTTCTGACCTGTGACTGAGTAATGTCATCAAATTTGCCCTGCAACTCCTTCAATTCGCTTGCAACAGTTGAGGTACCTGCTGATTTCGCTTCGGCTACCCTTGTCACCATATCCAAGAAATCCTGACCATACTCTTCAATTTCAGCTTCAGTGAAGACAGGTGCCTGCGCCGCAGGCGTTTCAGGTATTTCCGGTTTGGATTCAAGTGCTTCAACCCGAGCCAGTAAATCCTCTTTGTCGTTGCGCAATTCAGTGACGGTTTTGTCATGGGCCTTTTTCATCCCCTTAAACCGCTTTTCCCAATCCACCTGATCAGAGGCTGGAGCTGGATCATCACCGTCAGGTACCGCCGCTACGGGTGGGTTACCTGCGATTTGGTTCTGAAGTGCTAATGCTTTATCTGCCTGTTCCTGTACCGCCTTGGGTAATGCCATCAGTTGCTCCAATAATGGTCGGCTTGGCCGGATTATGAAAATCCCCCTGCGGGGAGGTTACGCCAAACTCTCAAGATGTGGTCGTATTACGGACACCCATTGAGTGATCGGCTACAAGCGCTTTGAGTCCTCGGCTACCTTCAGGATTTCGTTCAAGTCCTGAGACTGCCCTTGGCACCAACGCACCATGTATTCTTCTTTCGCCGTACTGCCGTCTTCACGGGTTCTGGCTAAACAATCTGCTAACCATAGCAAGATCATTTTAAAATTCTGATTGCCCTTTAAATTGGCAAATGCCAGCAATGTTTTCTCATCGGGTCTATAAATCATCAGTCGCGATCAGAATGGCAATAATCTCATCATCGTCATTGAACACCGATTCCTTGATTTTTTCAACCTTTTTTCGCTCTTTCAGCACTCTATTAAACAGCTCTCTGCGGGCTTTTCGTTCACTTATACCCAGTTTTTCCACAGCCTGCTTGATTGCAGCCTCTACTCCCGGTGCCGCGTCAATAAATTCAGTTGGTGTCTGATATGGTTTGAGGTTGTAAGTTTGGTCTTCAATTTCCAACTCAACGTCTTCCACTTCCCGGTCGGCGTCTTGAGGCAGATACATGGTCTGCGTAATTGGCTTAACAATATCATCGAATAACTCACTGATTGGTACTAGCCGCTGGAACTGGCTACCACCAAAATCAATAACCTGAAATCTTACACCAAGCCCATCGGTTGCTAAGAATCCAGTAGTCTTACCCAGACCATCAGTAGCAAGCAGCATTGGCATTACGACATCCTGTCTTTTCGATCTACACCCGTGCTGATAGCACTGTAGGGGATGGTGCCCGCAATGTCTTCGAAGATATCGCCCTCGACCAGTATGGTCGCATCATCAACCTCTTCGAACAAAGTGTGCTTCCCGGTCGATGGGTTGGTATGCCGCTTGTTCAGTATTAACTGTTTGATGTAATTTTCCATCACGTCTTCGGTGGCGAATATCGGAACAGCTTCACCCGTATCCCAGAGTATCGACCGACAGCCTGCCGCCAGTACAATATCAACCCCGTAAACTCCACCGCCTAATTCGTACACGCCTGTAGTCGTGCGGGCAACCAGTGACGCACCAGCAGCACCTACTTGCTCATACCCGACAGTTGCGATCCCGGTCTTGCTGGAACCGAAACTGGCGAAATAGGAAGTGAAGTTCGACATGGTTTACTCCGACCTGTTAGTCACCGGGAAGTTGCCGTACTGCACAGTCTTAACTGCCACCAATAGTGGATCAGCCACCTTGTGCGGAACATGGTCACGCAAGGCATCGATAAGCCCCTGCATAATCTGTTCAGGCACAACAGCGGCCCTGATCATCTGTGGTTGTGGCGCTTTCGCGTTGGTATCGGCTATCGCTTGCTTAACCGCTTCGTTCGGAACACTATCTGCTGGCTGTGGTGCCGCGTTTATTTTTCTTGCCTTGTCGTTCATATTTTCCTCACTTGTTATGTTGGTGGGTCTGGTATCAGGTCAAATCGAGCGGCACGATTCCGCTTTCATGTGCCTGCTGTGCTTCGATTCGTTCTTGGCGGCGTACAGATTGACGCAGCTCATCAACAAGAAACGCCTTAATGTCATCTGCTGTCGCCTGACGAGGGTCTTTGTTCGCGTCAAGTGGTCGCAGGATGCTGGTGAAAGCATTGCTGATACGCTGGGCTTGTGCTTGGGTGAAGTTAATTGTAATTGATGGCATTAGATTTCAAACTCCGTGACTGTAATTGAGGACGTTAAGACTCCACCGTATTTCCTGCCAGCTGAAGTACCGTTCAAGGTAACTGTTCCGGCAGTAGTGGCTCCAATTCTAACTCTAAAGGTGGTCGAAGATATTGTACCCGCGGCCATCTCAAAACTGAACGATATGTTAGTCAGCCTGTTTGATGCCGACTGGTAGTGAGCAGCGACCGCCAAAGCATCAGCGGTAGAATCCTGAAACAAGGCGGCGACGAATGTAACTGGAAATGCTTGGTGTGCCAAATTTACAACAACCTCAATTCTCAATCGGTGGGCTGTGTTCCTCGGCGTAATGGCTACCGTCATTACCTCAAAGCCCTCGGTGATCTGAGGAATCGTATCATCATCAGGTATTGTGGTCGTTCCATTAATGTTGATGGTTTCCACATCATCAACAATCTGAATTATCTTGTTGTTTAGAACCTGATCCGTACCAGCATCATCTGTGAATATAAGATTATTCGGAGCATCATTACGCAGCCATACGTGACCATTGCCAGCAGCCGGTGTTCCAGTATGATCGGCAGCCTCGGTAAACAAAATGTCATTTGCGAAAGATGCGACCTGATTGGCAGCAACCGAAAGCCCAAGAGTCTTGAGCCCTGTCCCTGTATACAGATTCCAGATACCACCAGCTTCGTCCCATTCCTGCCAAATCTCACCATCACTTTGAAGAAGCATATCTCCGGGGTTGGTGGCCATGACCCCACCGTAAAGCCAGATCGCTGCGCCGTTGTCTCCTGTCGATCCGCCAGATATAATGAGAAGCCCCGTATCCGTCTTTCGCCTGATGCCGAAACTGTTTGCATCGTTCTGGCCGATGGATAGCGTGGTATCCGCTATCTCCATGACCTCAGTAGTAGCATTGTCGTCAATGCCGAGTGACGTAAACGTGCCTTGAACTACTGCATCCCCCCGTACCAGTAGTGAGTCAAGTCGTGCGCCCATCTGCGTCCAAGCAGTCGGTATGCCATTGACCGTTCTCCGTACCCACATTTCCGCACCGTTGGTGATCGTGCGGGGCATTGCCATTTCAATGTTGTAATCGCCCGGATCAAATCCTTTACCGAACAAACCCATCGCAACCTTTTGTCGGAACCAATGTAATGTTCCTGAACTGGCCGTGGGTGGGCCATTAGTCGAGCCTCGAACAAACGTCCAGCCCCAAAAATCAGGCTCGGCATTGAAGTCGGTTTCAGTACTCCAATCCTGAAACTGTCCGAAGTTACCTGTCGGGCCGGGATTGAACTCTGCAAATGCCGAAAGTTCCCAAGTGACTGTACCTTGAAAGTGAATGTCAGCAGTAGTAACCACATCTCCATTGAATGTCCACGCCCCTGCGATAGATTCAACGGCAGACTTGTCAACAAGGTTCTGTTGAAGGATGCCTCCAATGTTTGTCGCGCTCACATTACCGTTAACCTGAACCCCGGTGTTGGTCGTGAATAACTTGAACACTCCGTTGTAATAGATATAGGTGTTGCTTCCGCTGAACGCTTGAATGAACCACTGGTTCAACGCCATATCAAAGAAGCCACCACGCGCTGCGACATCGTGATAGAGCATACCGAACGCGCCTTGACCGGCAGCATCGCCAATGGAATACCCAACAAGACCACCGGCTGTTGCATTGTCCGATTGGCCGTTGACCATTACCGACCCGTACTGCCCTTGCAACGGAAGGAACTTGCCAGTGGTATCACCAGTCAGGTAAATTTCTGGGGCATCGAGCCGCACCACATTTGCTTGCAGATCAACCTCAACTGCATTGAGAATGTGAAAGTCACCGAGCGCAGTCAGGTCGAAAGTGACAGCACTTATGTCATAGAGAATTGAGTCAGCAACATTCAGAGTACGCTGAATGGTGATGATGTGGGCGGATGTAGTAAAGGCATCATCCCAAAGGGCCAAGTTCATAGCTTGGGCGTTGACCTGCCATGTCCAAGAAGTGTTGTTGGCAGTAACCCCTGTCTCTACAAGCGTCAGAGCAGGGAAAACAGACTCGATAATGACCCCACCGAACCCATCCATGCGAAAGGTATTCGTGCCTTCTATCGTTCCGTCACCAGTCCAGATACCGATCTGATCGTCAACGGGAATACCAACCTTGAAGACGTTGCCGGGGGCACTACCCACCCCTGAACTGGCGACAATGGCAACCTGAGTATTCTGACTTGGTTCACCACCGCTTCCCTCAAGGACACTGGCGATCTGGAAGGTGCGGTAAACACCGTTGTCAACATTGGTGCCAAGCTCGATCAAGACATACTTGTCGGCATCGGTACGATCCTGAATATAGGCCGTCGAACCTTCAGTCATCAGCAGTGCCATAAAGGTGGCTACATCGACACCATCATCGTTAGTTTCGTGTAGGTAAAATTCGGTCGCTAATGAAATGTCGGCATTATTAAATCGCAACTGCCCGGACGCTGGTGGTGCAACTATCTCAGTACGATATCGCCAAACACCTAGCCCGGTAAATGAGGCAGCGGCTTCTGGAACTGCGTAGGCTGTCAATGCAGGCTCCGGTGATTCGGGGGAAGTATATCTATTATTTCAGCGCGGATTGCCTCTCTGGTCGCCCCAGAAAGCCCACCAGTGGACGCAACCGATGGATGAACATGATCAACAAGCGCGTACTCGGGGTGCGTGTGCGGGGGCAGGGGGTGCGTGTGGCCCTTTAAAGCGTAGGCGCTCAGGTCGGTTTCAGGCACCGATTGGTTACCAACTGGTGTCTCAACAGCATCGATCAGGCCGACAGCAACCGCTGCATCGCGAATCGGCTTGGTATCGGTGACCTGTCCAACAACCAGCGAACCACCGGTAGTGACGATTAAACCCCAGACCAGCATGGCAACTTTCTTGGTAGCCATGACGATCTCGATCCATTTCTTGGTCTTATCCCAGCGTGACAGGACTACAGTTTCAGCGTCCTCGGTGTAATCTTTAGCGGGTTCATCCATCTAATCGAATGTCCAATTTACTCCAATACTGTAAGTCGGCTTGGTATCAGTCGCAGTAGTCGCCTTGACACCGAGCATAACGGGCTTACCCTTGAACTCGATGCTATTGCAGTACCCGACAGCAAAGCCGTTGTGCCCTTCACTGTTGCCCATGCCGACACCCATTTGGTGCTTGCGCGAACTGGTGGTGCAGTGGATCGCGTCAGCAGCCATGTTTGCTGCCATATAGGAATGGAACTCGTTGCCTTCCACCCCGGTAATATTCGTGACATTGGTGGTAGTTACAGCCGGGGGTGTATAGCCACTGGCTTCAGCTTCACCAAAAAAGGACTGGATGATTCCCGCCAGTATGGCAATAACAACAACAGCCAGCAAGATTTCTCTCTTGGTCAGGTTTTTCAGTTTATCCACAATCATTTCTTTAGTTATTTTGCTCATCTTGTAAGTCCTCAAGGTCACCGTAAAGTTGATCTAATAGCCACAGGTCTTTCGCGGTGGCCGTACCGTTTTGCTTGTCATACTCCAATGACCTGATCTGGGCTTTTACATCCCGAATATCTGACTTCAGTTGCCCACCAACCGTGATGAACTCATGTCTCGCCCAGTAGTCAAGACCAAACCCGGCAGGAACTGCCACACTGGAAATGGCACCGTACACCAGCACGATGTTCATGTAGTTCATTCGCCCGAACCGACAGCCTTCCCAAATTCTACAGGGGATGATGCGCCATATATCGCACGTTCATTCGCCTTGATGCGTTCCCACTGGGCGGCGTTCAGTCCTACCACCCGGATATCATGGTCTTGTTGCCATGCACGTTGTGAAATAATCTCAGCTTCCATGCGGTTGAGGTCGCGCACGTAGCCCGACCCCCACATGCCGCCAATGGCAACCACGACTACGATCAACAGTGCAGCCGCTGAAATATAGTTTGCCGTGGCAGGGGTTGCCTGCCGTTCTACTACATGGATCAGCCGATCAACAGCAATCGCCAACCCTTCAACCTTGCTTTCAAGGCTGGCAGTGTGGGCGATGTTCTGGCGTATATCCTGCTCAATTGCGATACGCCAGTCTTTGTGGTTTTCGTCAGCCACTACTATTTACCAATCATACCCTTGATAGCAGCCACAGCTTTTTCACCGCGACTGGCAAACCACCACGCTACTGCTGTGACAGTCAAAAATATTAGTGAATGTACAACGTAAACATACAGTTCTTGTGCCATCAAGGGGTCAAGCTTTTCCAGACCGCCGATAATCGTTCCAAGCTGGTCATAGATATCCCAGCTAAAGTACAACAGCACACCGGTCAGTACCGGGCGAACCGCTGTCTTGACACCATCGATCCACGGGTTTCCACTCGGCTTGCTTGCAGCCTTCATTGACTCAACAAAGGCATCGGCATCCTTGATGTCTACCGCAATAGCGCCTTCGGCCTGAGCCTGTTCAATTTGTTTATCAACCATCAGTACAGCCTGTTCGTTCTCCATTTGCTGTAACTGAATATCGATCTGTGCCATTTCCTCGGCATGTCGGTTCTCTTCCTTGACCAGCTTGCGCTGCTCGACTTTCTGCCAGATACCACCAATCAAACCCGTAATGGCCCCGAGGCCACTCGATGTCATCAAACCCAAAATACCTTCAAGCATTATGCTCTCCTATAATTTCAAGGTTGAACTCATTCTGCCCGAGCAGGTTCAGCAATCGCCGCATCGCCGTTCTACTGCCCAGCACAGCAGGCTGTCCAGCCAAGGTGCCTTTCGAATTACCGAGAATCAGGCAACCCTTGGTATGTCGCACCAGATTACCGTTATGCACCAGTATCCCGGTTCGCTGATCGACAGGCTTTAAATGCCAGACCCTGCGATACTTACCGGATGCAGACCGGGGTAAATAAACGGCCCTGTATTTCCCCGAAGGGATACAGGACACATTGCGCTGGTTATCCAACCACGGTCGCTCGATGGTGTGAAAGGTTTCCCCTCCAATCACCAAAGTACCAAAAGTATGGCCCGGATAATACGTCCGGGTCAGATACCCATTAGGCGACAGCGGTACCATCGTCAGTTGCGATCCAGTTTGTACCATCACTCCAGCAAAGCGCCTGCGGAGTCGCGTCACTGACAATGATCATTTGACCAGTGTACAAAGTCGCGTCAGGGACAGTTGCCAGCGTGTATGTGGGTATAACCGGGGCACCCGGCTTGCCGGTAGGGCTAACCAGTTCGCGTACATTTAAGTTTTCGTAACGTGCCATTTCTATTCTCCTACTTACTGCATTACAAAATTGGATCAGGCTGGCTCTTCAACCGACTCGATCCCGCTCATCATCTTATCCTTGTCACGATTAATTTTAATCGTTTTCTTGACCTTTCCCGAAGTGTTATCAATGACCACATTAAGAACCATCGGCTCTTTAGATTCCTTCGCTACTGGTGCCTCGGTAGACTCAGGCTCTGAAGCCTTTGCCTCGATTTCCTTATCCTTCAATTCCAGTAACCGCTCATGTTTTATCAGGTCGGTTTCGGAATTGATTTCGTTCCGTTCAATGATGCGTGCTGTCTCTTCGTGCATCATACGGATTTTCTGGGCTTCGTCACGGGCCTGATTATCCATTTGCGCCTGTTTCTTCGCCTCGATCTTAGCCATTTCGATTTCTTTATTCATGATCATCTTGTTAGCTTCCAGCTCAGCAGTGGCCTGATCAGCTTCAGACTTGATTGCCAAGCGCTGGCTCTCACCTTGCTGCTTGACCTGTTCCAGTGCCATGGCAGCTTCAGCCTTGATCTGTTCTGGATCAGGCGGTGGATTCTCGGCAGCTTGTTTCTGGCGCTCAAGTATGACCTCGCGAGTCGGCACAATGCCTTCAAGATCGAAGTCCTTCGCGGTAGCCCGGAGAATATCGGCCCTGCCCTCAACACCGATGATCTGCATATCAATTTCATTATTGGTGATGGCAAGAAACTCGTTACGCCGGGACTGAGCCATATCTTTCAGCAGTAGCGCGTTAGCCCCGCGTGCGACGATCTTCGCATCGCCCTGTATGGACTTGTCATTGGTCGTGATCATATTGTAGTAGTACATCATTTCGATTGCAGGACTGGTTACCCCGAAATCAAAGGTACCAATCGCGGCCTTGATGCCTTTCGCGGCTGAGTTCATCAGCATGGACAGGCCGGATGCAGTACTACCCGCACCACTTACCTTGTCGTTGCCGTGGCTGTAACGCGGGATACTGGTCGCATCGTCGGCTTTTTGCTCAAACCGGTCATAGACGGTCAGCAATTCATTCGCATTGGAGTCAGGCTGGAAAAATTGCAGGGCTGAGCCACCGCCCATTTCACTACCCTTGGTCTGCCAGACCTTCCATGGGTAGATTTCAAGTGCGTTCTCCAGCGGGGAAAGGCGCTCGTAGTTCACTTCCAGCATAGGGCCGGACGCCATACCCATGTTGTTGACCAGTGCGCGGGCGGTCGCGTTACAGAACTCCTGAATATCATTCATCAGGTATCTGATCGAGTTACCCCAGAACGCACCCGGTATCGGGTCATAACAAGCCTTGTGGTAAGGTCGGCGTGCCAGTGGATCGTTATTCAGGGTTGCCCGGATAATGTAGCGTCCAATCAGGATCGCATCGATCTGGTACTCGGCTTCGGTGTCTTCAACTTCGATACCCCACTCCAGCAGGTCTGACCCCTGTACCGGCCCCCAGTAATGAAGTCCGTCGATCAGTCCGTTCTTGCCGTCACGCCACCAGTGGAAGTGGTTCTCGTTTTCGTTACGCTCGGTATCGTTCCACAGCCATTGGCGCAGACCGGTCTTGTACTCAACCAGAACATTCCTGATTTCTTCATCTTTGTAGCCGGGTACACCGATCATGTTGTACAGCTCACCGCGCTCGAAGCGTATATGCTCGATCAGGTGGCCGTCATTAACATTGTTCGCTTCAGGGCTTGGATAAATATCAAACGGGCTGACACGAATGAACTCTGGCTGCAATTCCTTGGTGATTTTGGGCTTCATGGAGCCGAAATTCTGCTTCCACTTCAGGGTCGTGCGATTTTTCAGAAACGGGCCTTTCAGGATGCAGGCACTAAACGTACAAAAATCATCGATCAGTTCATTCATGGTACCGGCGAACTTGCTCTCAGCAAGCTGGTCGGTAATCTTGCGCTCCATTTTCTGGGCCGATAGCTTGGCCTGCTCATTCATTTCAAGCGCCAGATATTCCTGCAACTGTAAAAATTCCAGCTCGCCGCCGCCAGCAGCCTCTACCCGCTCGGATACCAGCTTGACCGCCCATGGTGGTAGTTCGGGCAGGGGTGTTGGCTCGATACCCCACGCCTTGCCATCTTCAGGCAGGGCAATATCCTTGATCCAGTTAGCTGCGGCCCGCTGCTTGGTAGCCGTGATGAACATGTAGATTTCACTGCCGCCCTGATTCCGAATAGCCTGTAATTTTACCGGGTGATACTCACCGTTACGCGCACGAAGGTCTTCAAGCAATCCTTCCTCGATGCGTAGTTTTGCATTGCGGTTAATTTCCCAGTGGTGCTGGATGTGTCGCGTAAGCTGCGATTGTGTCAGCTCTTCCAGCTCTTCGGGTAGTTCGTTGTCGAGCGGTAGATCAGCACCGGGGATGACCCGAACCAGCCCAAAGGATTGTCTTGCGGATGATTGAGCCATGTTAGTGTCCTACTACGATTCGTCGTTGATTGAAGGCGTGTTCTTCCATCGCCTCGTTGATCGCGCTGATATCATCAAACAAGGTATCAAGGTAGTGCTTGTCGGCCAGCATTTTCATGACATCGATATCAACCTGTATTTCCTGCTCATTGAAGCAGGTGATAATAATAAGTATGTGCCCCTCGGACTTTCGCCCCTCCTTGCCTTTGAGCGCCCTGACAGACAGGACAAGGCCGGACAGCTTCGACTTGATGCCGTCGATCACGGGCTGCACATTAACATCAACCATGCGAACCATTATGTCCACCCGGCGGCAGTTACCCGTCTTGCAGGCCGGGGTTGTGCCTTGACGATATGCAGGCCATGCCGCAGTCGCGCACACAGGTATTGCAGCGCATCATGCGGGTGCGAGAACTTGTTCTTGGCGGGCTGCTCCTTAAAGCGTTCCTCACCGACCACCTGTACCCGCTCATACTTGTAACCACCATTGAACCCTTTACGCAGGTTCCGGCAACTGGGATCGATTATAAAGCTCGGCTGACCCTCGCGATCCATCCCCTTCATATAGTATCGTACCCCGTCGAGCCGTGCGATGACTTCATTGGATTCATCCGGGGCCGACACGGTAGTGATCCCTTCCTGTGCGAGAATGTCCATACAGGAATTAGCCTCGGTCTGGGTTCGCTGCTTACCAGCCGGGTCGCCCACCGATACCATCTGCATACCGCTGTACTTGTTGGTCAGGTCTGGTTTGACGATATCTCGGGCAAATTCTCGGATACCCATGTCTTCAGTACACCATTCTTGGACAATTCTAAGTTGACCGTGGGGGGATAATTGGCCCGCAATACAGGATGGCGTAAGTCCGTAATCCCAACCGATATATAAGGGCACGCCTTTATATAGTTCAAGCGGTTCTTTCGAGCAATGGATGTCATCGTTGTACTCCCCGTAAACCGGTTTGCCATCATGAATAGACCCATACAGGCCCAGAATATAAACTGAAATCCAGTCTTTATCCTTACCAAATACCTGTCGTAGCCAGTACTCAAAACCCAGTGGCTGGTTGATTACGTTCTCAGCTTCGGGGTTTGGTACATACCTGCCATCTTCTTTTTCGATCAGGGCCGGTGGCTGGTGAAAAAAATCATAGCCCTGTGGTAGCTTCTCTTCAGCCAGACTGTAATACCAGTGATCGTCGTCCGGCGGATTCGTGTCCATAATGATTCCTGACCACGTAGGCCCGCCGTTTCGCTTGGCCGGGTATCTGCCGACACGTCCTGTAGCACCGTCCAAGATTTGTTTCGGTATTTCGCGTACTTCATTCAACCATGCTCCGGTCAGTTCCAGTGACAGTAGTTTCTTCACGTCACCGGGTTTGTCAAGGGCCAGAAACATGATCTCCATTTCAACTATGGTTCCGTCAGGTAAAGGGACTGTCAGGTAGCCGGTGATCGGCGGTGCCCAGTTGATTCGACAGATTTCACTCGGAAACCAGTCTTCAAAGGTCTTGATGGTGGTTGATTTTAATTCGGGGTAGGTGTTTCTGATTGCAGCCCATCTGGACTTGCGAATAAACCGGTTACCGTACTGGTGTGGTTCCTGTGCCACCGACTTGGCATACATTTCAATCGTGCAGGCTACGGATTTCCCAGAGCCGATTGGCCCCATGATACCGCGCACGAAGTTATCGCTTGCGTGAAATTTGGAAGCTGTTGGCTCCGCCTTGTAATCAATTTGAACCGACACGCTTGAACTCCCCCTCGATAACTGGTTTGTCGTTGCCGAGATCGATATTCATCACCACGTTCATTGCCGCCGCATCCACTTTCTCGGAGAACATCTTCATATGCTTGCCGATCAGTTCAAGGGCGCGGGTAGCGCCCGAAGCGTCGAATTTTGCGTATACGGGTACCGCCTCTTTATCACCTTCATCATTATCGCGTTCCCACTTCCAGACAGGTTCCGCTTCCATGCAACGGTCATGGATATCCCGCAGCCGTGCAATCACCCAGTCCTGATCCATTTCCATGCGTTTCTCACGCGCTTCCATCAGGGTGAATATGTAGGCACGTACTTCGGTCTTCTCCAGAAGGCGGCTGGCCTGAATCGTGGCACTTGCTTTCTTGATATCCGGGTTCAGTTTCCAGTAGGCCGCTGTTGCGTCCATTTTTGGATCAGACACCAGAAAATGACAGAAGTTATGCTGGGCTGGTGGTAGCCCGCTCTTGGTTGCGACAACAAGTTTCATCAATAGCTACCTGCTCCGTTTCCTACACCCCCGACACTGCCACCCGTGGAACCGGGGGTGTCGGATACACGGTTGTTCCGGCCTAATCGCTTGGATGACATCAGTTTTCGGGAGTTCACGCTACGCCCGTTCACGGTCTTCATCGAGCGATGACCGATATACCCCTGACCCGAAGGCTCACCATGCGTGGGTGAATTAGAGTATAAAGTCGCGCTCACTTGGCGCTCCCGGTTTGCCGGATACCCCCACCTAACTGCTGGTCTGACATCAGAACGGCTTTCGAGTCATCCTGCTTCATGCGGGTCTTGAAATAAGGCATCACCTTGGCTTGCAGGAGCTTCTTGATCCCGCCTGCTCCACCCCAGCGTCTGGAATAGGTTTTACCACCGAACTCCGGTGTCTTCGTAGGTACATTGGAACTCATATCAACTCCCGGCCTTTTTCTTGGCCTTGGCTTTCTTAGCCTGTAAGTCGGCCCGAATCTTTTCAGCTTGGGCGCGTGTTAAGGTGTCCTGTGAGGGTCTGAGCAACGGGTTGGAACCAGCCTTGTACAACGGCTTGTTTGATGTCTTCGCAGGGGTAGCAGGGGCTGTTTGTTTCTTCACACTCGTAGCCGCTACCTTGTCGCGGTTCTTCAGCTTGTCAACCAGTGTCCCTTTATCCGGGGTGAAGAAATCCTTGACCGCTGTTTTGGCACTGTCGTAGGCATCCGTAACAGTATCCACAATCCCTACCCGTTTAGGACTTTTTGCTTTTGCCATACGCCTGCTCCAGTTTCTTCGCAAAGGCAACACGGCGGCTCTTCCGAGCTACCGCATTGTTCCTCGCTGCACGTTGAACAAGCTTTCGCTTGCGGCCGTCCATCCCCTACTTCTTATGGGTTTGGAACTGCGTAGCAGACTTGGGCGATTTACCGCCTTTGGTCGCAGGGCCGTAAGCCTTCATCGGAGAAGTCTTCGTACCGATCTTGGCGTTGCCGTGACTACCGGAAGTTTTGTGACCTGAGCCACTATTTCTTTTACCGTACATATCATCATCCTCTTGTATCGACCCGAAGGCCCATGTGATTCATAATACTTCAGGGCGGTATTGCCCTTACCGGATTATATACACAGGTTATCAACATGCAAGTAAAGCTGATTGTCACCGGGTAGTGACAAAAGAATCCAAGTATAGGAAAAAACTATATCAGGGCACCCTACTATAGATCACCCCAATAATGTCACCATCCAGTGACAAAGGGTAATACCAATAACAAAGGATTCTACTATAGGAAAAAACTATGTGAGAATTTGGAAACACCCTAAAAAATGTGTTACCTTGGTCAAGGAACACACGGGGGAAACCAATAAGAATACTCCTGTAGTCTTTCAGGGGAATACCCCAGTAGTCATCCCGGTTCACCCTAACTTCCCTTCACAGCG
>Ga0255049_10000089_pt1 | contig 49920 bp, 46 predicted proteins | sample JV7_2_3_MG_FD_183615 | JGI IMG/M metagenome (GOLD analysis project Ga0255049, IMG submission 183615) | Seawater microbial communities from Jervis Inlet, British Columbia, Canada - JV7_2_3 | ecosystem: Environmental > Aquatic > Marine > Inlet | place: Canada: British Columbia | collected 2016-10-06 | reverse complement strand
GACTCGGCCTCTTCCCGGGCATTGTCGAGGTGCTGCCGGCTGGCTTCGGCGTCGGCCCAGGCTTCGGCCCTGACCTTCTCGGTGTCCTGGCGGATCTTGTCGGCCTCGACTTCAGCAGCGGCGATGATGTCGGTGCGCAGCGTGTCGGCCTCCGCGGCAGACAGCAACCGCTCGGCCTCGGCGGTCAGCCTGGCCGCCTCTTCCTTGCCCAGGGCTACAACGTGTTCGGCCTCTTCCCGAAGTGCCCGGGAGGCAGTCTGGACAGAATTGAGCTCCTCATTGGCGCGGTCGCGGATCTTCTGGGCTTCCTGCTCGGCAGCCACCCGCATTACCTCGGCTTCGGACTGAATTTGCTCAATCTCCCGGTCGGCAGCGGCCCGCTCCTTGCCGGTTCGAGCCCGGATCCGGTCGGCGTCCTCAGAGGCCGCCTTGAGTCTGTCCTCTGCCAGGGAGCGCATTCGCTCGACTTCCTCGCGACTGTCGGTTGCTTCAGCTTCTGCTTGACCCCGGACATTGAGGGCTTCTTGTTTAGCTAATGAGACGATCTCCTCGGCTTCCTTGCGAGCCCGGGAAGCCTTTTCGTAGGCAGCCGCCACCTCTTTCTCGGTCTCCTGTTGGAAACGGGCGGAATCCTGGCGGATCAGTGAGAAGAAGTCGGAAGCCTCCCTCTTGATCCGCTCGCCGTCTTCCGTTGCCTCGTTGAACAACTGTTCGGCCTTGGCAGCAGCTTCGCCAAGCAACTGGTGCTCATCTCGTGCTGCCGCCACCGCCTCGCGCGCTTCTTCTTGAATCCGCTCAGCCTCGGTGGCTGCTTCCGCCAGCGTCTCTTCGGCCCGCAAGCGCGCCTCTGCCAGCATCGCCCCGGGATCCTCGACCCCGGACAGGCCGTCCTGAGCGGTGTTGCGGATTTCAGCGGCCTGGTTGGTGGCATCGAGGAGAATGCTGCGGGCCCGAGCGTTGGCGTCGGACAGCAAACGACTCCGGACGTCGAGTATGTAGAAGTAGGCCCGATCGATGGCGGCAGTCTCGAGCGTTTCAGCGTTCGCCAGTCGCTGCTCGAGACGGGCGATCTCAGCGCCGGCGGCGGCTCTGATCGTCTCCAGGTAGTGGTCGACTTCCTCCCGGGCGTAACCCTTCAGATTCGTCCTGAACTCCGGTGCCTCCGGCAGCTTGGCCACGTGTTGCTCCTAACCCTTCACTCCTTTGCTTGAGTTCGGCACATCGAGGAATCTCTTGAGGCGGGAACGGACTCCGTCTGCGGGGCGTTGTTGGGTGCGAAGGAGGCCCTATGACCACGCAGGACCAGGACAAGAACTATCAGGAACGGCTCACCCCTCTCCAGTACCGGGTGGCGCGCCAGGGCGGCACCGAGCAAGCTTTCACCGGCCTGTACTGGAATAGCAAGGACGAGGGCAGCTACGACTGCATCTGCTGTGGAACCGCCCTCTTCATCTCATCCGACAAGTACGACTCGCGCTCGGGCTGGCCCAGCTTCACCAAGCCGGCCGAGGGGGCGAACATCGCCGAACTGCGAGACGACAGCCACGGCATGACACGGGTCGAAGTCCGCTGTGGAGAATGCGACGCCCATCTCGGTCACGTTTTCCCGGACGGACCAGGACCGGAGGGGCTGCGCTATTGCATCAACTCGGCCAGCCTGGAGTTTGAGAAGGAGTAGCCCTCAACGGGAGGACGAAAGCAAGAAGGGGAGCGTGACCGCTCCCCTTCCTTCTGATTTGGTCCCAGGGCTCAGTGATCGTGGCCGTCGTGATCGTGCCCCTCGTGGTCGTCGCCCTCGGAGTGCTGGGCAATCTCCTTGCGGACCTCATCCATATCCAACTCGCTCACCTGGGTGATGAGGTCCTCGAGATAGTTGGCCGGAAGCGCACCCGGCTGGCTGTAAAGGACTACCTGCTCACGGAACACCATGAGAGTTGGGATGGATCGGATTCCGAAGGCCCCGGCCAGCTCCTGCTGATCCTCGGTGTCGACCTTGGCGAACACCATATCCGGGTACTTCTCAGACATCGCCTCAAAAGTGGGAGCAAAGGAGCGGCATGGTCCGCACCACTCGGCCCAGAAGTCAACGAGAACAGTCTCGTTGCCTTGAATAATCTCTTCGAACGTGTCTTTCGTGACATCGACGGTCGCCATTGTTTGCTCCGATTCCTTGTGATGCAGCCGCGGAGGTAAACCAGACGCAACCCCGGTTTATGCCCATCGGAACCTGATGGGGCCTTCAGCCGTTACTGACGGTAGCTTGTTGCGCCTGCCGGCCTCTGTGAAAGGATTGCCTTATGAGCAAACGCACTCGATATCTGGTCGCCGGAGCCGGTGCCGGACTAGTGCTCGCCTTCGTCGCTATCTGGTTGGTGTTTTTTCGCGATACCGCACCGGAGGCCGTCAGTCTCGGTGACGCCGTCGGCTCGGTCACGTCTACCACTCAGACAACTCTCGCTGGCAGCGAAACCACACCGCAGGCAGACCCACCCCCGGCCCAGGACGACCGACTCGATGGCAGCTGGACGATCGACACAACATTGGGTGACGGGGAGGTAGACGCCGGCAGCTTCGTGGGCTACCGAGTCAAGGAGGAGCTGGCCAGCATCGGCGCCAAGACGGCGGTCGGGCGGACCACTTCGCTCTCCGGGACATTCTCATTCACTGGTTCGGCGTTGGAGTCGGCCGACATCGTTGCCGACCTCACCCGGCTCAAGAGCGACAGCGGCGGACGCGATGAGCAGATGCGAACCCAATCGCTCGAGACCAACACCTTCCCGGAAGCTGCTTTCACTCTCACCGCCCCGGTCGATCTGGGCGCAACACCCGGCGACGGCGAGTCATTTTCGACGCAGGCAAATGGTGAGCTCACCATCCACGGTGTCACCCGGCCGATCGTCGTGCCGATCGACGGGCAGCTCATCGGCGAGACGGTGGTCGTGGTCGGCCGGATCGAGATCGCCTTTGCCGACTACGGGATCGACAAACCCTCGTCCTTCCGGGTGTTGTCGGTCGAGGACACCGGCGAGATGGAGTTTCAGCTGTTCCTTGCCAAGTCCTGATCGTCCTGGGCTGACGGCGATCGGTCGATCAACTCTGCTCCCAAGAACCTGGCACACTTCGGTAAATGCGACTCCTGATTCCCGATAAGGTCAGACTTGGAGACGGCTCCCAGGCCGAATCCGTCTTGCTCGATGAGGGTCGGGTGGTGTCGGTAGGCGCGACCGGCGACCTGCGATCCCGGGCCGACCGGGTTGAGCAGACCCCGGGGGTTCTCATTCCCGGACTGAGAGATGCCCACTTCCATCCGATCACCTATGCCGCCTCCTTGGTCGTGCCGTCACTGAAGAAGGCAGGCAGTTTCGCTGAGATCGGTCGCCGGCTACAGAGGGCGGCTTCCGAAGCACCCGCCGGCCGGCCCATCAGCGCCATCCGCCTCGACGACGAAGCGCTGGAGGAGGGGCGGCTCCCCACCCGCTATGACCTGGACACCATGGTCGGGAATCAACCGGTCATTGTTCACCGCTACTGCGGGCACATCGCCATGGCCAACACTGCCGCACTCCGCCTGGCCGGCGTCACCGCCGCCACGCCCGATCCGGTGGGTGGAACGCTCGACCGGGACCAAGACGGTGAGCCGACCGGAGTCTTGCGGGAGATGGGGATCGAGACAGTCTCTTTGCCTCTGGCCGACCGGACGGGCCCAGCCGTTACCGACGATCAGGTAGTCGATGCGATGTACGCCCTGGCCTCGGTGGGGCTGACCAGCATCGGGGGAATCGTCGGCTGCGGAGACGGGCCCTGGGCCGATCTCGGCGACCAGTTCTCGCAGCTGCTCCGCATCGCCGATCGGCTTCCGATCAACGTGCGAGTCCTTGTCATCGGCCACGACCCGGGGCAGTTGCGCGAGGCCGCCCGCCGCGTCGAGGAAGCCGATTCCCGGAGGTTGACCTTCCTGGGCGTCAAAATCTTCGGAGACGGCAGCCTGGGTGGCCATACCGCCGCCATGCACGAGCCGTTCTCGGACGTCAACACCACCGGCCAGCTTCGATTTGATCCAGTTGCTTCCCATCCGCTCGCCATGACCGCCCTCGACCTTGGCGGCGCCGTCGCCATCCACGCCATCGGCGACCGCGCCAACGCCGAGGTGCTTCGGTTCTACCGGGATCTGGTTACGGCCGGCGCCGATGCCGACCGGTTGCGTATAGAACACGCGTCGGTGCTGGGACCGGCCGAGGTGACGGCCTTTTCTCAGCTGGGAGTTACCGCCTCCGTCCAACCGGCCTTCATCGCCTCCGAAACCGAATGGCTGGAGAAGAGGGTCGGGAAGGGACGCCTGAAGGAGTCCTACCCTCTCAGGACCCTGTTGGACGCCGGAGTCCCTCTGGCCGGTGGATCGGATTGCCCGGTGGAGCCGCCACACCCGCTCTGGGGCCTGGCTGCCGCCCGCGATCGGTGTGGTTTGGTTCCGGAGGAAGGACTATCGGCAGCCGAAGCCCTGGCGCTGTTCACCACCGGAGCCGCCCGGGCCCTGTTGGAGCCGCCCCCGCTCCAGCCTGGACGCCCGGCCGACTTCGTTGTCCTCGACCTCGACCCCTTCGAGGCCTCCCCCGATGCAATCCGGGAGGCGGCGGTGCTCGGCACCTATGTGGATGGCGAGCAGGTTGAAGTTGATCCCGGAGCAACCGTCTGGGCCGACTAGGAACCGAGACCGCAGTCCAATAGTCGTCTAACCGACAATCATTTGGTTGGCGACGCCCAACCGGGTTGTCTCGTCACGTGCGAGTGGAGAGCCGGCAGATCGACGGACGGGACGTCCTCATGTGGGGACTGCCCGCCACCATCACGCTCTACTGGTTGTGGTGGGTGGGCAACCACGGTCACTGGGAGCGGGTCCTTGACCACTGGGAGTCCACCGTCACGATGATCTTCGGCAGTTTCGTGGCAGGCGCTACCCCACAGGGCGGGGGTGCTGTGGCCTTCCCGGTGTTCACCAAAGTGTTGAGCGTTCCGACCGAGGTCGCCAGGACATTCTCTCTGAGCATTCAGGCGGTCGGAATGGTGACCGCCGCCCTGATCGTGTTGCTGGCTCGCCGTCACGTCGATGTCAAGGCCCTGTTGATCGGCGGAGCGGCCGGACTGGCAGGGTTCCTCTTCGGTCTGGTGGTGCTGGGAGACTCGTCGACTCCGTTCTGGGCTTCGAATCTGCCGGCTCCATACGTGAAGGTGACGTTCACCATCGTGCTGGCCGCCATGTCCTATATCGTTCTGCTCACCCTGACCTCGGAGGACAAGGGGACCCTCAACATCGAGCACTGGAATCCCCGCATCTGGGGCGGGTTGCTGCTGGCCGGGTTCCTGGGCGGCATCGCCTCTGCGCTAACCGGGTCTGGAGCAGACGTGATGGTCTTTCTCTTTGCCGTGATCCTGTGCGGACTTCATCCGCGAGTCGGCGTTCCGACCAGCATCCTGGCCATGGCCATCGTCTCCTCTGTAGGTCTGATCGTTCTGGGGCTTCTCCACGGCCAACTGTCCACCACCATCGACGCGGCCGGCTCGGTCGTAGCGGTCGGGGGGGACCCGATCGGACCCCTCGACGGCGACCGCTACGACCTGTACGGCTTGTGGCTGGCAGCCGTTCCGGTTGTTGTATGGGGAGCACCGTTGGGGACCTGGGTGGCTCATGTCCTCCACGAGAGAGGCCTGATCTTGCTGGTGGGTGGCATGGCTGCCGCTGAGGTCATCTCGACCGCCATCTTTCTGGACGACCTTCACACGGACCGGGCACTGCTGGCCTACGCCGTACTCGGACTGGCCTTCGCAGTCGGCGGCATCAGTTGGCTGACCGCCCGCCGCCACCGGATACTCAGGCTGGAGGGGTTCGAGGTTTAGAACGAGGGGTAGTTGGCGGTCTGCGGGCGCAGTAGGCAGTAATCGTGGGAGCCGGTCTGGCTGTGGGCTGTTCGCCGGCCGCGAAGGGGCCGCTCACTGGCTGTAGTTGGAGCTGGCTCTCGAGGTTTCGAGAAGGTGGACGTTGACGAGGGCGGCGGTACCGGACGACCTGGCCTCATCGAGGGCGGTCGTCAGCTTGGAAGCCTTGCGAACAAACGACCCGTGGCCGCCCAGGCCGGCCACCATCGCGTGATAGGGGCGCACTCCCAGGTCGGTCGCCACCAGGCGGTCGGGGTAGAAGGCGGAATGGAACGTCTTGATGTTGTTCCACACACCGTCGTTGCCCACCACACCGACGATTGGCAGCTCATGGCGCAGATAGCTGTCGAACTCCATGCCGTGGAAGCCGAAGGCGCCGTCTCCGAAGACGATGCCCACCTCCTTCTCGGGATGCACGACCTTGGCCGCCAGGGCATAACCGGGCCCGGTTCCAAGCGACCCGAAAGGACCCGGATCCAGGACGTGACCGGGGTGCGACACTTGCAGCCAACGAGCCGTGGTTGAGACGATGTCTCCCCCATCGACGGCGACGATCGCATCCGGCCCGAAGAAGGCTGCCACTTCCCGCCCGAACCGTTCCGGATGCACGGGGGCGTCCACCGAATCGGCCAGCGCATTGGCGGCCGTCAGCTTCTCGGCTTCACTCGACTGGAGTTGATTGGCCCATCCGGCCACCCGACTACGGCCGTAGGTCGCCTTGTGGACCCCCAACAGGTCGAGGAAGCGGCCGGGATCGGCCACAACTCCGAGGTGGGCGGCCCGGTTCCAACCGATCTTGGTGGCTTCGGCGTCGACCTGGACCACGGTGGCGGCCGGGTTGATCTTGGCGCCATACCCGGTTCGGAAATCCCAGTCGACGCCGAGGGCCAGCACCAGGTCGGCCTCCCTGAAGGCTTCGCTGCGGGTCCGGTTCCCCAGGAGTTCGTGTCCGTGTGGGAGCGAGCCGCGAGCAGCACCACTCAAATAGACCATTGACCCCAGAGCCTCGGCGAACGGAACCATCCCGGCGGCTGCCTGCGGGCGGAGGCCACCGCCGGCGAACACGACGGGCCGTTCGGCTCTCAGCAGCAGTTCGGCAATCCGCTCCACCACCTCGTCTTCGGCTCCCAGCGGCTCATCTACCCGGTAGGCCTCGGGCCAATCGATCGACTCCTCATTCACCATGTCGGCCTGCACATCGAGGGGAACGTCGATGAACACCGGTCCACCTCTTCGGGCGAATGCGTGGCGGGCGGCGGTGGCGATGTAGTCGGCCAGGCGCCCGGTCTCCCAGGCGGTGGCGGCCCAGCGAGTGACCGGGCGCACCAGTCCGGGATGGTCCATCTCCTGCAAGCCGCCCTTCTGTTCCTGGCGGATGAAGTGCCTTCCCCCCAGCAACAGCATGGGCGTGCCCGATGATTGGGCGACCGCCAGGGAGGTGATCGAATTGGTGACGCCGGGCCCGGCGGTGACGGCAGCCACTCCGAGGCGGCCGGTGAGACGGGTGTAGGCGGCGGCGGCATGAGCGGCGGTTTGCTCGTGCCGGACATCGACAACCCGGATGTCCTCCTGCACGCACCCGTCGAGGATGGGAAGGATGTGGCCTCCGGTGAGGGTGAACAGCGTGTCGACGCCCTCGGCCTTGAGCGCCCGGGCAATGATCTGTCCGCCGTGGATTCCCGCCATGGCCCCAATTTACCGGTCTAGGAAGCGGTCCCGCTCGATTACCACCCGCCACACCCTGGCGACGGCCACCGCTCTCCTGGTCGAGTCGGCGATGGTTACCGTGAATTGGAGCCGGCGGGCGTCGACATCAACGAGGGTTGCGTGGGCGACCACGGTGTCACCGACCATGCTCGGGTTCATGTGGTCGATCTCGACCCGGGTGCCAACGCTGGTCGATCCATCGGCCAGTTGCCCGGCGATGGCGGCAACGGTCGCCTCCTCGCACAGAGCAACGATGCGCGGTGTTGCCAACACGGGTACGTCACCCGACCCGAATGCGATGGCCGTGTCGGACGCGGTAACCGTCAGCGTGATCTCCGCAGCAAGGCCGGCTTGCAGATGGTGCTCCTTGTGGGCTCCGTCGCGACGCTACACCGCTGCCCCATCAGACGGAGTCACAGCGCGGGCCCCTCGGACTCTGACGGATCGGCCGATTGGAGGGGGTCGAAGCGCAGGTGGGATCTCCCGCGGCGGCTGATCCCGACCGCCATGCCTTCTAGACGCGCCGTACCCTCAGATCATGCCCACCATCATCGTCACCGGCGGAAGCGGCAAGGCCGGGCGGGCCGTAGTCGCCGACCTGCTCGAGCACGGCTACGAGGTACGCAACGTCGACCTGGCGGCCGGCCACGACCCCGATGCTCCCACGCTCGACGCAGACTTGACAGACCTCGGCCAGACCATCGACGCTTTGAAGGGCACCGACGCCGTCGTGCACTTGGCAGCCATTCCTGCGCCCAACATTCTCCCGGATGAAGCCACCTTCCGGATCAACACGATGAGCACCTACAACGTGTTCTCGGCAGCCGTGACGCTGGGAATGGACCGGGTGGTGTGGGCCTCGAGCGAAACTCTCATCGGGATCCCGTTCCAGCGCGAGCAGCCGCGGTATGCCCCCATCGACGAGGACCACGAGCGACTCCCCGAGTTCCACTACGCGTTGTCGAAACTGGTCGGTGAGGAGATCGCCGCCCAGTTCTCTCGCTGGAGCACCATTCCCTTCGTGGGGCTTCGCTACTCGAATATCATGGAGCCCCACGACTACAAGCGATTCCCAACGTTCTGGGAGGACCCGACGATTCGGCGATGGAACCTGTGGGGATACGTCGACGCCCGCGACGTGGCGCAGGCGACCCGGTTGGCCCTCGAAGCCGACATCACAGGCGCCGAGAACTTCCTGGTGGCTGCGGATGACACCTGCATGCAGTCACCGAGTGCCGACCTCATGGCGGCAGTGTTCCCTGATGTCCCCATTCGCCGGGAGTTGGCCGAGTTTGAGACACTCCTATCTGTCGATAAGGCGAGAGCGGTACTCGGGTACGAGCCCGCCTACTCCTGGCGGCAGCACCTCTAGCTGAAGCGCAATTCGGCGAGGGCCCCCTCGGGAACCGCCGGCGCCGCGGGGCGGATCGGGTCGACGGTCCGGTAGTGCTCACCCGGGGTCGGTCGCGTTTCCTTCTCCCCCAGATTCGGCCACATCGCCATGGCCCGCTCGGCCATCGCCGTGATCGTGAGCGACGGGTTGACGCCCAGGTTGGCGGCTATCGCGGCCCCATCGACAACGTGCAGGCCGGGGTACCCGAAGATCCGGTGGTAAGGGTCGACGACTCCCGACTCCGGTGAGTCGGCCACACAGGCTCCGCCCAGGATGTGGGCGGTGATCGGGATGTTGAGGAGCACCTCGTTGAGTGAGCTGCCCCCGTATCCGCCCATATGGTCGCCGGCCGCCCCGGCGGACTGGTTGGCAACCGGCAGGTAGCGGGGGTTCGGCTTGCCGGTGTCGTGGGCTGAGGTGATCCTGGTGCCCCACCACCTTTTCTTGCGGGTGAGCCTCAGGCTGTTGTCAATACTCTGCATCACCAGCAGGATCACCGTCCGCTCGGACCACCGCCGGACTGAAAGCGATTGCAAGAACGCGCCGGGGTGCCTGATCGCCGCCGCCAGGAACCGCAGCCAGCGGGGCACCCGCCCGCCACCGTCGACGAGGATGGTCGACAGGAGCCCCATCGAGTTGCTGCCGGCCGGGTATCTCACCGGTTCGATGGTGGTATCTCGATCAGGGTGAACGGATGAAGTGATTGCCACGCCGTGCGAATAGTCGACGTCGACCGAGGGGGCGCTGGCACCCACCACAGCTTCTGAGTTGGTCCGCACCTGGTACCCGAGCCGGGGGGAAAGGTCGGGAAGCCGGCCGTCGTCTCGTAATTGCATGAGGAGCCGGGTGGTCCCCAGGGCCCCGGCGGCAAACACGACCTGGCGGGCGGTGTAGGACCGGGTCAGCCGGGTCAGCCAGGCAGACGGATTACGGGTCCGGATACGGTATCCACCGTCCTCGAGCGGCTCCAGATCCACCACTTTGTGATCCGGGTGAATCACGGCGCCATTCTTCTCGGCCAGATACAGGTAGTTCTTGTCCAGGCGGTTCTTGGCGTTGTAGCGGCAGCCCACCATGCACCCTCCGCAGTGCCGGCAGCCGGCCCGGGTCGGGCCCTCTCCCCCGAAATAGGGATCGTCCACTTCCTCGCCCGGATTGCCGAAGTGGACGGCAACCTCGTTCAGGTGGAAGGTCTCCTCGACCCCGAGGCTGCGGCCAACCGCCCGCATCACCTCATCGGCATTGGTCTCGAACGGAACGGTCTCGGCACCCAGCATGCGCCGGGCCTGGTGGTAGAAAGGTGCCAGCTCCTGCTTCCAGTCGGTGATGTGGCTCCACTGCGGATCATCAAACGCATCGTCCAGTGGCTCGTAGCAAACATTGGCCCACACCAGGGAGCCTCCTCCTACTCCGGCCCCGGACAGAATCAGCACATCGCGCAGCAGCGAGAGGCGTTGGATCCCCCGCATCCCCAGCTTGGGAAACCAGAAGAAGCGGCCCAGATCCCAGCTGGACTTCGGCAGGGTGTCGTCGGTGTACCGGCGGCCGGCCTCCATCACCCCAACCCGATAGCCCTTCTCTGTCAACCGGAGCGCCGCCACGCTCCCCCCGAAGCCGCTCCCGATGACGGCAACGTCGTAGTCGAACTGGCCCATTCGGTGAGGCTACCTCCGGTACTGCGGAGCGAAACCGAGAACTGGAACTTGGGGATGTCTTCTTCCCAGCCCTTGAGGGCGGGGTGGCTCCGCCGCAGGCGGAGACGGGGCGGGCGAGAGACCTCTCACAAGCAGTTGCGAAGCAACTGCCGAGCAACCCGAAGGGTTGCCCTCCCCCCATCCGTCCTCGAACCTTCGCTCCGAGTCCACCTTCCCCTCAAGGGGAAGGAAGGAGTTATCACCTCGAGGGGAAGGAAGAGAAAGGGCTACCTCCAACGGCCAAACGGCCCTGGTTCGGGTCGGTGCGGGTCTCTTAACTTCTTCAGCAAGAGCTAGGTGAAGGAGCCGTGCCAATGAGCCATGACAGCTGGGCTGAGCCCTGGAAGATCAAGATGGTCGAGCCTCTCAGGATGACCACCCGTGCGGAGCGGGAGAAGGCAGTTGAAGCGGCGGGATACAACAGTTTCTTGCTCAGGTCCGACGATGTGTACATCGACCTACTGACCGACTCGGGCACCTCGGCCATGTCCGACTACCAATGGGCGGGCATCATGGTGGGCGACGAGGCCTATGCCGGATCGCGCTCCTTCTATCACCTGGTCGAAGCCGTCCACGATGTCTACGGCTACGAGGAAGTGGTACCAACCCACCAGGGCCGCGGCGCCGAGCACATCCTCAGCCAGATCCTCATCAAGCCGGGCGACGCCGTGCCAGGCAACATGTACTTCACAACCACCCGCTTTCACCAGGAGCACGCCGGCGGCCACTTCTACGACGTCATCGTCGACGAGGCCCACCATCCCGAGAGCCTCCATCCGTTCAAGGGTGATATCGACCTGGAGAAGTTGGAAGCCGTTGTCGACGAATACGGGGCCGAGCGGGTGCCCTATGTGTCCTTCGAGACCAACGTCAACATGGCAGGCGGCCAACCGGCCTCAATGGCCAACCTGCGCCAGGTCTACGAGTACTGCTCTGCCCGGGGGATCCTCGTGATGCTGGATGCCACCAGGGCGCTCGAGAACGCCTACTTCATCCAGCAGCGAGAGCACGGCTATCAGGACGTCTCGATCCACGACATTCTGCGCGAGATCTGCTCGTACTCTGACGGGGCGACCGTCTCCTCCAAGAAAGACAACCTGGTCAACATCGGCGGGCTGCTCCTGCTGCGGGATCCAGAACTGGCTCGCAAGGCCCGGTCACTCCTCGTCGCCTTTGAAGGTCTCCACACCTACGGCGGCATGTCGGGCCGGGACATGGAGGCGCTGGCCAGGGGCATCGAAGAGATGGCCGCCTCGGATGATCACGTTCGCTCCCGGGTCGGCCAGGTTGAATACCTGGGTGACGGCCTGATCAAGCGAGGCATCCCGATCGTGCGTCCGGTCGGCGGGCACGCTGTCTTCCTGGACGCCCGGGCCATCCTCGAGCATTTACCCCAGGAGCAGTTCCCGGCGGCGGCGCTGACGGCCGCCATCTACCTGGATGCCGGGGTCAGAGGCATGGAGAGGGGCATCGTTTCGGCCGGCCGCGACAGAGCAACGGGCGAGAATCACCATCCCAAACTGGAGTTGACACGCCTCGCCATACCCCGCCGGGTTTACACCCAATCTCACATGGACGTGACAGTTGAGTCGATCGGCCGGGTTTATGAACAGCGGGAGAAGGTCGTTGGCCTGAAGTTCACCTACGAGCCGGATGAATTGCGGTTCTTCCAAGCACGGTTCGAACCCACCCAATAGCCGAGCAATTCAGGTCGGCGGGGCTGGGCCCCCGCCGACAAAGCGATGAGGGCTGCCCGCAGGGCAGCAGCGAAGAGCCAAAAGCACGAATTGCGGTTCTTCCAAGCACGGTTCGAACCCACCCAATAGCCGAGCAATTCAGGTCGACGGGGCTGGGCCCCCGCCTACAAAGCGATGAGGGCTGCCCGCAGGGCAGCAGCGAAGAGCCAAAAGCACGAATTGCGGTTCTTCCAAGCTCGGTTCGAACCCACCGAATAGCCGAGCAATTCAGGTAGACGGGGCTGGGCCCCCGCCTACAAAGCGATGAAGGCTGCCCGCAGGACAGCAGCGAAGAGCCAAAAGCACGAATTGCGGTTCTTCCAAGCACGGTTCGAGAAGATCTAGCGGCCGGCCCCCCTACCCCTCGCCTGCGGCGAGCGGTCGAAGCCCGCAGGGTTCGCCCTTCCCCCCAGCAAACTAGGGGACTGATATGGGAATTTAACAATACCCGACTCAGGTTATACTCCTCACAGCCACTTAAGACTTAGAGGAGACACGGACATGGCCCGCGCAGTAGGAATCGACCTGGGAACGACCAATAGCGTCATTGCCACCATGGATGGTGGTGAGGCGACCGTCATCGCCAACGCCGAAGGGCATCGCACTACCCCATCGGTGGTGGCCTTCTCGAAGAGCGGCGAAGTGCTGGTGGGCGAGGTCGCCAAGCGACAGGCAATCACCAACCCAGACCGCACCATTCGCTCCGTCAAACGCCACATGGGCCAGGGCTGGAGCATCAAGATCGACGACAAGGACTACACGTCGCAAGAGATCTCGGCCCGGATACTCCAGAAGCTGAAGCGGGACGCTGAGGCCTTCCTGGGAGAGCCGGTAACCGAAGCTGTGATCACCGTCCCCGCCTACTTCGGCGATGCCCAGCGCCAGGCCACCAAAGAGGCCGGCACCATCGCCGGGCTCGAAGTGCTTCGCATAATCAATGAGCCAACCGCGGCCGCTCTGGCTTACGGGCTCGACAAGGAGGAGCACGACCAGACGATCCTGGTATACGACCTTGGTGGCGGCACCTTCGACGTTTCGGTGCTCGAGATCGGAGAAGGCGTCTTCGAGGTCAAGTCGACTTCAGGGGACACCGCGTTGGGTGGCGACGACTGGGACCAGGCGGTCATCGACTGGATGGTCACCGAATTCAAGAACGACAACGGAATCGACCTGAGCAGTGATCCGATGGCGTTGCAGCGACTCAAGGAGGCCGCCGAGAAGGCCAAGATCGAGTTGTCCAGCGCCCAGGCCACCGAGATCAACCTGCCTTTCATCACGGCCTCGGACGCCGGACCGCTGCACCTTCAGAAGAACCTGACTCGCTCCGAGTTCCAGAAGATGACCGAGGACCTGGTTGAGCGCACCAAGGCTCCTTTCCACCAGGCGATCAAGGACGCCAGCATGAAGGTGGACGACATCGACCATGTCATCATGGTGGGCGGTTCCATCCGCATGCCGGCGATCCAGGAACTGGTCCACGAACTGAGCGGCAAGGAGTCGCACAAGGGCGTCAATCCCGACGAAGTGGTGGCCTCCGGCGCCGCGCTGCAGGCGGGCGTGCTGAAGGGTGACGTCAAGGACATCCTCCTGCTCGACGTGACGCCCCTGACCCTCGGCATCGAGACCAAGGGCGGCGTGTCGACCAAGATGATCGAGCGCAACACCACCATCCCCACCCGCAAATCGCAGATCTTCACCACAGACGCCGACAACCAGCCCGAAGTGGAGATCAACGTTCTGCAGGGTGAGCGGGAGATGGCCCAGTACAACAAGTCGCTGGGACGATTCAAGCTGACCGGCATTCCGCCGGCGATGCGGGGCACCCCCCAGATAGAGGTGACGTTCGACATCGATGCCAACGGCATCGTCTCGGTGAATGCCAAGGACCTCGGCACCGGCAAGAGCCAGGCGATGACCATCACCGGTGGCACGGCCCTCTCCCAGGAGGAGATCGACCGTATGAACGCCGATGCCGAGGCTCACGCCGAAGAGGATCGCACCCGCCGCGAGGCAGTCGAGGCCCGCAACAACGCCGACAACGTCGCCTATCAGACCGAGAAGCTGCTCGCAGAGCACGAGGAGTTGCTCTCTGATGAGGAGAAGGACGACATCAACCAGAAGCTCACCGAGTTGAAGGCCGTGCTCGGCAACGAGGAGGCAGAGGCGAGCGAGTTGGGCGAGAAGGCCGACGCGGTCATCGCCGCCTCGCAAGTCTTCGGTCAGCGAATCAACGAGGCCGCCGCCGCCGAGGCGCAGACCGCGACCGACCCGGACGGAGCCGAAGATGATGAGGAAGTCGTCGACGCAGAGATCGTCGATGAGCCCGAGGGCGCGAGCGAAGACGAGTAATGACCGACCAGACCAGCCAACCGGAGGCCACCTCCGTGGCCGAGGAAGAGGCGATGGAGCTGGCTCCTGCCTTGCCGAAGGACTCCGAGCTCGCCCGTGACGTCCTGCTGGAGCAACTGGCCGCCAGCCGGGCCGACGCCACCACTTACCTGGAAGACCTGAAGCGGATCACAGCCGATTTCGATGAGTTCCGCGAGCAGGCGGCCCCCGACGACGAAGCCCAGCAGTACCTGGACGACCTGCGCCGTGTGGCCGCCGACTTCGATAACTTCCGGAAGCGGACCCAGCGCGAGATGGCAGAGAACATCGAGCGCGCCAGCCAGCGGGTAGTGATCGGCCTGCTGCCGGTGCTCGACAGCTTCGACCTGGCCGTTGCCCACGCCCCGGAAACGGACAGTGAAGCCAACCTGCTGGGCGGGGTGAGGTCCACCCACCAGCAGCTGCTGGACGCTCTGACGAACGAAGGCCTGGGCGTGATTCCCACTATCGGCGAACCCTTCGATCCCAACGTCCACGAGGCAGTCGCCATGGAAGGTGACGCCGAGCACCTGGTGGTGATCGGCGAGATGCGACGGGGCTACACGTTGCACGGACGGGTGATTCGGGCGGCCCTGGTCGCGGTGGGCCGGGACCCGGTCGGCACCGACGAGGAAGGCAGCGATGGATAGAGAGTGGTTCGAGAAGGACTTCTACGCCGTTCTCGGCGTTCCGAAGACCGCCTCGGCCGGCGAGATCAAGAAGGCGTATCGCAAGCTTGCCCAGCAGCACCACCCGGACGCCAATCCCGGCAACACCGATGCCGAGGACAAGTTCAAAGAGGTCTCCCACGCCTATTCGGTGCTCTCTGACAAGGAAACTCGCAAACAATACGACCAGGCCAAAGAGCTATACGCCTCCGGAGGAGGCTTTGGCCCGGGCCCGGGTGGCGGCGGCGGCTTCCAGGTCGAGGACCTCGGAGACCTGCTGGGCGGGATGGGCGGCTTAGGCGACTTGTTCGGACGCGCCCCCCGGGGGGCCGGGCCGATCCAGGGAGAGCACCTCTACAGCACTGTCAACCTGGCCTTCACCGAGGCGATCTCCGGGACCACCGCCACCGTCGCGGTGGACGGCGCCAGCGTGTGCCGCACGTGTTCGGGAAGCGGAGCCGAGCCGGGCACTGCCATGACCACCTGCCCCCGGTGCGGTGGTTCCGGATCCATCGCTCTCGGCCAGGGAATGTTCTCCATCAGCCAGACATGTGACGTTTGTCACGGCACCGGTCGCACCGTGTCGACGCCCTGCCATACGTGCGGGGGCCGGGGCACCGAACAGCGGGTTCGCTCCATCAAGGTGCGGATTCCGGCCGGCATTAAGAACCGCGCCACCATCCGGGTGGCCCGCAAGGGCGCGCCGGGACGTAACGGGGGTCCCCCCGGCGACCTTCACGTCAGAGTCAACGTTGGACGCCACCCTCTGTTCACCCGCCGCAAGAACGACCTGCGCATTTCGATCCCGGTCACTTTCACCGAGGCCGCCCTCGGAGCCGATGTCACGGTTCCGACGCTCGATAGCCGGGTCACACTTCGCATCCCGGCCGGAAGCGCCAGCGGCAAGACGTTCCGCATAAAGGGTAAGGGCGTGCAGGTGGCCGGCAAGGCCGCCGGTGACCTGCTGGCCACAATCGAGGTGACCGTACCCGGCGAGTTGGACGACGAGACACGCCGGGTGCTGGAAGAGTTGAAGGAACTGGAGTCAGCGGACGTGCGCTCGCATCTGGGAGTAGGCCAATGAGCAAGGAAGAAGCCGTCTACATCATCTCAGTGGCGGCCGAGCTGGCCGGCATCCACCCCCAAACGCTGCGGATCTACGAGCGGCGCGGGCTGCTCAGCCCTTACCGGACCCCGGGCGGCACTCGCCGCTACTCCGACAAGGATCTGGAGCGCCTGGGCGCCATACAGGCATTGACCCAGGCAGGCATCAATCTGGAAGGCGTCCGGCGAATCCTCCAGTTGGAGGGAGCGGTCGACAATCTGCAAGCCCAGTTGGATCAGATCAAGGATGAATTGTCCGATGCCAGAGCCGAGGCCAAAGAGTCACTCTCCAACCTCCCCGACATCCTGCGTCCAACCATCCGGGAGTTGCTAGACGGCTGAGCCGGGGAACCGCTAACCGCACCGCTACCGTCCAACCACCGATGAAGAGACTGCTCATTGCCGCCGTCATGATGACCGCAGCCGCCTGCGGCTACCAGGAAGTGGCGGCGACCAGCACAACTACCACCTCACCTACTCCGTCCTCAACCACGACCAGCACTCTGCCCGGATCGACTCAGGCCGATCTAATCAACGCGGCAATCTCACTGTGGAGAGCGGCCAAACCGACAAGCTACGAATTCACTTACAACCTCGCCTGCGAATGCGACCAGGGCCCGTGGCAGGTGCGGGTGGAAGGCGACGATCCCGTCCGGGCCACCCGGCTGGGCCCCGGGCCCGGCGACAGCATTCCATACCTGAGCATTGAGGCGATCTTCAACGAAATTCAGGTCGCCCTGGCCGAAGGCGCCGTCCCGGTCGACGTCGAGTACGACGACCGGTATGGATTCCCGCAGTCCTACATCTGGAACGGGCCCGAACTGCCGGTCGACGGGGGGTTCGTCCTAACGGTGACCGAGTTCGTGGCCGACCCACCCAAGGCCGACGCGGCCCAGCAGGACGCTTTCGACCAAGCACTGGCCCGCTGGAGTGGAGGCGGCTTCGCCGACTACGACTACGCCTTCACCCGCGGTTGCTTCTGCCCTGAGGAGTTCGTCGGTCCCTACCTCGCCTCGGTGCGCGGCGGTGAGGTGACCGCCGCCACCTTCAAGGGCACCGATCTGTTTGACATCGGCATGCTGGAAATCGGGCGCTACGACGAGATCATCAAAACCGCCGACGGAGTCTTCGCAGAGATCGAGCGGGCGCTGCTGCGGGCCGACAGTTTCACGGCCGAATACGACCCGATCCTCGGCTTTCCAACCAACGTCTACATCGACTGGATCGCCAACGCCGCCGATGAGGAAGTCAGCTACAGCATCAGCAGCCTGCGCGACCCGAGCGCATACCCGGAGAGCTGCTCGACCGACGGCTGGGCGGCCGACGTGGTGGACCAGCCGGGCCTGCCGGAGCCGGTGGCAGCCACCCGGCTCACTCTTTTTGCGGCAGCCATGAGCTGTGACTTCGCCCAGATGGCAGCTGTGTCCGATGCGGCGGATCTTCCCGTGCAAACCTCCCACGGGGGTTCGGGTCCCGAGTATCTCTGGCAGAGCGAGAGCCGCGGCGTGCCGGCCATGCGCACCATCGTCGAACACCTCAACCTCCCCTACGGGGTCTGGGGCAACGAACTGGGCACAACCTATTCGTGGCCGTCGGCGATGGAGAATCTCACCTCGCCCCAGGGCGATGGCCTTCCGGCGGACGAATACGAAGCCCTGCTTGAGCTCTACCCGGTCGAAGCCCTGGAAGAGATGTTCGAGTTCTTCGACGGCTACGTCGGCTACCGGATCATCATCGCGGCGGACGGTCAATGGCTGTTCGCCCTCGCCGGGGACTAGCCGTCAACCGGGCATGTAGCCGGTGGATCCGTCCAGTTGTTCCCGGATGATGTCGAGGTGACCGGCGTGACGGGCGGTCTCCTCGATCATGTGGACCATCACCCACCGCAGGGAGCCCGGCGGGTTGCGACCGTCGCTCTTGCCGACGTGGTCTAGGTCGTAACGGTTGATGATTCCGTTGGCGACACCCACCGCCGTTTCGTAGTACTCCAAGATCAGATCGACCGTCTCGCCGTCCTCGATCCGGAAGTCGGCGTCCGGATCCTCGCCTGACCGCCACCGGTCGTTGAGAAGGCGCCACCACTCGGCCATCTCTCCGGGGACCTCGTAGTCGCCATCGGCAATGATGTCGCCGAACCAGTACAGCTCAACGCTGGCGAGGTGACGGACCACACCAAGCAGGGTGGTACCCGACGGAACCATGGGCCGCCCCGCTTCTTCCAGGGTGAGCCCACTCGCTTTCCAGGCCAGTATCGCCCTCTGGTTGTTGAGAAAGCCGAGCAGCGTCTCCTTCTCGGAACCCCTCTTTGGGGTTGATTTCACTTGCAGCATGGCCCGAGAATAGGGGAGCCGGTGTGAGACGGCCGCGAGGCAGCCAGCTCGTAGGGTGTGCCAGCACATGGATTCCCGATTCACCCGGCTGTGGACCGCCTCGACTATCTCCAATCTCGGTGATGGGGTGGTCTTTGCCGCCTTTCCGCTCATCGTCGCCTCTCTCACGCGGGATCCAATCGCGGTCTCCGTGCTGGCGTTCTCCCTACGGCTGCCGTGGCTCCTCTTCGCCCTACCGGCCGGGGTAATCGTCGACCGACGGGACCGCCGTCGGTTGATGATGGGGGCCGACCTGGTGAGAGCCGCCGCCCTCGGGATGCTGGCCCTGGCGCTTGCGGTCGGCGACCCGTCCCTGCTGGTGCTCTACCTGGTCGGCTTCCTGGTTGGAATGGCCGAGACCATATTCGATTCTGCCGCCGAGGCATTCCTTCCTGCCATCGTCGACACTCCGACGCTGAGCAAGGCCAACGGGCGGCTGGTGAGTGCCCGCTGGCTGGCCAATAGCTTCATCGGCCCTCCCCTCGGAGCCATCCTCTTCGTAGCCTCCACCTCTCTGCCAATAGCTGTCGATGCTGCCACCTTCCTGCTGGCGGCCGTTCTGGTCTTCACTATTCGCGGCCACTACACCCCCCAGCGAGCCCCGACCGCCAACACGGTTCGCCACGACATCAGGGAAGGCATCCGATGGCTGTGGAACCACCGCTTATTGCGGGCGACTGCCCTGATGGCGGGTGGCTACAACCTGGTGGTTTCAGGGATGGTGGCAATCCTGGTGCTGTTCGCCCAGGACGAGGTTGCTCTCAGCGACCTCGGCTTCGGATTAGTCCTGGCAGCACTGGGGGTTGGCGGGTTTCTGGGCGGCTTGATCGCCAACCGGTTGGAGGAGGCGCTTGGGACCGCCCGGGCGCTGATCGTCATTGTGATAATGGCCGCGGCCGCGGCCACCACCATGGGATTCACATCACACGCTCTGGTGATGGGAGCCTCGCTCTTTGCCTTCGGGATCGCTGCCACGCTGTGGAACGTCATCGCCATCTCTCTCCGCCAGGCTCTGACTCCCGACGAGTTGCGGGGACGGGTAGCCGCCGCCGGCAAGATGGTCGCCTACGGGGCTGAACCAATCGGAGCGTTGCTGGGAGGGCTGGTGGCGGCCCAGATCGGTTTGCGGGGTCCGATACTGGTGGCGGGAGCGGCTCTGGCCTTGATGGCGCTGGCGGCCGCACCGGTCGTGACCGACCAGGCAGTCCAGACCGCCCGGGCCCAAACCGCGACTACCGGCTGAACAAACCGCGCCGGGGGGCGCCCTCAATCCGTACCTTGGGATAGAACGCCACGTGATCCTTGATGTTCGAGGCGGCCTGACTGGGGTCCCTGTAGGTCCATGCCACCGCCTGTGCTCGCTGCCCTTCCACTTCGACGTCGTAGTAGCTGGCCAGCCCCTTCCACGGGCAGGTGGTGTTGTAGGACTGAGTCTCGGAGAAGAACTCCTGATTGATCGACTCCGGTGGGAAGTAGTGGTTCCCCTCGACGACAACAGTCTCATCTGACTCGGCTATCACGATGCCGTTGAACAAGGCCTGGGGCATTACTTCTCCTGGTTGCAATGGGTGCACCGGTACCAACAATCGTGAGGCCGGAATGTTCCCGTGACGCGAAGAAGCCCCAGGATGTGGGCACTTCGCGTGATGGGGAGCTGCTACTTGGCGGTGTTGGCTGCGATTGTGCGGAGGAGCTCGATGTCTTCGGCGGGGGGAACGGGTTCCTCGGAGCCGGCCTCGATCCCGGCCCGGTAGGACCGGTAGGGGCGCACAATGAAGAAGAAGACTGCGAAGGCAACGGCCAGGAATGTGACCACCGCGGTCAGGAACGATCCGATCCGAATCTCCGACTCGTTGATGGTGAGTACCAGAGCCCCGTCGAAACTCGGCTCTCCGAAGATAATCCCGATGATTGGCATGATCACATGCTCGATGAGGCTCCCCACCAGGGCGGTCAACGCCAGCGCCATCACCAAACCGACGGCGACGTCGACGAGGTTCCCCCCAAAGGCGAACTCCTTGAATTCTGTCAGCACGCTTCCTCCTTGTGTCTCACGATATGTGCCTGAGTAGGACACAACAGGCCATCGATGAGTCTCACGCCTCGTAGGCGGAGACGCAATCACCGCTAAGTCGCAGCAGCGATTGAGGCGATAACAACCTGTGGACAACACGGCTGATTTACGCGTCCTACTTGGATCCCGTCACCCTCTGCTGTTCGTCGAGGCGCAGGACGAGGAGCGCTTTCTCCGGTTGCTGCGCGACGCCGCCTGGGACCTGGATCTGCCTGTCTGGACCTGGACAACCACCCAGGGCCTGGCCCGGGACGAAAAGGACGCCCAATACGGGACCAGAGACGCCGCCCGCGCGCTGGAGTGGATCAAGTATCTCGACCAGGCAGCGGTCTTCGTCTTCGCCGACATCCACCCCCACCTCACAGACGCCGCCGTGGTGCGGGCTGTCAAAGACCTTGGGCAAACCGCCCGGGTCGGACAGACGGTGGTCCTAACGGCGCCCAACCGAACCATTCCCGCCGAGCTAGAGGGTCTGGCTCTGCCATGGAACCTGAGCCCACCGGGAGAGGACGAACTGCGGCGTCTCATCCACCGTACGCTCGACGATCTGACCGAACGACAACTAACAGTGCAGATGGACGATCCGGACATCGATCGGCTGACGGCTGCGGTCAAGGGCATCAGCCTTCGTGAGGCCGAGAACCTCATCCAACAGGCAGCATTTCGTGACGGGAGTTTCACCAGCGACGACGTCGCCCAGGTGCGCCGGGCCAAAGCGGAGATGCTGTCCGCCGACGGCATCCTGGAACTAGTCGAATCCGAGGTCGGGACGCTCGATCAGGTTGGGGGTCTGAATGGGCTCAAAGATTGGCTGACCGTGCGGCGGGCAGCGCACATAGAAGGTGGCTTGGAGGCGGCCCGGGGCATTCTGCTGACCGGCGTACCCGGTTGCGGCAAGTCCTTCGTGGCCAAGACATTGGCGCGGAGCTGGGATCTGCCTCTGGTGCTGCTGGACCCATCCCGGCTCTACCGCCCCTACATCGGCGAAACCGAGCAGCGACTGCAGGAAGCTCTCCGCAGCATCGACGCGCTGGCGCCGGCCGTCCTGTGGATCGACGAGATCGAGAAGGGCTTCGCATCGGGCGGCACAAGCGACTCCGGAGTGAGCCAGCGCCTGCTGGGCACTTTCCTGCGCTGGATGCAGGAACGCAAGCCCGGCGTCTTCCTGGTTGCCACCGCCAACGATGTCTCCCAACTCCCGCCCGAATTGCTTCGAAAGGGCCGCTTCGACGAGATCTTCTTCGTGGACCTGCCAGCCACTGACGCACGCAGGGCGATCTTCCATCTGCACCTGGCCAAACGGGACCTTTCAGTCTCGGAGCATGAGCTAGAGCGGTTGGTGCGAGATACGGACGGCTATTCCGGAGCCGAAATCGAAGCCGCCATCGTCGGTGCCCTCTATCGGGCTTTCGGGGCCGAGCGGTCCCCCACGGGGGCGGACATTGCCGCTGAGATCGTGGCCACGGTGCCGCTATCGGTCTCCCGCACCGAAGATGTTGTTGCCCTCCGTGCCTGGGCGTCAGACCGTGCCGTAGCTGCCTAATCGAGCTGTCGGCTGCCAGCATCCGGTAGTCCGACTGTTCAAGGCCTATTGCCTGCTGCCATGATCTGAGTCGTATCGACTTAGATTTAATGGCATAACCATGCTACGATTCTTGTTGAACCCACTGAGACACCAGGAAGCACCCAATGGACATCAATCGGTTCACCCAGAAATCGCAGGAAGCGGTGGTGGCAGCGCGCGAGAGCGCCGGAGCCGCCAACCACCAGTACGCCGAACCTCTTCACTTACTGGGGGCCTTGCTGGGTCAACCGACCGGCCTGGTGCTTCCGCTTCTCACCCGGGCCGGGGCCAATCCAGCCCATCTGCGCAGATCCACCGACGAAGGACTAAGAGGTCTCCCCAGCGTGTACGGCGACATCGAGGTCGCCTTCTCTCCCGCTCTGATGGCTGTGCTGGAAGCAGCCGACAAGGAACGCGAAGACCTGGGCGACAACTACGTCTCCACAGAACATTTCCTGCTGGCCCTGTTGGAGGATCGAGGCGACGCTGGGCGCATCCTGTCCGAGTCCGGCATCACCCGTGACGAGCTGAACGGCGCCCTGTCCGAAGTTCGCGGCAGCCGCCGGGTGACCTCTCAGAACCCCGAAACCACGTTTGACGCTCTCGGCCAGTACGGGCGTGACCTCGTCGAGCTGGCGGCCGAGGGTCAACTCGATCCTGTCATCGGTCGCGACGATGAGATACGTCGCGTGATCCAGGTTCTCTCACGTCGCCGCAAGAACAACCCCGTGCTCATCGGGGAGCCCGGGGTCGGCAAAACCGCCATTGTCGAAGGATTGGCGCAGCGGATCGTCGACGGCGATGTCCCCGAGGGCCTCAAAGACAAACGCATCATCGCCCTCGATCTGGGCGCTCTGGTGGCAGGTGCCAAGTTCCGTGGCGAATTCGAGGAGCGACTCAAAGCCGTCCTCTCTGAGATCAAAGAAGCGGGTGGTGAGATCATCACATTCATCGACGAGCTGCACACGGTGGTGGGCGCCGGAGCCGCCGAGGGAGCGATGGACGCCTCCAACATGCTGAAGCCGATGCTGGCCCGCGGTGAGCTGCGGATGGTGGGCGCCACCACCCTCGACGAGTACCGCAAGCACATCGAGAAGGATGCCGCCCTGGAACGACGCTTCCAGCCGGTGCTGGTTGACGCCCCTTCGGTCCAGGACACCATTGCCATATTGCGAGGCCTGGCCGAACGCTACGAGGTCCACCACGGTGTTCGGATCACCGACCCTGCTCTCATCGCCGCCGCAGTGCTCTCTGATCGATATATCACGGCCCGGGAGCTCCCCGACAAGGCCATCGACCTGGTCGACGAAGCCGGCAGCCGCCTACGCATTGAGATCGACTCGATGCCCGAGGAGATCGACGAAGTCAGCAGGCGCCTCAAGCAGCTGGAGATCGAAAGAGCCGCCCTCCAGAAGGAGACCGACGAAGCCTCGATGGAACGCCTGGCCAATCTGGAGAGGGAATTCTCCGACCTGCGCGAAAATGCCGATCGGCTAACGGCCCAGTGGGATCTGGAGAAGCAGGCCATCGACCGGATCCGCCAGACCAAGCAATCGATCGAGGAGGCCCGGGCCGCCGCCGAGCGAGCCGAGCGCGACGCTGAACTGGAGAGAGCGGCCGAGCTCAGATACGGGGCTCTCCCCGGCTTCGAAACCACTCTCTGGGACCAGGAAGCTGAGCTCACCGAGCTCCGGGGCGAATCCCCGATGCTCAAAGAGGAAGTGGACGAGGAAGACATCGCCGAAGTCGTGGCCCGCTGGACCGGCATTCCAGTCAGCAAGCTGATGGAAGGCGAGATGGAGAAACTGCTTCACCTGGAGGAGCATCTGATGGGCCGGGTGGTTGGACAACACGAAGCAGTGACGGCGGTATCGAACGCAGTCCGGCGCTCACGGGCCGGCCTTTCCGACCCGGACCGCCCCATAGGCTCATTCATCTTCCTGGGGCCGACCGGGGTGGGAAAGACCGAGCTGGCACGAGCATTAGCCGAGTTCCTTTTCGACGACGAGCGGGCGATGGTCCGCGTCGACATGTCCGAATACATGGAGAAGCACTCGGTGAGCCGCCTGATTGGAGCGCCGCCCGGCTATGTGGGATATGACGAGGGCGGCCAGCTGACCGAGACAGTCCGGCGCCGCCCCTACTCGGTTGTCCTGCTCGATGAGATCGAGAAGGCCCATCCGGATGTGTTCAACGTGTTGCTGCAGGTCCTCGACGACGGGCGGCTCACCGACGGGCAAGGGAGGACCGTCGACTTCACTAATACGGTGCTCATCATGACTTCGAACCTGGGCTCCGAGTTCATCGATCCAGAGCTACCTGAATCCGTTGTCGGCGACCGGGTCATGGGAGTTGTCAACAGACACTTCCGGCCGGAATTCCTCAATCGCGTTGATGAGATCCTCGTCTTCCATCGCCTCACTCAAGCTCACCTGGCCGAAATCCTGACCATGCAGGCAGCCCAGCTGGTCGCCCGCCTGGCCGGGCGCAAGATCGGGCTCGAGATCACCGACTCGGCCGCCGCCTGGCTGGCCGAACAGGGTTACGATCCGACCTTTGGTGCCCGGCCGCTCAAGCGGCTGCTGCAAACGGCGGTAGCCGACCCTCTGGCGGTTGGCATTCTCGACGGAGAGTTCCATGAAGGCGACACCGTTGTGGCCGACGCGACACCGGAAGGCATCGTGCTTCGCCGGCAGTAACGACTCAAGCCTGAGAACGCGAAAACCGCTTGCATTCTTCGTCAACCTCCTTCTAGGGTTGAGAACGCGAAAAACTCGCGATAAGACTGGCGGAAGCCGGCAGGCAACACGGAAAGGGGCCATATGAGCTTCTGGGACTCATTAAGGGATCGACTTGAGGCAATTGGAGCCGACATTGGCAACTGGGTACCGAAGATTCTCGGCGCTCTCATCATCCTCATTGTCGGACTGTTCATTGCCCGACTGATCAAGCGCATCGTGCGCAAGATCCTCGAGAACGACGCCATCGGCAAGGTGCTCGACAGTGCTGGAGTCGGAAATGCGCTTCGCAATTCGGGTTATACGGCATCTGAGCTGGGGGCGTCCGTTGTCTACGGCTTCCTGGCTTTGGTAACGCTGCTCCTGGCCGCGACGGCCCTGGAGGTCCAGGCCATCGTCGACCTGCTCGAGGACCTGATCGCGTTCGTGCCGGTGGTCATTGTGGCCGTCGTGCTTGTCGTGATCGCTTCGGCGTTTGGTCGGTTCGTCGCCAACGTGGTGCGTCCATGGGCCGAGACCAACAACTACGGCTGGCTCCCCACGGCAATCCATTGGGGAATCTTCGTCTTCGGTCTCTTCACCGCCTTCGACCTGGTCGGCATCGGCGGAGTCTCCGAGGATGTACGCAGGGCCTTCCTGCTCGCTATCGGCGTGGCCTTTGCCATCGCCTTCGGCGTCGGCGGCATCGATACTGGCAAGAAGTGGTGGGGCAAATACCTGAGCCCTCGCGACTCTTCCTCCATGTAACAGCTGCATTTGCGTGCGCGACCCCGGGAGCCCCGGGGTCGCTGCGCGTCGGTTCCCCCCGGGCAGACCGGCTTTGCCGGTACAATGGCTGCCATGGATATCGATGCCGAGGCCTGGCGCTGGTTCTGGAGTGTCCTGGCCATAATCCTCGTCATCGGCGAGATCTTTTCGCCGGGCTTCTTCCTGCTGCCGTTTGGCATCGGGGCGGCCGCAGCCGGTATTCTGGCGTGGGCCGACATTGGCAACGCTGGAATTCAATGGGGCGTGTTCCTCGTCGTGTCTGTCGGAGCCCTCCTCAGCCTGCGACCGATCATCGCCAAACAGGACGAGGGTGAGCCCGACGCCGTGGGGGCCAATCGCTATCTACGCAAGCAAGGCCTCGTATTGGAGGACATCGATATGCGGGCTGCCACCGGCATGGTCCGCGTTGACACCGAAGAGTGGCGCGCCGTCACAGAAGGTGAATCGATACCGGCCGGAACCGAAGTCATCGTTTCAGGAATTAGCGGCTCGCGACTGATCGTTCAGGCGATCGATCGCCAGCCCAACTAGGGAGGCTCCGTGGCAGCTGTTGTTGCACTACTCGCCATCATTGTTTTCGGGCTGTTCGTTGTAGCAGCGACCGGACTCAAGATCGTCCGACCGTATGAGAAGGGGCTCGTCGAACGACTCGGGAAGTACCGGGAGACCCTCAACCCCGGGTTGCGGTGGATCATCCCGTTTGTCGAGCGAATCATCAAGGTCGACATGCGCGAGCAGGTGGTCGACGTTCCTCCCCAGGAGGTCATCACCAAAGACAACGTGGTGGTCACCGTCGACGCGGTCGTCTATTACCAGGCGACCGACCCGGTCAAGCTGAAGTACAACATCAATAACTTCATCCAAGCCGCAACCAAGCTGGCCCAGACCAACCTTCGTAACCTGGTCGGCGACCTGCAGCTCGACGAAGCGTTGACCTCACGCGACATGATCAACACCGCCCTGCGGACGATCCTCGACGACGCCACCGACATGTGGGGTACCAAGGTGATCCGGGTCGAGATCCAGCGGATCGAACCGCCGCCCGACGTCACCGACGCCATGCACCGGCAGATGAAGGCCGAGCGCGACCGCCGTGCCCTGGTCACTGAAGCCGAGGGAGACAAGCGGTCTCGCATTCTGCAGGCTGAAGGTGTCCGGGAGTCGGCGATTCTGGAAGCCGACGGCCGGGCCGAGGCCATCAAGAAGGTGGCCGACGCCGACGCCTACCAGAAGGAGATTGTGGCCGAAGGTGAGGCCAGGGCTGTGGAACGGGTATTCCAGGCCATCCACAACGGAGACCCCACCCCCGACCTGATCGCCATCAAGTACCTGGAGGCGCTGGCCCAGATCGCCGACGGCCAGGCCAGCAAGGTCTTCATCCCCCTCGAATCCTCCCGCATCCTCGGCAGCGTGGGAGCCATTGCCGAGTTGTTCGGCGCAGACGGAGATAGCCCGGCCACTTAGTCCCGGTTGGCGCAGGGTCCGGTCAGCTCACCAACGGCACTGACGCGCTCGGGCTAATCGGCGGGCTCGGAATTGACGGTGCCGACCCAGACCTCGTAGATGTACGGATCATCATTCCAGCCCCCGCTGACAGCCCCGATCACGATCGTGTTGTTCTTGATGACGAGGCTGGTGACCCACGCATCGAGATCAAGCACGGTCTCCCACTCGACCCCGTCGACGGAGAGCTTGATCCCGTCGAGGTCTCCGAATGCAACCTGGCCGGCCGGAACGACCCAACCAAATGCTCCGCCCGCAACCGTATCGGCGATGAGTTGGTCTGGCCGTTGGGTCTGTTCCCAGGTAGTGCCGTCGTCATCGCTGATCCAGGCTCCGTCCAGGCCGATACCGAGGATCCGGCGGCCGCTCTCGGCGTAGTCCTCGAAATCCCCGAAGTCTCGATCGGTCGCCTGGCCTTCGATCCAGGTTCGGCCGTCGGCGGACCTATATCGCAGCGACGAGTCGGAGGTCACACCCTGGTCGTTTGCCACCCAGAATTCAGCCACGAAACCCTCTCCGGTGGCTAGAAGCTTCGAGCTCCGTAGGTAGCCGGCCAAAACAGCATCGGTCCACGGCACGTCGGCGTCGGCGACGGGCAGGGCGCTGATCAGTGGATCGTCAGTCAGCTCGAATCCGTCCACCGTCAGTACCCACAGGAGCGCCTCACCCTCGGTACTGCCGGCGAACATGATCATCCCGGCGTTTCCGGCTGCAAATCTGATCTCGTTGTTGTTGACACCCGGCACCTCCTCGACCGGTACCGCAATCCAGTCTCCGGTCGAGTCCGTGAGCCGCTCGACTACCGGCATCCTGCTTGAAGTGAAGTCGGTAACTGTGAACAGATCGCCACCATGCTCGACAAGGGCCACCGGGTAAGCCAATCCCTCCCGCTCGATCTGAGACGCGCTGACCTCGCCTGCCCAGGCCGGTTGACTTCTCAAAGGCTCCCAATCCAGACCATTGCTCGATACGACGGCCTCACCAAACACGCCGGCCGGTCCACTGACCGTCGAGATCGCCACAAATGACCCGTCAAGCAGCTGAATGTCGTGCAACTCGGCCGGCAGCGGAGCTGATGCCCAGGTGATTGGTTCGGCCGGTATGTCTGCCACCGAAGTCTCGGTGGAGTCGAGCGTGTCGTCGACCTCGTCCGGGACCGGTGCCGCGGGCGTAGTGACCGGTGCATCGGGTTGGTTGATGATGGCTGACTCCTGACCACCGAGCGGATGCACCACCCATAGGACCAGCCCTACGAAAACGAGTACCACCAGGGCGGCTCCGACCGCCGGCACCAGCCCGCGACGCCAGGTCGGTCGCGATTCGAACCCCGGATGGGCCGCGCGACGAGCTGAGGCCAGGACGGTGTCCGCCCCGCGTGTCTCACCCCGTTCGGCCAGCAATGTCAATGCCCGGTGCAGTTCCTCAGCCATGAGCCACCTCCCCCTCTACGGCGGTGAAAAGCCGCCGACGCCCTCGCAGGGCTCTCTTCCGTGCCGCCGCCTCACTGCAACCGAGCATCTTGCCCACCTCGGCGTAGCGGTAGCCCTCGACCTCCGATAGGTACAGCACCGCCTTCTCCTCGGCCGGCAATCTGGCCAGGTCCATTAGATCAGAGGGATAGGAATCCCCCACCGGCCCGAACCCGCCCCGGTAGCGGTTGATGGCCTTGCTCTGCCGGCCCAGGCGACGCCGGTGATTGGACGCCAGATTCAGAATGGCCTTCCGCAAGTAGGGGCCGGGATGCTCCAAATCGGTGAGCCTCCGGCGGGCCAGCACCCGGGAAATGGCCTCCTGCACCAGATCATCAGGTTCCACCTCGGGAGGTCCGACCACTGCCGCAAACCTGCGGAGCGGGAGGTACAACTCGTCAAAGAGCCGAGCCTCCTCATCCAGCGACACCACCTCTGTACGTGGCACGGCACGGTCCTTTTCTAGCCCTTCGCCCAATAGACACCGCAGCCGCACGTTTCGTGCCCGCGAGATCCTGGAGAACAGCCTCCATCTTTCTGCTCATGCCGGCCGTTGTGCCAGAGGCCTTCTCCCCTGCTGGGACGCAACTCCGACACTCCCACCGCTTTTGCTGCTTCGGCTTCTAGTGTTGCTCCATGCAGATACTGGCTTCGATCCCCTCGCCGGACGTAAACGGTTTCGACATCGGGCCTTTCAGGGTCAATTTCTACGGCGTCGCCATTGCGCTCGGTGTCGTGGCCGCCATCTGGCTGGCTACCAGGCGGTACGAACAGCGGGGTGGGGATCCCAAGACGATCGAACGGGCCAGCATCATCGCCGTTATCGCGGGCATTCTCGGCGCACGCGTCGGGTATGTGATTACTCACCCGCAGGCGCGAGAAACTGTCGTGGACTCTTTCCGTATCTGGGACGGCGGCCTGGCTTTCTTCGGTGGCCTGCTGGCGGGAGGTGTCGCCATGATCTGGGTGATGCGTCGGGAGGGCGCCCGGATCGCCGATGTGGCCGACTCGGTGGCCCCGGCCATTCCACTCGCGCAGGCAATCGGCCGTTGGGGCAACTACTTCAACCAGGAGCTATATGGAAGGCCCTCGGATCTGCCGTGGGCGGTTCAGATCTCTGAGGAACACCGGGTCGAGGAGTACCTCGACTTCGAGACGTTCCACCCGACCTTCCTCTACGAGTCGCTGCTCAACCTGCTGGTGGTCGGAATCATCATATGGGTCGAGAAGCGTTTCAAGCCGGCTCCGGGCAGCCTGTTCACCGTCTACCTGGTCCTGTACGGGATCGTCAGGTTCCTGATGGAACTGTTGCGAACCGACACCGATTACCGGCTGGCCGGAATCAGCCGCAACGGTTGGATCTCGCTGCTCGTGGCGGTGGGCGGAACGGTCGCCTACATCGCGATGCAGCGCCGGGTGCGCGCCGCCTCGTGAGACGAATCGTCATCGGTGCTCTGCTGCTGGCCGCCTGCAGCTCCGGCGAAGCCGCCCCCACACTGCTCACTCCAACCACGGCGGCTTCCCCCGACCTCACAACCACGACCCTGGAGCCACCCCCAGCGGTCGAAGCATGCGATCCGGCTCAGTTCGTCCCGGCCGTACTACCCGGGCGGGTGGCCGAGGAACAACCGGCGACGCGAGACGTCCCCTATGACCAGTACACGATCATCTCAGGAACTTCCACCAGCCTCTGGAGTCAGGACGACGGAACGCCGGTCCTGGCGATGGTTCGCGGCTCGCTGCCTCCCGAGAGGTGGTTGCAGACTCCAGACGTCATCAACGTACGGGGAGTCGACGCCGCCCTCGGCGAGTTGCCAAACGGCGTGTGGGGGGTTGCCTGGTTCGAAGGCCCCGACCGCTGCGACGAGTACACCATCGTCCTCTACCCGCCCGGAACCGCCGCCGAAGTACAAGCCGTGGCCGAGAGCCTGGTAGAGGGGACGCGGCTGCCTTAGCTGCGAGCCAACAGCCGACAGCTCACAGAATCTGGCTGAGGAACAGCTTGGTGCGGTCGTGGCTGGGGTTGGTGAAGAAGTGCTCGGGGGTTCCTTCTTCGACGATGTCGCCGTAGTCGAAGAAGAGAACGCGGTCGGCCACCTCCTTGGCGAAGCCCATCTCGTGGGTCACCACGATCATGGTCATGCCGGACAGAGCCAGTTCTTTCATGACGTCAAGCACTTCCTTGATCATCTCCGGGTCAAGGGCCGAAGTGGGCTCATCGAAGAGCATGATGCGCGGCTCCATCGCCAGCGAGCGGGCGATAGCCACCCGCTGCTGCTGCCCACCTGAGAGCTGCCCGGGGAACTTGGCGGCCTGTTCGGGGATACCCACCCGTTCGAGAAGCGCCATAGCGCTGTTTTCCGCTTCCTCTCGCGGCTTCTTGCGAACCCACATGGGGGCGAGGGTGATGTTTTGAAGAACGGTGAGATGGGGGAACAGATTGAATTGCTGGAACACCATTCCGACTTCGGACCGGATCTTCTCGATGTTGCGCAAGTCACTGGTGAGCTCGGTCCCGTCCACCACAATCCGGCCCTCTTGATGCACCTCGAGGCGGTTGATGGTGCGAATGAAGGTTGACTTACCCGACCCGGACGGACCGATAACAACGACCACTTCCCGCTCCTTGATGGTGGTGGTAACACCCTTCAAAGCCTGGAAGTCGCCGAACCACTTCTTGACGCCCTCACAAACGATCATGTCGTTGTCGCTGAGTGTCTTCTCATTAGTCATTGGGGGACCTCCTTAGCGTTCACCCACGCCGAGCTTCTTCTCCAATCGGAGGCTCGCACGGGACATGGCGAACGTGAATATCCAGTAGAACACCGCTGCGAACAGCAGCGTCGTGCGGACCGAGGCTCGGCCCAGGGTTGAGTTGGGAATGACGAAACGCGAAATGTGCAGGAAGTCAAACAGTGAGATGATGGTGACCAGCGACGTGTCTTTGAAGGTGGCGATCGCCCCACCGACCAGGGCGGGAATAACGGTCCGCAGAGCCTGCGGCATGACTATGAAGATCATCGTCTGAATAGTCGTCATACCCAGCGCCTTGGAGGCTTCCTTCTGGCCGGCGCGGATTGCCTGCAGACCGCCCCGCACATTCTCTGCCAAGTAGGCGGCCGAGAACCCGGCGTAGAAGAGGATGACGCCGAGTATCCGGTCGAGCTCGGCATCCAGTGGCAATGCGAACGGCAGGAAGATGATCGACATGATCAACCAGGTAATCAACGGGACCGCGCGCACAACCTCGATGTAGGCAACCGACATCAGACGGAAAATCGGCATGGTTGACGTTCGACCGAGTGCCAGCAGTACACCGAGCGGGAACGACAGGATCGTCACTCCCAGGAACACGACCAGGGTCAACAGGAACCCGCCAAATGGGGATGCGCCCGGCACCTTCACCGTGGATCCGCCCTTGGCGATAATGAAGAAGTACGTCAACAAGACCATGGTCACGCCATAAACCATCAGGTAGCGGTTGCGCGCTGGTCCCGAGCCGAAGGTCTTCGCACCCAGCACAAACAACATCAACACCACCAGCAGGAAGCGGACGAAGAACAGCATCGATGTGAAGCCCCAGGTGTAGATGATTGCCAGCCCGATCACTCCCGAGATCGCAGCCGACCACTCACCAATGTTGGGCATCGCCGAGACGGCGATGATCGCGCCCCCGACCACCAGGAAGGCCACCGCGATGATCAGGTACTGGACCAGGTCGAAGCCGGGGGCGAATTCCTCGCCAAAACCCGGGTCGCGCAACACGACCATGGACAGGAACGGGAATGACAGCATCCACAATCCGGCCATGACCCGGCGGCCCGTCTTCTCCGGCACAACCCGCCGCACGGCTACCGCCAGGTAGTAGAAGGGGATCGCTCCCAACAGAATGATCGTCCACGGGACCTTGGTGGAGGTGGCCAGGCCATCCCAGGCCTTGGGGGCCCCGACGACCAGTTCGGATGGTACCGGGACCTGGATGATCCACAGCAGTCCGGCGATGGCGACCATAAGCACGCCGATTATCCCCATGGTGGGAATCGTTTCTTCCTTGGCGCCCTCGTCCCGCTGCACCACCCAGCCAACACCCACGAGAATGGCACCGGCCAGGATGGTCCAGAAGTGAACCTTGACCGAGAACTGCCACTCCCAACCCCCGAAGTCGACGCCGGCCCCTCCGGCGGCGATCAGCAGAACACCGATCGGGAGATTGACCAACACGGCCATGGCCAGGTCGGGGATCAACCGGCTGGTGCCGATGGCGGTGCGGACGGCATTGAAGCCGATGTAGAGCACGCCGACGCCTCCGGCGAGAAGCAGGAACGGGAGGGCGTAGTCGATAATGGGGACACCGAGGAAGGTGAAGAGGATGAACACGCCGATCCCTATGACCACCCGGGCCAGCTTGCGCCGGGAGAGGCGACCGCCGACTCGCCAGAAGACGATGCTGAAGATGGCCAGCACAACCACGATCGCCAGGCTGATCCATATCCGGTGGAACTGGTCGATTGGCACCCCGGCCTCGTCGATGATTTGCGGGTTGTCCCCGGCCGGGTAGGCCTGGGTCATCAACAGACGCATGTTGAGGGTGATCATGTCCCAGCGGCGCGACGTCCAGTCGAAGATGAAGCCGGCGAAGCCCTTGACCATTACCCAGGCAATGATCAACCCGCCCAGGGTGAGGATGGTGGAGCCGCGGCTGGAGAACAGGTTTTCCTGCATCCACACCACCGGACCCTGCGGCGGCTTCTCAGGCGCCAGTTCCAGTTCTGGTACTTCAGGTAGCTCTATGCGTCCGCTCATCGTTCCACCAGCTGTAGGCGACGGTTATAAAAGTTGACGACTGAGGACAACACCAGGCTGCCGGCCAGGTAGAAGCCCATCCAGACGAGGATCACCGGGAGGGTCTGGCCGGTCTGGTTGGAGGTGGTGAAGCCGACGCTGACGATTTCAGGAAAGGCGACAGCTATTCCAAGCGAGGTGTTCTTGAACAGGTTGAGATACTGGTTCCCTAATGGCGGGAAGATGATGCGGAACGCCTGAGGCAGGACGATGAACCGCAACGACTGAGCGCGAGTCAGCCCCAGCGCGCCGGCAGCCTCAGTCTGGCCCTTGGAAACCGCCAGAATTCCTGCCCTCACGATCTCGGCGATGAACGCGCTCGTGTACAAGGTGACGGCGATCCAGACCGCGAAGAACCCCGGCGTGATATTGATGCCGTTGATTCGTGACAGGTCGAGGAAGTTGGAGCCGCGCAGGGTCACCTCTGCTCGCGAGAAGCGCAGCGGGTCATCCGCATCGGATCTCAGGCGGTCCAGCTCAACGGCCAATCCCTCCGGCGTGAGGGTGCCGTTCTCTAAATCGTCGCTGAGCTTGGTAGCGGTGGCGTGGGTCAGGCCGAAAACGAGCTTCTTGGGCGGAATGAACACCAGCGCGTGATCCGGGTCCTCCAGGCCGTCCCACAGTCGTGTTGCCGTTGTGCCCGAATCGATCGCCTCCTGCAGTTCGCCTTCGGACAATTCGAGCAACTCGGCGTTGACGATCAACTCCTGCTCGCGGGCGATGTCCTCGAGCGTTTCTCCAGCTGCGACCCGGGCCACCACCTCATCGGTCTCCATGTCGACATAGTTGGAAGCGGTCTCGAACTTCGGTGCCAGCCATCGAGTGAAGAAGTCGTCGCCGACTTCGAGCGTCTTGGCCGAGAAGCCGCTGACGATCAGGAAGAAGCCGGCAAACGCAACCGCAGTGACGCCGGCGGCGATCATGCGGAACCAGTCGTCGTCGGTCAGCTTGGCCAGGCCGGCCGGAGTGCGTCGCTCATCGAGGAAGCGCTTGATCCACACAAAGCCGAGGAGGATCGCTCCGGCAGCGAGAACGACCTGTAAAGCAGACGTGGGTATGGATCCAATCAGGTTGCCGATTGAGTCCATGATCGAGCCGATGAAGCCCCACACCGGGTGGGCAAACCAGCCGATGATGGCAAAGACCATGAAGACGCCGAACGACGACAGGTTCGGATAGGTATCACGACCGGTTTCCTCCTTGACCTTGAAGAGACGGCGGTGCAGGAAGAAGGCGGCCACAAATCCGATGATCAGCCATATTGCCCACTGGTAGAAGCCACCCCAGGGCTGCACCCACGAGAGGGCCATGCCCTTGCGGGTGGCGGCCGCCCAATACGTACCAGCCTCCAGAGTGTCGGAGTCGAGCGGGTCGAGTATGGCGAAGGTGGCCGAGACTGAAGACCAGAAGAACATCTGGAGCAGGAGCGGGATATTGCGAATGCTTTCGATGTAGACCGTGGCCAGCTTGGTGACGATCCAGTTGGTCGAGAGGCGGGCAATGCCGATGATCGTCCCGAGGATGCTGGCGGCTATGACACCGGAGACGGTGACTCGCAGCGTGTTGATCATCCCCACCAACATCGTGCGGGAGCCGGTAGCAGGGTCAGTGTCGATGCCTTCACGGATCAGAAAGCCGAGCTCGCTGGTCAGCCAGGTCCAACCGAAAGTGATGTCGCGACCGGCCAGGTTGTCCTGCACCTGGGGAACGACGATGGCGACGATGGCAATGAATCCGAACAGGAAGGCAATCTGAGCTACCCACTTGAGGATCGTGGTGTTCCGCCAGATCGGCGGCCGTTCCTGCTTGCGGACCGTCACTGCCAAGGTCCAGGATCCTCCTGCTCGTCCACTGAGAACCTCAACTTCGGGTACTCAGTGAGATGTGACTCTAAACGAAAGAAAGGGGCGCCGCACGGGCGCCCCTTTCTCAGTCTTGTTTCTCGCTCGATTTACCGGAACGGAGGTGCGTAGATCAGACCACCTGCGGTCCAGAGATCGTTCAAACCGTTCTGGCGGAACAGGCCCACCGGGTTCAGGTTCGCGTCGAAGATCTCGTCGTAACTACCCACCTGCGTGATCACCTGGTAAAAGGCGTCAGCCGGCAGTCCGAGAGCAGCCATGATCTCCGGGCTGGCATCGCCGAACATACGGCCGATCTCAGGATCGCCGTCGTCGGTGCCGGCCGCGGCCCGCATGGCATCCGCGTTGCTCGAGTTCAGGCCCTTCTCGAAGGCGATGAAGGTCGAGTACACGGTCCAGTCGATCACGTCTGCCCACTCAGAGTCGTTCTGACGGTAAGCCGGTCCGAGGGGCTCCTTGGAGATGGGTGACTGCGGGAACACGACCCACTCGTCCACCGCAATCTCACCACTGAGCTCGCGCGAGACCTTCTCACCAACGAGGCCGGAAGCGTCTGTCGTCACCAGGTCGCAGCGACCGGCGATGAAGGCGTCCATGGCCTCAGAGAAATTCTCAACCGTCTCGAGGTTGATCGATGCGCCACCGAGTGCCGCCCACTCACGGATGTTCTTCTCCGTTGTGGTACCGGCGTTGGTGCACAGGATCGCTCCGTCGACGTCCGACGGGCCCGAAGACGCTGTGAAGCGGTCCGAGGGACCCATGAGGCCCTGACCGTCGTAGTAGGTGGTCGGACCGAAGTCCATGCCTACATCGGTGTCACGGCTGGCGGTCCAGGTGGTGTTCCTGAACAGCACGTCGACCTGACCGGCCTTCAAGACGTCGAAACGCTCGGCAGCGGTGGTCGGGAAGAACACCACGGCATTTGCGTCACCCAACACAGCCGCGGCAACAGCCCGGCAGTAGTCGGCATCGATGCCTGTAGCGGATCCGTCTGGCTGCAACTCTGTGAATGCCACAGCTCCGGTGCTTACACCGCAGTTGAGCACGCCGCGAGCCTGGACGGCAGCAAGTGTGCCTCCACCCTGGCCGGCGTCGCCTCCACCGTCACCGTCACCATCACCGCCACCAGAGGTGGTAGCTGTCGTGTCGGTTCCACCGCCAGCAGTCGTGGCAGTCGTGGTGTCTGTATCACCACTGTCGTCTCCGCATGCGGCGGCCACGAGGGCCAGCGCAAACAGGAGTACGCCTAATCGCTTAATCATTGAATTTGCCTCCCGGCTTGATACGTGGTTCAAGGCGATTGGGAGAGGCCCCAACCGCGTTGACAGCAACTTAGCGGGTTGGCGCTACAACAGGCAAGCAGTGTTGACCGAGAGTGGTTACAAAATCGCGCGATTAGTGGTGGATACACGACGGCAAGGCACCAGCATCGCTCCCGCGACATTGATGCTCACTGCTCGCTGCTCACTGCCTATTGCAAGTCTTAGGCCTACACGCCCTGTGTGTGCAGCACTGCCCGCCGGGCGCGTGGCTGGTCCAGTTCGACGAAAAGAACTCGCTGCCACTGGCCGAGGATCAGCTCCCCATCCACCACAGGGACGGTAACGGTGGTGGAGCCAACCAGCATCTGGCGGACGTGAGCGTGGCCGTTGATGAACTCGTCTTCTTGCAGGTTCTCGGTCCGAACTTCGTGATCGTCGTGCTCGTAGTAGCCCTCGACGGGAACCATCTCGCTGAGGGCACGGCGGAAGTCGTTGAGGAAGCCGGTCTCAGATTCGTTGATGGCCACCGCCGTGGTCGTGTGGGGCGTCATGATCGTCACCTGGCCGTGGCGGACTCGCGAACGGGTCACGTGGGCACGCACATGATCGGTGAGGTCCAGGAACTCATTGGCGGCCGCTGTGTCGAATCGCATCACCTCGGTGAGGATGCCCGAATCGGGGGTGGAGGCAAGGGTGGTTATGGTGGCGTCAGGGCGTTGCGTTGCCCGGCGAGTGGTTTCTTCCACGGGTCTGCGTCTCTCGAAGATCTAGGAAATCTCGGTCACGATAGTCGTACCGATGCCGGTATTCGAAGCTCCGTTACGATGCCTCCCGGAAAGGAGGGCCAGATGCCGGCCACAGTGATCGTCGGAACCCAGTGGGGAGACGAAGGCAAGGGCAAAGTCACCGACGTCTTCGCCGAGCGCGCCGACTACGTGGTGCGGTACCAGGGCGGCAACAACGCCGGGCACACCATCGTCATCGGCGAGGAGCGATTCGCGCTCACCCTCATCCCGAGCGGCGTCCTCAACCCGGGAGTGACACCGGTCATCGGCAACGGAACCGTTGTCGATCCGGCCGTGCTGCTTGATGAGATGGCCACACTGGAGGGCCGGGGGGTCGATGTCTCGCTGGTCCGACTGTCGGCCAACGCCCATCTCATCATGCCCTACCACCGCAAGATCGACGCCCTGCAGGAGCGATTCCTGGGGTCGAGCCAGATCGGCACCACCAAGCGGGGTATCGGACCGGCCTACACGGACAAGTACTCCCGCCACGGGATACGGGTGCAGGATCTCTTCGACGCCCGGATCTTCCGGGACAAACTCGATGCTGCCTTGAAGGAGAAGAACAAGATCCTCGTGAAGCTGTACAACCAGCTGCCGATGGATGCGGCTGAGATCGCCGACGAGTACCTCGAGTACGGGCAACAGCTGTCCGGGCATGTAACCGACACCTCCCTCTTGCTGGCCGATGCACTCGCCTCCGGCAAAGAGGTTCTGTTCGAGGGGGCTCAGGGGACGTTGCTCGACGTCGACCACGGCACCTACCCGTTCGTTACCTCCTCCAATCCAACCGCCGGCGCCGCCACCACCGGAGCCGGGATCGGGCCGACGTCGATCAGCCGCGTGGTTGGAGTCACCAAGGCTTACATTTCCCGGGTCGGGAGTGGTCCATTCCCTACCGAACTGGACGACGAGACCGGTGAGACGATGGTGGACGTGGGCGGAGAGTTCGGCACTGTGACCGGCCGTCGCCGCCGCTGCGGTTGGCTGGACGCGGTCGCACTTCGCTACGCCTCCCGAGTCAACGGGCTGACCGAGATCGCCCTAACCAAGATCGACGTGTTGTCCGAGTTCGACTCCCTCAAGATTTGCACGGCCTATGAAGCCGATGGGGAGAGATTCGAGGAGCTGCCCCGCCAGCACCGTGTTCTCTACAACTGCCAGCCGGTCTACGAGGAGTTGCCGGGATGGAGGACCGACATCTCCCAGGTCAGCTCATTTGACGACCTTCCCCCGGCCGCCACCGATTACATCGCTCGGGTTGAGAAGCTGGCCGGCGTTCCGGTGGCGATGGTGTCGGTCGGGCCCCAGCGCCGGGCGACATTGACCAGATGATCGAGCGGTACACACTCCCCGAGATGGGAGCCATCTGGGCCGAATCCCGCCGCCTGGCCACCTTCCAGGAGGTCCAGGCCCTAACCGCCGAAGCGTGGGCCAAGCTGGGCGTGGTCCCCGCCCATGTCGCTGACGCGATCCGCAACGCACCCCCGGTTGATCCCACGGCCATGCGCGAACGCGAGGCACTCACCCATCACGATGTGGCCGCTTTCGTCGACCTCCTGGCCGGATCCGTCCATGAGGGCGGCGAATGGGTCCACTATGGGCTCACCTCCTCCGACATGATCGACACCGCCCAGGCAGTCATCCTGGCCGCCTCCTGCGATCAGCTTCTGACCCGGACCCGGGACCTGTTTGAGGTGGTCAAACGAAGGGCCTTCGAACACCGGTCCACCGTCATGGTTGGCCGCACTCACGGGATCTGGGCAGAGCCGACCAGCTTCGGACTCAAATTGGCCACCTGGGCGTTCGAACTGGAGAGAACGATCCGCCGGCTGGAATCGGCCCGGGAAGCGGTGGCGGTTGGAAAGATCTCCGGCGCGGTCGGGACCTATGCCCACGTACCGCCGTCTGTGGAGGACCATGTCTGCCGTGGCCTGGGGTTGGGGGTCGAGCCAGCCTCCACCCAGGTAACGAGCCGCGATCGCCATGCCCAGTATCTGAGCACACTGGCCTTGCTGGGATCCTCGCTTGAGCGATTCGCCACCGAGATACGCAACCTGCAACGCTCCGACATCGGCGAAGCAATGGAGGCCTTCTCGGAAGGCCAGAAGGGCTCGTCGGCGATGCCGCACAAGCGGAACCCTGTCCTGTCCGAGAACGTCACCGGGCTCGCCCGCCTCCTGCGCGGCTACGCCCAGGTCGGCCTCGAGAACGTCGCCCTGTGGCACGAACGGGACATCAGCCATTCGTCCGCCGAACGGGTGGTGCTGCCGGACGCCTCGATCGTGGCCGACTTCGCCCTCGCCCGGATGTCCGGCGTCATCGACCGGCTAATCGTGAATGCCGATCGCATGGCGCAGAACCTGGAGGCCACCAACGGCCTCGTGTTCAGCCAGCGAGTGCTGCTGTCGCTTGTCGAGTCCGGCTTAGACCGCGACGCCGCCTACCGCATCGTCCAGCGCAACGCCCTCAAAGCCTGGGAGGACGGAACCCACCTTCAATCCCTCCTGGAGGCCGACCCCGAAGTGCAGCTCTCCACCACCACCCTCAACCACATCTTCGATACGTCTGCGTTTCTGAGGAACGCAGACGCGGTATTTGTGAGGCTGGAGCAGACAAACATCAGTTGAGCTGCGGGCCCTCCGTGGCTCCGTTACTCTGCATCTCATGGCTCTCGACCCTCAGTTGCTGTCGATCATGGTTTGTCCGATCAGTCACGCCCCCTTGAAGGAGGTGGACGGGTGGCTGGTTTCGACCGATCCGGAGACCAGGCGTCGCTACCCGATCCGGGACGGAATCCCGGTCATGCTCATCGATGAGTCGGAGGAGATGAGCCTTGATGACTGGCAGGCTGCCCTGAAGACCGAGGATCCTGCGTGAGCGACTTCGTCGACAGATTCACCAACTCGGTCGCACCCGTGATCGACTTCGACAACGGAGTCGAGATTGTCGAGGCGCGGGGAGCCTGGCTGACGGACCGGGCCGGCAAGCGCTACCTCGATTTCGGTACCGGCATCTCGGTCACCAACTGCGGCCACAACCATCCCAGGGTGGTGGCCGCGGCCCACGCCCAATTGGACAAGGTGTGGCACGGCGGTGGAACATTCCGTTACGACTCCTATGTATCTGCCGCCGAGCAGCTGGTCTCGGTCGCTCCCGACCCCATCGACATGTTCTTCTTCATGAACTCGGGAGCCGAGGCAGTCGAGGCCGCTGTCAAGTTGGCCCGTCACACCACGGGGCGCCAGGGCGTGGTGGTTTTCCGGGGCGGATTCCACGGCCGGACCATGGGATCGGTGACGTACACGACCTCGTCGGTCCGATATCGCACCGGCTATCACCCGCTACTCCCATCGGTGTTTGTCACCCCGTTTCCCCATCCGTTCCGTGAGGGCCTGGATGAGGCTGAAGCAACCGCCCGGGCACTTCACGAGCTGCGAGAGATGCTGCGCCATGTCATCGCACCGGAGGACATCGCGTGCTTCCTGATCGAACCGGTCCAGGGTGAGGGCGGCTACTACCCGGCCCCCGTCGCCTTTTTGCAGGAGATCCGGGAGATTGCCGACAGCCGCGGAATCCTGCTGATCGCCGATGAGGTGCAGACCGGTTTTGGCCGTACCGGCAAGTGGTGGGGCATCGACCACTACGACATCCAGCCCGACATCATCGCCATCGGCAAAGCGATCGCCAATGGGCTCCCCCTCTCAGGCGTGGGTTCCTCCCGTGATCTGTTCGGGAAGTGGCCGCCAGGCGTGCACGGCACCACCTATGGAGGAAACGCTGTGGCTTGCGCCGCCGCGGTCGAGGTGGTCAACGTTGTAAACGAGGCCCTGCCCACCGTCCCCGCCCTCTCGGAGCGAGCATTCTCTGGTCTGCGCGAGATACAGACAAGGCATCCATCGGTGGGAGATGTCCGCGGGCTCGGGTTGATGATCGGCGTCGAACTGGTCGACGGCGACGGACGGCCCGACGCGGCCGCACTCGACTTCGTCCGCAAACACCTGCTGGAAACGGGTTTGATCTTCCATCCCTGCGGGCTCGACCACAACATCATCCGCTTCATCCCACCGCTGGTCATCTCGTCCGAGGATCTCGACCACGGCGTCGGGCTCATCGACGACGCTCTCACCGCCTGGGAAAGTCGGGGATAGAAGCAGGTCTCTAGGCGTCCCCCTTGGATGCCAGTGCCGCCGACTCGCGCCGGCGGTTCAGCCAGGCAGCTGAGGCCACCACGCTTCCCACCGCGACGGCCACGTATTGGAGCCAATCGCCGATCCGGGCGTAGACGGTGAGCCCGCCTGTTCGGAAGTGAACCGTTCCGAGCATGACCTCGCTGATGAAGGGCTCGGTCTTCAGATCAATCGAGCCGTCGGCGGAAATGAAGGCCGACCGTCCGGTGATGGCAGCATGCACGACTTCGGTCCCCAGCTCGGCGGCCCTCATGCGGGTCATGCCGATGAATTGGTCGGATACCGGGGTGTCGCCGAAACTGGCTTTGTTGGTCGCCACCACCAGCAGCTCGGCACCCTCCCTCACCTGAGGCCGGGTCGACCTGGCGAAGGCACCCTCAAAGGAGATAACCGACCCGAGGCGGCCACCGGGTAGTTCAAAGATCGTCACGTCCTCACCCCGCACCAGGTCGCGCGGAACCTGGTCGAGAGCTGGAATCCAATCGAACAACGGCCGGAACGGCACGTACTCGCCGAAGGGGACGGGATGCTGCTTCCAGTACTCTCCCACGATTTTGCCGGTCGGATCCAGCAGGACGTTGAGGTTGGTAAAGCTGTCCTCATCCAGGTTGCGCTGTGAACCGACCAGGAACCAGGCATCAAGTCGGCGGGCTTCGGCGGCCACCTGGGCATGGCGATCAGGGTGGGTCCCCAGCTCGACAGAGCTACCGGCCGCGCTCTCCGGCCAGACCACCAAGTCGACGTCGCCGGGAAGAAGAGTTCCGGTCAGCTCCAGGTGGGAGTCGAAAATCTGCGCGTTCTCGTTGGCGCACCGCTCACCCGGGCAGGGACTGTTTCCCTGGATTATGGCGACCTCCATCTCCTCCCCATCGGCGGTCGGGGGCGACACCGCACCCAGGAATGTGAACAAGACGGTGGCCGCTAACGCCGGCACCAGCCAACGGCTGGGGCGGCGCCGGTCTGTGACGAACAAAGTCAGTCCGGCCGACACCGCCACGAACAAGACCGACCAGCCGGTGGTACCGATGAACTGGGTGGCTGCGCGGGTCCACTGATACTCCCCCGCCGGGTAACCCAACAATCCCCACGGAAAGCCACCGAACGGAATGTGGGCTCTGATCAGTTCGATGAACGCCCAGGCCCCTACCGCAGTGATCCACCATGCGGTGCGTCCCCAGGCCCTGGCGTGATAGACGATCACCGCATAAACGGTGGCGAAGCCGGCCAGCAACAGCACTAGAGCCACCAGAGAGAGGTACCCGGTTTCCTTCACCCAGAACAACAGGAGCGTGTAGAAGCCCACCCCATAGGTGAAACCGAGGGCGGCCGCCCCTCGCTGGGACTCAACCCGCCGGAGAGCTGCCAGCAGTGGAGTGAGCGCCACCAGCGCCAGCACCCCCCAGCCGAGCGGCCGAAAAGCCGCCCACATCAGGAATGCCGACAGCAGCGGAGCAAGCTCGATGAGCATGGAGTGAGGGTATACGGCTTCGGCCAAGTCCCGCGGCGGTGCCCAACATGATGTTGCCTACTGCTTACTGCCTACTGCCTGCCTACTGCTCGCTCCGGCTGCCCCCGGACAGACCCCCTTTCTCTTCCTTCTACCCTCTGCTGGTGGATGACCTCTCTGTTGCACTGGCCGCGGCCCGGGTGGGGGCCGGCATCGTGGGTGCTGCTTTCGGCGGGGCGCAGTCGGCCGAATTCAAGGGTGCGGTGGATCCGGTTACCGAAATCGATCGCCTGGCGGAGACGGCCATCCTCGACGTGCTGGCGAGCGAACGGCCCGGTGACGGGGTTCTGGCCGAGGAGACTGGTGGATCGCGGAACCTGGCCGGGAGGCACTGGATCGTCGATCCCCTTGACGGAACAGTCAATTTCGTTCACGGGATTCCCCAGGTTGCGGTCGCAGTCGGGCTCTACGAGGACGGCCATCCGCGGGTCGGCGTCGTAGTTGACCCCATCCGCGGAGAAGAGTTCACCGCCGTGATCGGGGACGGGGCCAGGCTCAACGGCGAGGCCATCACCGTCTCCGGTCGAGACCTCAGCGACGGGGTCATCGCTACCGGGTTCCCATATGATCGCCGCGACCAGGGCGGGCGATATGCCGACATCGTCGGAACCGTGCTGGGCCGGGCCCGTGGCGTCCGACGCTTCGGATCGGCAGCGCTCGATCTGGCATGGGTGGCGTGCGGCCGGCTTGACGGTTACTGGGAGTTCGGTCTGGGGCCGTGGGACATCGCCGCCGCCATGGTGCTGGTACAGGAGGCCGGGGGCCGGGTAACCGATCACCGCGGCACACCAAGCAGAGTCTTCGACTCTCTGTTCGTGGCCGGGAATCCGTCCCTGCAAGAGGAGCTGAGAACCCTGGTGGGGTCGGTTCTTCCCGAGGGGTGGCCCGAAAACCGCTGAAGTGAGGACGGCCCCGGGTCGATTCCTGGGGGCATGACCAACCTCCGCCGCATGGCGGCCCCAATGGCAATCGCCCTTCTGGCGGCGGCGTGCTCGAGCGCGTCGGCCGAATCCGGACCACCCGATACACGCGCCTTGCTGCCCCCTCTGACGACTGTCGCCAAAACAACCACCACCCCCACCGAAGCGCTGCCTGCGCCCGCCGAGGCAGACCGGCAAGCCCAGAGTGAGCTGCGGGCAGTCCTGGCCGCCGCCCATGAGCTGTACTCGAACAGCGGAACCTTCGACGCCGAACTGCAGTCGGTTGCCGCTCTGGCCGGGGTCGGGGTCGTGACGTTGGAGGACGCCGCCGCCCGGCCGGCAGTGGTCTACGACGCCCACGATCGGCGACTCACGCTCCACCGCCAGAGTCTCAGTGGGCGATGGTTCTGCGTTGACGTGACCGAAGAAGGGGCTGATCACGGTTTTGGCGACACCTTCCCGGACGCTCTGTCCACCTGCACGGACAATGTCCTACTGGATGGATGGCGGGAGGTGTTCTCTCCCACCGGCGCCGATGAGGCATCCATCAAGGCTCTGGCCGGCTCCCTGGCGGCGGCCTTGGAAACGGGCGACGTTGAGGCAGCCCATGCCGTCTTCTCTCCGGAAGCCGCCTGTACGCCGGCCTCCCTCCAGGATCTGTGGCCGGGTATACCGCTGCTTCAACCCGATCAGTTCGACGTCGAGAGCATCATCGTCGACGGCGAGGCCGCCTCGGCCCGGTTGATGCTGGGACCCTTCTCCGACAGGGAGTGGCACCTGGTATACATCGAAGGTGGCTGGTTCGTCGACCTGGACCCGTGCGCGCTGCTGGCTCCTGAGGCTGCCCTGGTGGCGGATTCCCGTTCACGGAATCTCATCGAACAGGCCTTGTTCGAGGTCCGCACGGCGTTCGTGGCCCGGTCGCATCTCGACTTCACCAATGCAGACCTTGCCGAACTGAATGGTGACTTGCAGTGGGTGGATCTGGCCGATGCGGGATACGGCTCCCTCTCATATTCGGGAAGCGAGGGCCTCGGACTCCTGGTGACCGGCAATGGGGCCGGGCGGTTCCTGTGCGCAGTCGAGTCCCTGGCTACCGCGACGGTATACGGCGAGGGGGCATCCCTCGCAGAGGTCAACACAACCGGCAGGTGCCGCTCCCGGGCCACGTCCTAGCCGACTCGCGAGCCCGATCACCTAGGGTCCTCGGCAACCTGCAGGAGGATGAGTCATGGAATTGCCCGAGGGATTGAAGGCACTACTCGACGGGCCTAACTTCGCGACACTGGCGACGGTCATGCCGGACGGCTCACCGCAAGCAACCACCATGTGGGTGGACCGCGACGGCGACCAAATCCGCTTCAACACTGCCGGGGGGCGGGTCAAGCCCCGCAACATGGACCGTGATCCGCGTGTGGCAATTGCCATCTACAACGCCGACGATCCCTACGAGGCTTATGCCATCCAGGGCAGAGTGGTCGAGAAACGTGAGGAAGGCGCCCGGGACCACATCGACTCGCTGGCCAAGAAATACCTCGGGCTAGCCGAGTACCCATGGACCGTGGAAGGCATGGTGCGCATCATGTACGTCATAGAAGCAGAACACGTCGCCGCCCACTGAAACCCCCGGGTGTCAGAGCAAGCCGGGGACGAGGCGGCGTCGCACTCGCTGCCGATACTCCTCATAGGAAGGGTATTGGGCCACCAGATGCCGCTCCTCAAAGGTGCTCTTGGCAAAGAAGAACGGGAGCAGCCCGATCGCCAACGCGACCGCGATCCAATCGCCGCCCCTCAGCGCGATGCCGGTCATACCAAGGACGACCGCCGTGTAAATGGGGTGGCGGACTAGGCGGTACGGTCCCCGCTCGATCATGGTGCCGGCGGCCAACGGCTTCGGATATGGGGTGAGGCTGCGACCGAGAAACAGTGAGGCGCTCAGGCCCAGGATCACACCGGCTGCCATCAGGACCGCGCCAATCCACAACCGGCCCGGGACCGACAAAGCTACCAATCCGACTCGCCCGATCCCAACGATGGCGGCGATCCAGGCGAACTGCACTGCCACCCACAGTCCTCCTCGCTCAACAAATCCGGCCATGACCGCAGACTACGGCCGCCCGTGGCAGCCGAAGTAGCCCATCTAGGCTTGACCCATGCCAGAACAGCCCGCGCCGGAATGGCCACCGCTGGCCCGCCGGCAGAAGGTGGCTCTTCTCCTGTCAGGCGGACTGCTTCTAGTGCTTCTACTGCTGCTGGTGCTGGTCGTCTATCCGTGGGCAAGGTGGACCGAGGACTTCTTCCCGGGACGGCCCCCCGGCGAGGTCCTGCAGCCGGAGGCGTGGAGTGTCACCGACGACTCAATCTCATTCGCGGTCCTGGGCGACAACGGGACGGGCGGACGCAACGCTATGGACGTGGCCCGCCAGATGGCCCGCACCTACCAGCAGACCCCGTACGGGTTGGTCGTCATGCTGGGAGACATCTCCTACTACGGCGGCATCGTCGACCGATATGAGGACGTGTTCCGCAAGCCGCTTGGCCCGCTGATCGATGCTGGAGTCGGCTTCGAACTCGCCGTCGGCAATCACGAGGTAGAGGAGAACCCAGACTCGTTGACCGAGGTGGCCGACAAGCTGTCCCGTTTCGGTCTTCCCAACAGCTACTACAAGGTCACACACGGGCCGGTCGAGTTCTTCATCCTCGATTCCAGCCTTCCCCTCGCCGGCCTGGCAGCTGCGCAGGATCAGCTGGCCTGGCTGGAGCGGGAACTGAGTGCCTCCACAGCGACCTGGCAGGTGGCGGCACTGCACCATCAGCTCTACTCATCCGGCGAGAAGCGGGCCCCCGACCCGAGGGTGCGCGAAGCTCTCGAGCCCCTCTTCATCGACCACGGCATCGACATCGTTTTCTACGGCCACGACCACTTCTACGAGCGAACCACTCCCCAAAGCGGCATCACCTACGTCCTGAGCGGAGCGGGGGCGAAGATCTCCAGGGTCGGGATCAGTGATTTCACCGCCGTCGCCGAGGAGAAACTGCAATTCATGATGGTGGACGTAGAGGGCAACTCGATGACGGTCCAGGCGATCGACCAGAACGGCGTCGTTTTCGACGAGTTCACAGTGAGCCCACGATGAGAACGCTGACCTCGACCGCGCGAGGACGGAAATACGCATCGGTGACGGCGGCCGTCGTAACGCTGGCGATCACGCTGGCGCCCAGTGCCTTGATCGTGGCCATTATCGCCATCGGGGCATTGGGAGAGCTGGAGTACTCGAGGGTCGGGGCCCCGGCGGTACTGATGTTTCTGGGGGCGGCCGCGGCCGCCGGCTACCTGGTGCACTCGGGCCTCACTCGTGCCTGGGCAGAGCCGGGCCGTCGTCCGGCCGATGTCTGGATCGCCTTCACAGCGGCCCTGACGGTGCTGCTGGTCGGCGTGGCCCTGGTTCCGGTTCTCATCGTCCTCGTCAACGTGGACAGCGATCACTCGCTGGCCGACCGGGCCTTCATCGTCGAGCTGATGTGGCTAGTTGGGCACCTGGGGGTGGGCGGGCTGGCCTTCCTGGTTGCCCGGTGGGTCTTCGGACTGCCGCGAGAAACCGCCGCCGGGTCAACGCCCGAGCCATTAGGGCGCGAAACCTGAATCTGTCGATTCTCGCTAGCTTTTCGCGTTCTGACAGGCTTACCATCTGATCCGGACTAGCACAGGAGTCAATGATGACCAGCGAGCAAAGCATTCTTTCCGGGGCGAGCCCGGCGAACAATCCGATGCGCAAGTGGCCGGCGGTCCTCTTTGGCGGCCTGTTCTCGCTGGTGCTTGGCGTCGTGGTAATCGCGTGGCCGGACCGCACGCTTCTCGTACTGGTGGTCCTGATCGGAATCCAGCTGATGCTGGTCGGCCTCCTGAGGCTGGTCTTCTCGGTTGCCGACGGCAGCTCAGAAGGGGGCGGACTGGTCTTCCTGGTGGGCCTTCTCGGAATTGTGGCCGGGCTGTTTGTCGTACGCGAGCCGTCTCGCACCCTCGAGATCCTGGTCACCGTCGTCGGTCTCTACTGGCTGCTGACCGGCCTGATAGACGTGTTCGGATCCATGCGCGAGGGCAACAAGGACTACGCCATGGCCTCAATGGCCGGTGGCGTGATCACAGCTATCGGCGGGGCGGTCGTTTTGTTCTGGCCCGGTGTGACCCTGCAGGTGCTGGCCATCATCGTCGGCCTCACAATGATCATCTCAGGACTTGTCCAGGTCGGACTATCGCTCCAGATGAGAAAGGCGGCTTGAGACAAGAGCCGACAGCAGACGGCAAACAGGTACCCAGCTGGTGGGTGCTTCTTGCCTACTGCCCAGCGTCGACATTGGACGTGGGACTAAGCGCAGACTCCGAGGCGGCGACCTCTGTTATCACGGTGGCTCCCCTGCGCTCGAGATAGCGAGTGAGCGGAGTCGGCAGCTCGGCCGGCCGATCCCCCCAGTCATACACAACAGCGCATCCGCTGATCACGTCATGGAGCGCCCGTCGCTCGCGGCCGAGGATGATTCCGAGGAACCCGAGACCAAGCAACGCGAAACTGAGGGGCATGACGATCACTCTGACGGCGGCCCGGCCCGGGCTGATCGGAGCCCCCTCCCGAGTCACGACCTTGAGGCCGACAAGCCCCTTGCCAATCGTCCGCCCCGTGATGGCAAGGCCGAACACCATGTAGACAAAGGCCCAGGCGACAAATCCGACCCAATACCAGATGGGATCGGCGGCCGAGAGATCGACCTCGAGTCCGGCCAGCAACTCCAGAACGAATTGGGCACTGGCAAGGATGAACCCGTAGACCGCAAGGATTATCAGCCAGTCAACGACAAAGGCAGCCAAACGGGTGAAGGCCCCGGCGTAGTGGCCAGACACCTGGCCCACCCGGGGGGTCATGTCACCTCCGGCGGGTCGACCAGCAAGGCCGGACCTTGCGGCATCCCCTCGGAGTGACGTCCCAGAATGCGATTGACTACTCCGGCCAACAGGGTGTCAAGGGCAACGGCCTGCCTCCGACCTAGATCCAGTGCCGACCCTGCCACGTCGCTGGTGCTCTCTGCCACCAACTCGCCCACTTTGGCTCGCTTGGCAAGCTCGGCGACGTCCACCCTGGCCAGCACGGCGTCGACGTCCACCCGCTCAAGCAGCGCGTCGAGATCGACGTCGGCCAGGATGGCGTCCAGATCCGCTCGTTGCACCAGGGCATCGATGTCCGCATCGGCCAGCAGCGCATTGACATCGACCCGCTCAAGCAGAGCGTCAACGTCGACCCGGTCCAGCAGAGCATTGACGTCAACCCGGTCAAGAACTGCGTTCACGTCAACCGCGTCCATGATGGCGTTGACGTCGATGTGCTCCATCAGCTCCACCGGATCCAGGGACTCCACTACCACCGGAGCCACCACCGCGATCACCCGTCCCAGACGGTCCCTGGCAAACTGCGAC
>Ga0255049_10000088_pt1 | contig 50357 bp, 58 predicted proteins | sample JV7_2_3_MG_FD_183615 | JGI IMG/M metagenome (GOLD analysis project Ga0255049, IMG submission 183615) | Seawater microbial communities from Jervis Inlet, British Columbia, Canada - JV7_2_3 | ecosystem: Environmental > Aquatic > Marine > Inlet | place: Canada: British Columbia | collected 2016-10-06 | reverse complement strand
AGGGCCACATGAGTTCGGCTCGAATGTCTGCTTTTCCCCCCGAAAGCAGACGTAAAAATGAACGTTTTAGACTCGGTTTCGATGTCTGCTTTCGGCCATAAGCAGCCCTCGTGTAGTTAGCGATTGAAGTTAAAGTGTTTTCTCAATTCAGGTGGATTTCCGCCCCTTGGACGAGCTCTTTCGGAGTCGAGAATCAGAGGACCGTCTTCTCCGCCATCTCCAACGCATCGTCGATATCGATCCCCAAATAGCGGACCGTACTTTCGAGCTTGGTGTGGCCGAGTAGAAGCCGTATCGCTCTCAGACTCCTACTCTCCACACGCGACCAGGAGTCCGTACGAGTCGGAGCCAGCCCCCATTCCAACCCCTCGCGGAATATCCGCCATGACTGATGGGGGCGTCTCGCAGTCCGTCGTAAGTCGAGCCGCAACCGTGACGCTCTCCCTCGTAGACAGATCGATGATCCTAATCGAGTCAATCCGAGTCTCGTTATAGAAATCGGTAACCCATGTGCCAACAGCAATCTCATATGTCTCATCCGCCTCAGCCTCGAAACACATGTACGCGAGGGCAAACTCGTAACGTTCTGACAGCACACGAGCAGTAATACAGGTGTCTCCCGGCAACACACGGGCGCGAGTAGTCTCTACCGCCATCGTACCGTGAGGAAGCTGAACAGAGGTGATCTCTGCTCTCCTTACGCCTCTCGCCCGCCGCGGCTGACCCAATATTAGCGCCGTCTCCTCATCTGGCAGGGCCGCTCCCTCATAACCCTTCAGATCATTGCTCGCACATGAGGCCAAACCGGAGCAACCCGCGAGCATGGCGATTACTAGGACTGTTCTAGACATCGATCTGATCTTACCGTAATTTCCGATCTCACTAACTCAGACCGCCGTCCAGGCCGTTAAGTTCTTAACGCCGATTCGGCCAGATCTGCCGTTACAATAGCCCTACCGATGACTTCCCCCACCTTGCTAGACGGAAAGACACTCGCACGATCCACAGAGGCGAAGATCGCTGCGCGCGTCGAACAATACAAAGTCAGAAGCGACGGGCGCCCGCCCATGCTCGCCACTCTCCTCGTCGGCTCTGATCCGGCTTCGGCGACCTATGTAAAAATGAAGGGCAATGCCTGCGGTCGAGTCGGTATTGACTCTCTGAAGGTTGAGTTACCCGACAGCACCACAACCGAACAGCTGTTGGATGCCATCGACAGCTTGAATGAGAATCCCGATGTTCACGGAATTTTGCTGCAACATCCCGTACCCGGACAGATCGACGAACGAACCTGCTTCGATCGAATATCCATAGATAAAGACGTCGACGGCGTAACCTCGCTGGGGTTCGGTGCGATGGCAATGGGCATGCCGGCTTACAGTAGCTGTACGCCGCGCGGCATCATACGGCTGCTAGACCACTACGATGTCGCAATCCAGGGGCGCCACGCCGTCGTGCTGGGACGAAGTCCAATTCTTGGAAAACCGATGGCGCTAATGATGCTGAATCGCAACGCAACCGTAACCGTCTGTCACTCGCATACAAAGCATCTGGCAGACGTCGTTCGCAGCGCGGACATTGTGGTTGCCGCGGTGGGCAGGCCGCGGTTTGTTAAGGGCGACTGGATCAAGAAGGGTGCTGTGGTTATAGATGCCGGCTCGCACCCCGAGAGATGTGGTGACGTGGATCTTGACGCGGCTATTCCCCGTTGCAGCGCGTATACGCCTTACCCCGGCGGCGTCGGTCCGATGACAATCAACACACTAATCCTGCAGACGCTGCAGGCGGCAGAAAAATCTATTCGCCGCTAGCAACGAAGATCCGACTCTGCGGCTCTCCAGAATTGGCGGCATCATACTAGGTACCGAAGCAGACGCCTTCCCGGAGCTCCGTCGCTTTCGCGAAATCGGCGCCGGACACCTTGCCCTCGGCGCCCCGGAGGCGTCCAATACTGATTGCCCCCCCGTTTACGGCGACATCTATCTTTTGTCCAATTGAAACGACAGCGCCAGCCCGCTGCGTTGTTTCGACGTCCGTGAACGACGCGTCGTAGAAACTCACTGTTTGCCCATCAAGCGTGGAATTGGCGCCTGGCTGGGGATCGCTTCCGCGTATCAGGTTATAGATCTCTGCGCCGGGCTTCGACCAGTCAATCGCGGCTTCTTTCGCCGTGAACCAGCCTTCGTAAGTTGCCCTGACTTCTTCTTGCACAGTCTTCGGCGCCCGATCCTGACGAACGAGTTCGACGGCCTCGACCATGGCGTCAACGCCCATGGGGAAGAGGCTCTGAAAATAAACAACTCCAAGCGTATCGTCCGGGCCAATCTTGACGGTTTTCTGCAGGAGCAGCGGGCCTGTATCGAGACCTTCATCAGGCCAGAATATTGAGAGCCCGGTCTCCGATTCGCCCATCACAATCGGCCAGTTTATGGAACTAGGCCCACGGTGAAGGGGAAGCAGCGAGGGATGATATTGGATGGTGCCTTTTTCCGGGTAGTGAAGAATTTCTATGGGTACGATCTGCGTTACAAAAGCCAACACACCCAGGTCGGGCTCTAACGCCTTAAACTGTTCGATCGCGTCAAGATCCTTCAAACTAGCGAACTGAAAGAGCGGGAGAGCCAGCGATTTGACGGTCTCCACGATCGGATCATCTCTATGACCCTTGCTCTGCGGCGCAAACACGCCGACGATTTCGTTCTGGCCGTCAGCGGCTAGAGCTTCTAGTACAGCTCCACCAAAGGCGGCTTGTCCAATGAATGCGATTCGCATAAAAAAATCCAATACCCTGTCGGTGACGGCTAAGAATAACAATGGATCTACGTGTTGCGAAACAGTGCGCCGAGATTTATAGCAACCCACTCTTCTGAGATTTCACTGAAATGGAGCGACGGGAACTGTTTAAGCGTATTGTGCCTTCGTGGACTAACGCGCTGGCCTCGTTCTGGGGCCTCGCTGAGGCGACAATCTTCTTCATCGTGCCCGACGTCCAGCTCAGCTGGCTTGCTCTGCGCAGCCCGAAGCGTGGCCTCGTCGCCTGTCTCTTCGCTCTACTGGGTGCGCTAATCGGCGGCTCGGTGATGTGGATGTGGGGCCGCTCTGATCCCGATGTCGCTCGCGCCGTCGTCGAGTCGCTGCCTGCCACTAGCAGCGTCATGACCGCGGGCGTACGCCAACAGCTCACCGACTCGGGACTCGCTGCGCTCTTCCTGGGACCTCTCGGGGGTATTCCTTACAAGATCTACGCTGTGGAGGCCGCGCATCTCGGCTATGGGCTCGCGATCTTCCTGTTGGTCAGCCTCCCCGCCCGACTGACTCGTTTCGTACTGGTGACGAGTATCGCCGGAGCCGTGAGCTGGACACTGCGCAGGCGACTGTCTCTGCGCGCCGTGCAGTCGATCCACGTGGCGTTCTGGACCGTGTTCTACGCTTGGTTTTTTACTGTGATGGCGGATTCATGAGCGGAGAGTCCGGCTGACTAGCTAGCATTTTCACGCGCGCACACGTGGATCTGCCGGCCCAAGGCCGGCAGATCCACCATGTCAACGAACCGCTGTGAGAGCGGGAGAGGGCTTACCAGCGATTTCCGCCGCCACCACCGCCGCCGCCGTAGCCGCCACGACCGCCGGATCTCTTCTCTTGGGGCTTCGCCTCATTGACCTTCATCGGCCGGCCGTCATAATCCGCGCCGTTCAGAGCATCGATAGCCGCGTGAGCTTCCGAGTCGGTCGCCATCTCGACGAAACCAAAGCCCTTACTCTGCCCGGTGTCGCGATCGGTAATCAGCTTACAAGATTCGACGGTCCCGGATTCGGCGAACTTGTCCGAGAGTGCGCTCTCAGTAACCGAATACGGTAAATTTCCTACATACAGTTTCCTACCCATGATTCCTCCTACGGGTTAACAGCCGCTTAAGAAGACATGGACGGAATGTCCCTATACTCCAAAGAAGCAGTGACGATTGAACTTGGTATTGTAGCGCGAAACGGTCCCGTGAGGACCTATCCCCGGCGCCGCACATAACAAGACTGGCCGACGGTTAGCAGCGAAGGTCGCGATTTAGGCCGATTCCGGCTCCGTAGTGACCGATTCCGGCTCCGTAGTGGCCGATTCCGGCTCCGTAGTGGCCGATTCCGGCTCCGTAGTGGCCATTTTCTCTGCCTTTCTCAGGGCTTTTTTCTCTTCCTTGGCCCTACGCTTCTCTTTCTTCGCCTGCTCGCGTTGACGTTTGGCGTGGGTCTGTGGTCCTGGCCTGGCCATCGAGTTACTGCCCTCCGTGGAAAAATCAGCGGCAACCTTAACACAAAGGCTCCGATCCGCCGATGCGCGGGCGCGGCTCAGTCGGGCATCAATACCACAGCGCCGACCACCAGCCCGATGACGATGACGAGCGTCATGATCAGCATCACCATCAGTAGTACTCTCGCCATCTCGCAACATCCTTCGATTAAACTTGAATCATAACCGACACTGAACTCAACGAGAATCTGCCCGTGGGTCTCCTCTATAGACACCTTCTTGCGGATTATTGCGTCTCCCGAAGCGATCAGTATTATTATTGGCTACGTTCGGAACCTACGCTTATGGCACAGACCAGCGAACTCATCAAAACGCTCAAACAGGCACTGAAAGCCCACGGCAAAACCTACGCTGCGGTTGCCCGCGAACTGAGTCTGACCGAAGCCAGCGTCAAGCGGCTGTTCTGGCAGAAAAATTTCTCCCTGGAGCGGCTCGACCAGATCTGCCATATGCTCGACATGGAGATCTCGGATCTGGTGCAACTGATGACCGACCAGCAGCACCAACTGCTACAGCTGACGGTTGAGCAGGAGCAGGAGGTGACCAATGACGTCACGCTGCTGGTTGTGGCCATTTGTGCGCTCAACAAATGGACCATGAAGGACATCGTGGCCTTCTACGATATCAGTGAAGGCGAGTGCTTTCGAAAACTCGCGCAGCTCGACCGGCTGAAGATTATCGAGCTACTGCCGCACAACAGGATTAAGGTACGGGTCGCAGCCAACTTTAGCTGGCGTGAGAACGGGCCGATTCAAGCCTTCTTTCAGGAGAAGCTCGGTCAGGAAATTCTAAGCGGTCGGTTTACGCGCGACGATGAATGCCTGGTCGTCCTCAACGGTATGTTGTCGCCTCAAAGTAACGCTGAATTTCAGCGCAAGCTCAAGCGGCTGGCGTGGGAATTCGATCTGCTCAACCGCGACGACGCGTCGCTTCCGCTACAAGAACGCGACGGCGTAACCGTCGTGATGGCATTGCGTGGCTGGCAATACGGCCTGCTCCATCCGCTCCGTAAAGCGCCAGGTTAGGTGATCTAGTCGAGTTCGGCGGCGGAAGAGTCAGTCAGCAAAGTCGGCATACCCGGCATCCTCCAGAACGCAGTCCCAGTCCAATCGCTCCAGGTCGGTTAGAGCGAAGTCGCGAGTAGGTGTCCATGGGCTTGTGAACGTCGCTGGATCCTCGTGAACGATCTCCAAGCGAAAGCGCTGACCATCTTCACTCAACGTGAGGCGTTCTACGACGCTCAAGGTCTCGGTCTGGGGCGTGCCGGTGATAGCTCCGATATAACTGAATGTGAAACCGGTGGACTCGATGACGAGTGTCGAGCCCTCGTATCGTCCAACGGAATGTCCCAGGACTTCACGTGGGGCTTCCGGCGGGCGGCTTCGCCCATCCAGATAGACGGTACGTAAGCCGTCCATGTATTCATAGCGCAGGATGACGCGATCAGGGTGTTGCTCAATCTCAATCGGCACCGGATTGGACCAGACACGGGTGATACTGGCCGGACTGCATTGATAGGCTGGATCATCTACGAAAAGATCGTACGCCTCGCGTATCCGCAGTGCCTCCGCCGTGAGCTGTGGCGGTTCAGCGCCGCCGGCCATCTCCGCGAACTCCACGCCACCAATCGTTCCCGGTGCCGCCAGCCACACGCCACTGAAATCGGGTATCGCGGCCATAGCCCCGTCGGCAGGCCCACTTGAGCTGCCAACCTGGGCGCCGGCCGGACTCCAGGCCACCAGGAATAGCACGAAGGCGATAAGTCTCGTCACCTTACCCGACTGAAATTAACGATTAATTCGAACTCGCTGCTTTCCCGCGAGAGATAGCCGCCGGCTCCGTCGTTGATCGTCGGCGAGTAAGTCCGGACACTGACGCTTCCTCGGTCTGGAGAGAATTGCATGACCCGAAGCCAACCGTCTCCGCCATTCTCGTAGGCTTGATAATTTGAGATAAGCGAATGGACCGTATTCCCGTCGAACGTATCGATACGCCGTCCTTCGCCGCCGTCTCTCGGCACATGGGCGCCAAGCAACATGAACAGGTTCGGATTGGCTTTCAGTGCCTCGTAGATCTCTGCGCCCTGCCTGCCGAACTCTCCGGGATTGCCCGGATTGATCATATGATGCGTCGAAATAAGCGCATAGCGGTCCGCGTGAGCGCTCAATACCGAGTCCGCCCAGGCGAGCACTTCGGGCGTTGGCTCGCGAGCGTACTCGAGATGAACGATGACGAAATCCTGATCCCCGCCACTGAAGAGTTCGAAGTTGTTGTCGTTGTCGCCCCCGTAGTGGCCACCGTAATAAGACCGATCCGCGAATCGGTCAACTCCAAAGCGGCTGTTGTATTCGATGGTTGTCCATTCTCCGTCCTCACCGCGAGATTGATCATGGTTGCCCAGCGCGACGCCGTAGGGAATGCCTTCGCTCATACCGGTAGTCGCCGGATCTTCAAGCAGCCCCATCGAATGTTCGGCAGCAAGCCACTCCGCTTCGCTGCTGTCGCCGCGTGCCACCAGATCACCGAGGTGAGTGACGAAGACAATGTTCAGGGTCTCCCGATTTTGCACTATCCACTGCGTCTGGGCCGTAAAGGTTTCCGGCATACCGTCGTTCATGTAAGAAACATAGTTTTGGGTGTCGGGCACGACGATGATCGTGAAATCTTCAGCGGCGCCGCAGGATGCAGCGACTAGAGCGAGAACCGCCGTCTTGCCATAGATACTCATAGTGCAGTTCTCAGCACGTTAGTCGGTGGGCGCTCCCGACAAATGGTATTCGTTCCCGGTCGTCTCGCTCGGGCCAACCTGCAACGTCCTACCGTCCGCGAATTCGACACGCACTATGGCCCCGACCGGGTTACCGTTCCTTGCCGGTCGCAAGGTGACGGTAACCTCATCCCCAGGCTGCAAGTCGTTTTTCCTCCAGCCCGCGTCAATCATGTTCGCGGGAGCCTGGGTTTCTGTAACCCATTGCATTACCTCACCACTGTCACTCATCACGTTGAGCTTCAGGAGGCAATGCGGGTTGGCCCAATACCATTCGGTGACCGTGCCCTCAATGGTGAGAATCTGGCTCCCAAAAGCCGCGAAGCCGTGGTGCGCGGACACCGGAAGTGCAACGATCAAGGCGCCGAGGCTCACGGACAGGGGAATGACAATCTTACTTTTCACAGGCTACCTCCGAAGTCCCTCACAGCTCCCCTGGATAGAGAGCCACCTTCAGACTAGTTCTCGTCGTTCTCTATACCACTGGCGGCGTTACCAAACGACTCGTAATAATATTCCATTTCTACCGGCGAGCAGTACATCTCGATAATATCCGTATGCGGGTCTGCTAATTTGAACAGGATTTTCATAGTCATCCACGGTTCAGTGTAGATTTTCGGGTCGTCGATCGTCTCCGTCCACTCCATGTGGTCGCTATCTACACGGCGGAACGTTTCCTCGACCGTGACTGCGTCGCTGATCGGCCGACCCGTTGAGTCCAGCCAGATTCTGTCTTCGGGCATCGTCCCCACCGTCCGGACGACCAACGTATAGTCGTCGATCCATTCGCCGACCGAGTACCCATACCACTTCGTTGCCTTATACGTCCCGCCGGCAATCACGCCCCCATCCACCACCTCGGGAAGCTCCCGCCCGTCGATCCAGATATTGCGCCACTTGTTGTCGTACTCGTACAGAATGGCAAGCTTGTAGGGGTTCTGAAAGAACTGCGTCATCCTGACGTTGTAGTGATTCATGCGCGGGAAACCGAGCGGCTCGCACTTATTTCTCGGATCGTTATGAAACGCCGGTAGAACCGCGTCGACGCCCTCCAAGGGCTTATGGCTCTCGTAAACCTCCAGCCCGTACGGCGTGTACGGCAATGCGTGTTCCGGCCGCCCGTCGTTTGGCACGGCCTGCACACCATTCGCCTGGATTCCGCCCCCCGGCCGGTTCGCAGGCGTCCACGTCCCGGAAAGATCATGACGCGGAGCAGGCCCGATTGGACTACCGCCGGCTTCTGGCGACTGTTGCCCGGTCTGGGCTTGCGCGCCAGTCGAGATCACCAGCCCGGCAAGCGTCGCGAACACGGCAATGGGCACGGTTGTCGCGAGCAATAGACGTCTGGCCATCGGACTCCCCTCCTTAAGCAGTAAGTTACTTCGTTTTAGAGAGTAGCCTCAACTTAGAAGCATTGCGAGCGCCGCGGCCATCGATTCCTCATCGAGATGGGAATCTTTTTTTCTATCTCGACTATCCCCCACGAATCCGACCCTACTCACGAATATCTACGCTCTCAGAGCGCTTGAGATCCGGAGTCGTCACTATCGAACGAACGATAGTGTCGATCTCCTCAGCTTCAATATCTTTCGACTCAGGGTCACACTGATAGGTAACAAATATTATTGTCCCTTCGTTCGTAAGCCACCACTGTCTAAAGAATGAACCGCTTTCCGAATAATCATACTGATAACCGGAATAGTCTCCCCAACTTTGCCAGGCTAGCGGTATGGATGAGTCCAGGTTGGTCAGATTTCTCAGGGCATCTTCACTCACGACAGCGAGTGCATCGTAGAACCCGATCTTTAAGACACCTACGCCGTCAGAACGACGAAGACTAACCATGCTAAGCAGATCATCCTCAGGGCGGTTGTCGATGCTGCGTTCCCAACCATCTTGGATTTCCATCTGAAAGGAGGGGAAGGATAGGGTCTCTGCGTTTAAGTTGGCCGTGATCGTAGCAAGGATTATTGCGAGAATAGTTTTCATCATTCAGTACCGTTGCTGCCAATGTCAGCGCTAGACTGCTGCTAAGCTCCCCAACTTGCTACGATTTTCTTAATTGTCGCATCTGACAAGTCCATAGGTATTACTGTCAGATACTTTAATATCTGATGCTGTAGGAGCGGCCGCCTGGTTAATGCAATACCGCCTGCTCGGCGTTCTGCTCCGCTCCCGTGAGATAGTCGATAAATACACTGGGGTCATCGACGAACGGGTGAGGGTCATCCGGGCCGCGAGTCGACAGCAGATCGCGACGCTCGAAGAACGGCACTCCGCCGGCAGCGCCGCCACCGGTTGTGTGTCCTGCGAACCGTACCTGCATCGGCGGTGACTGGGCGGCCAGCATCTGAAAGCGGCGAATGTTCCCAAGTATGATCTGGTTTCTCCAAGAGTCGTTAGCGTTCGCGCCGCCCCCGCCGAAAATAACCGCTCGATACTCGTCATCGCCGGAACTACTCCGGACAAATGACGAATACACTTGATAGGCATTCGGTCCTAGCCCTAGTCCCACTCCCTCTCGATGCCATCTTTCGACGTCAGAAAGCCGAGCAGGCAACCGTTCGAGCCGTCCCTGAGTTGATGGCAACGGACCGAGACGGTATCGCCAACTTTAACTGTGTCCTCGGTAATACCCTGTCGAGCGAGTCCGCTGATACCGGCCGATTCCATCGCCCACATCTCCGGTTGACCGGCCGCATCCATAATTTCAACGTAAAGCCAGGCATGCGGGTTCACGAGGTGAAGCTCTTTGACCGTGCCTGTCAGATGCGTGTATTCCGTCATCTGATAGTTACCATGGGAGTGGTGCGCCCAGGCGGTGACTGCCAGGGCATTCGCGGCAAGGACCGCAAGAGTTAAGAACCTGAACTTCATCCTGCTCTCCTATGTTCATTACATCGCACGCAGCGCTGTTCATTAGACAACTGAGCGATCGTACGATTCCTGTCAGTCGCGGACTGGAGCGTCCCTGACTTTGATTGCGTCCGAGTAATTCTGATACCGCACGCGGCTGCCGTCCTCATTGATCCACTGCAGGGACTGCTGGAAGAAGCCTGGCGGAATAGAATTTGGCGGCACGGTCGCTTCTACGATGTACAGTCGACTGTCGTGCAGATAGATCGCCGCGTACGTACGCGACTGATCGTCGTTCGTAATTTGCAACTGATGCCCCTCGACCCGATCGATGTAGTGGTAGGCGTCGAAGGTTATCTCGCCGCCCCGCTGTCGAAGATTCCACGCTGCATAAGCAATCGATGCGCGGACATCGACTTCCCAGTACAGCTCGTAGTCGGCCTCGGATCGGTCCTCGCGTTCTGCATGGATCCGCCGCGCATCTGTATAGTCGACCACGGTGACCACATAGCGGCTTCCATCCTCCTCGTAGAGGTACTCGCGCGCCGGGAAAACGGCGCCATACTCCGAGTCATACGTCGTTTCGCGCACCTCGAGTTCCCCTGGCGCGAAAATCTCGAAGCTGTCCAGCGTACCCGTAAATTTACTCCAGCCTTGCGCGAACGAGGCGGAGAATACTATCAGGCTCGAGATCGTCAGAATCGACCGTACTAAGTGCATTGTTGGGTCCCCACGAGCTGGTTTGATTACGCCAATTCTGCCAGAAATCCGCCATAGTGTGCCACTCAGGCCGCTGTGTGTGGACAATCCGAGAGAAGGTGGTGGCTCGGCGCACGACACTCGATCCGCGTAGAATCGGGCCGACCAATATGGTGGCATGACCTCCTCGGCTTGAGGGATTAGACATTTTGGGTAGTAAATCCGAATCGGGACTGCCGGCGATAAACCCCCAGTTTCAGAAAGCCAGGCTGAAGCTGAAGGCTGCCGTCTCCGTCGTCCTGCTGTTTTCTCTCCTGGCAGCGTGCGGGACCGAACCGGCCGAGGAACCAATTGCAGTAACGATCCCGCAACGACCGAACGTCGTACTGATCGTCGCAGACGACATGGGTTATAACGAACTCGGTGCCTGGGGGAGCGAAATTCACACGCCGAACCTGGATGATCTGGCGCTCAACGGATTGCGCTTTACGAATTTTCATGCCGCGCCCAGCTGCGCTCCCGCGCGTGCCATGCTGCTCTCCGGCACCTCCAATCACCGGGCGGGCGTTGGCTCGATGAGGATCAAGCGAGTCTACGACGGCGGCAGAATCCCAGATGCAGACATCCGCGGCGTCGGCATGCCCGGATACGAAGGCCACCTCAGCGAAACCGTTGCCGCGCTCCCCGAGATTCTCCGGGCGGCCGGCTATCACACTTACATGACGGGCAAATGGGATCTGGGCAGAGCGCTCGAAGAAGCGCATATGCCGGCAAGCCGCGGCTTCGAGTCATCGTACATCTTGACCACGGGAACGGCTGTCCACCTGGGCTTCCCCGATCGCAACGCGAGTGGAGGTGTCACCCGGGCCGATCCACGCCCCTATCGGGAGAACGGGGTCCCGGTTACGGAACTGCCGGAAGGCTTTTTTTCTACGACTATGTACACCGACAAACTCATCGACTACATCGATGAGAATCGAAGCGACGGACAACCGTTTTTCGCCTGGCTATCGTACAGCACTCCCCACTCGCCGATTCAGGTTCCGGATGACTGGCGAGACCGGTACGCCGGCCGTTATGAACAAGGCTATGGCGTGATTCGAGACCAGCGGTTTGCCAGGGCAAAGGAGCTCGGGATATATCCGGCGGACCTCGATCTGTCGCGCTACCAATCCGGCGTTGTGGAGTGGAGTTCCCTCTCCGACGAGGAGCGCAGGATACAGACCAGATTGATGGAACTCTATGCCGCGATGATCGAGAACATGGACTACCACATCGGCCGGCTCGTCACTTATCTCGAAGAGTCGGGACAACTCGACAATACAGTCATCCTCTTTATGTCGGAGAACGGTGCAGCCAACGGCGGAATTCCGGTCCCCCCGACTTTCACACCGGACGACAGCTTCGAGAACATGGGCCGGTATAACTCCTGGTTGAACTACGGGCGCGGCTGGGCGGAAGCTGCAACGGCACCGCTTCGAGACACCAAAGGCAGCATGGCGGAAGGCGGTACGCGAGTGGTGGCGTTCGTACATCATGGCTCCGTCGCCAAACCCGGACGCCTCGATCATGGCTATCTGACCTTCATGGACGTTGCCCCCACCATTCTCGAAATTACCGGGACCGGAATGCCGATCGGCACGTTTCAGGGCCGTGACGTCGTGCCCATGACCGGCAGATCTTTCTGGGCGCGGGCGCAGGGCGACACCGCGCCGACTCATGGTCCCGATGAAGCCGTAGGCTCGGAGCTTCACGGCAACCGAGCCCTCGTCCGCGGCGACTGGAAAATACTCTTTCCGGCGTCCACTGCGCAGTGGCAACTCTTCAATCTAATTGACGATCCCGGCGAGACCAGCGATCTGGCCGACGATCAACCGGAGTTGCTGACCGATCTCGTCGCAGCGTGGGAGCGATTCGCGGCCGAGCACGGGGTGGTGTACTGATCGTCGCACCGCTTGCCGCCCGAACCGACGACCGCGACAACGCTCTAGCGTATGGATGCCAGCGCCGAAAGATCCCGCCCAGCCGGCTCCTGATACATACTCAGCCCGAACTCGCCAGCGACAGCCAGCAGATGATCGAAGATGTCGGCTTGAATATCTTCGTAGGTGGACCACTCGGTGATATTCGTGAACGCGTAGATCTCTAACGGCAATCCCGTTGGGCCGGGTTGAAGTTGGCGGACAATCAACGTCATATCGCGATGAATCTTGGGATGATGCTTCAGGTAGGCGAGGATATAGGCGCGAAACGTCCCGAGATTCGTCAATCGTCTCAGATTGACATTCTCCGTTTCCTCGCCGACTGCCGCGTTGTACGCTTCGAGATCCTCAAGCTTTCGATCGATGTAATCTTTCAGTAACGCGAAACCCTTGAACCGCTCGACCTCTTCTGCGGTTAAGAATCGCGCGGAGTTGATATCGATACGCAGCTCGCGCTTGATGCGACGCCCCCCGCTCTCGTCCATGCCGCGCCAATTCTTGAACGAATCCACGATCAATCTGTGCGTCGGAATGGTCGTAAAAGTCTTGTCCCAGTTCTGAATCTTTACCGTGTGCAGCGACACGTCGACTACATCTCCGTCTGCATTGCACTGTGGCATTTCGACCCAGTCGCCCACACGAACCATGTCGAGGCTCGTCAGCTGAACGCTGGCAACCAACGACAGAATGGTGTCCTTAAACACGAGCAACAGCACAGCCGTCATCGCACCCAGCCCACTCAGCAGCAACACGGGACTGCGCTCGGTGAGCGTGGCGACGATCAGAACACCCGTGAGGACGAACATCACGATCTTGGCAACCTGCAGGAAACCTTTGATCGGCCGCTCGGTCGCGACCGGGTATTGCTCGTAGATCGAGTTGACCGAGGACAGCAGCGCGCTGGCCGCCAGGCTGAGCATCAACAGACCGTAGGCCAGCGCCAGATTCTCGCCGACGACGACCACGCCGTCGCGCAGACCCGGCACGAGTCTTAAACCGAAGTAGAAAACCAGGGCCGGCAAGATCTGGGCAAGTCGACCGAAGAGCCCGTGCTGAATCAGGGCATCGTCCCAGGTGTGCTTCGACCTACGGGAGATCCCGTGGACGACACGGACGAGCTGGCGTTTGGCGACAAGATCGGCCACGACCGCGAGCAAGGCCAATAGGACGACACCGGTCAGACTCACTACCCAGGGCGGCAGAAGTTCCACTGTCTCGCGAAGCGTGTTTAGCAAGGTATCCATAGCGCGCTGAACGATAGTAGACGGGCGATCTATAACGCTGACTGCGCCGTGTCTTCCGTCTGTGACGACGACAACTTCAACTCGACCTCGTTACCTTCGGGGTCTCGAATATAGACCGACAAACCGTAACCCTCCGCCCCGTAACGGCGCTCGAATTCGCTCGTCTCGATCCTGTGCTGCGCCAGATGAGAGGTGAGCTCCGCTTCGGAGAACACCTCGACCTGAACACAAAAGTGATCCATGTTGCATGCAACGCCATCGGCAGCCTCGAGCAGATCACTCGCGGTCATGATGTCGATAAATGAATCACCAGCCCGCAGGTGAGTTAGTCCATCAACTACGGTGGACCGCTTCTCGAACGAGCAGCCGAGGACATTGCAATAGAACGCGATCATTCGCTCCGGATCTCGGGCACGTAGTACGACGTGATCGATCTTTCTGATTCGAATCTTTTCTGGCATCCCCATCGTTCCGTGTAACGGAGCAGGTTCGAGCAGCAGCACCCTTTCCCGTTGTCGCTATCTGCGGCTTCTGACATTCTCCTCTATCTTGCGGGAGATTTCTGCCCTATACCAGTGTCGGCACGTGCGCAACCGGAGTCGTTCTTTTCTAGAAAGCGGCTCCCCAATGAACGCTAAACCGTTGAGTGGCGTGGAGACGCCAATAATGCGACGCACGCGAGTTGCAACTGACCGCTCGTTCTTTCGTATAATTACAGTCGTAACCGACGGCAAACCGACGTACGAAGGGGCTACCACTGACGCGTACACTCGGAACGATTATCCTGGGCTTTGTGCTTGGGTCATGTTCAGCACCGCCGACTCTTCTCGAGCAAGTAATTGCGTCGGGCCAATTTCGTGCCGTCACGCGAAATAGCCCGGCGACGTTCTACTATGGTGTCGACGAACCGCGCGGCATCGATTACGAGTTGGCCAAAGGTTACGCCGATCATATCGGCGTAGAACTGCATATGTATGTCGCTGCGAATTTCTGGCAGATCTTTCCAGACGTGGCCGACGGCAAGGCGCATGTAGGCGCAGCGGGCCTGACCGTGACCGCCCCGCGTAGGGAAATCGTCGACTTCAGCCCAGCCTATCAAACCGTTCGACAGCAAGTCATCTATCGACGCGGAACAAGAAAGCCGAATAAGATCAAAGACTTGCTAAACGGCGAGCTGGAGATACTGGCCGGATCGGCGTACGTCGGAATCCTGGAGGCAGCACACCGCCAACTCCCGCAGCTTACCTGGCTCGAAAATCGCGAGGTTGGGATCGAGGAGTTGGTCAGGCGCGTCGCAGCCGCTGAGATCGACTACACCATCGTCGACTCGAATATCTTCGATCTGTTGCAGCACTCTTACCCGGACGCGCGCGCAGCATTTGCTGTTGGGCCGGACACGCCGATCGCGTGGGCGTTGCCGAAAACTTCCGATACGTCGTTGCGTGAGAGCGTGTCGGCCTACTTCGCCGAGCTACACGCGACGGGCGAGTTGAACGGTATCCTCGAGCGTTACTACTTCGCCAGCAAGAAAGAGTTCGACTACGTCGGTTCACGCGCCTTTGTCAGGCATTTCGAATCACGCCTGCCAGAGTATAAATCGTACTTTCTCGCCGCCAGTGAAAGAACCGATGTCGACTGGCGCCTGTTGGCCGCTATGGCTTATCAAGAATCTCATTGGAACGCCGCAGCCGTATCTCCGACTGGTGTCAAAGGCATCATGATGTTGACGACACGGACGGCAAGTATGCTGGGCATAGAGGACCGTACCGATCCGGAGCAGAGTATTCGCGGCGGAGCCGACTACTTTGTGCGCGTGACGGAAAAAGTGCCCGAACGTATTGGCGAGCCGGATCGTACCTGGCTTGCGATCGCGGCCTACAATGTGGGATTCGGTCATTTGGAAGACGCGCGAATCATCACCGAGATCCAGGGCGGCGATCCCGACTCCTGGCAGGAGGTCAGAGAGCGGCTCCCGCTGCTCAGCGAGCCGCAGTGGTTCGAGCGCGTGTCTCGAGGTTACGCGCGCGGGCATGAGCCCATGATGTATGTAGACAACGTCAGACGCTACTACGATATCCTGCGTTGGATGACCGCCGACGACAATATGGCTCCCGAAGAAGCGGAGATCCTCGCCGAGGCCACTGCGCTCTAGCCGGGCTCCGCGCCGACTGTGCGGCGTGCGGAAAAGAAATCTCTTAGCAGCTGCGAACTCTGCTCGGCGAGTAGCCCGCCTGAGACGTCGATACGGTGGTTCAAGTCCGTGCTCTGAGTCAGATCGAAGACACTGCCGCAAGCACCGCAGCGTGGATCGGCTGCCGCGTAGAATATCTTGGCCACCCGCGCATGAACCAACGCGCCTGCACACATGGGGCAAGGTTCCAGCGTGACGTAGAGAGTCGTGTCCAGCAGCCGATAATTACCGAGCGCCGCGCCCGCGGCGCGCAGAACGAGTATCTCCGCGTGTGCGCTCGGGTCGTGCAGCGCAATCGGCGCGTTACCCGATTCGGCGAGCACGATGCCGTTCGCGCCGACGAGCACGGCCCCTACCGGTACCTCTCCTGCGTCAGCAGCGCGCCGGGCGAGGATCAGCGCACGTTCCATGAAGCCCGAGTCGGTCTCGCCCTGATCAGAACGAGTTATTCCCACTCGATAGTCGCCGGCGGTTTGGTCGAGATGTCGTAGGTGACCCGTGAAATGCCGGGAATTTCGTTGATGATCCGGTTGGACACGCGGTCGAGAAATTCATATGGCAGCCGTGCCCAACGAGCCGTCATAAAATCCACAGTCTCCACGGCTCTTAACGCGATGACATAGTCGTAGCGCCGTCCATCCCCCATCACACCGACTGATTTGACTGGCAGGAACACAGCGAAGGCCTGGCTTACCTGATCGTAGAGGCCCTGGTCACGCAGCTCGTTGATAAAAATATCGTCTGCTCGGCGTAGCAGATCAGCATACTCTTTCTTTACGGCGCCGAGGATACGCACGCCGAGGCCGGGCCCAGGAAACGGATGCCGCCCGACCAGTTCGTGCGGCAGTCCCAGCTCTGTACCAATCTTGCGGACCTCATCTTTAAAGAGATCGCGTAACGGCTCTACCAGCTTCAACTTCATGCGCTCGGGCAAGCCGCCGACATTGTGGTGCGATTTGATTACATGCGCTTTTCCGGTAGCGCCACCAGCCGACTCGATGACATCCGGGTAGATCGTCCCTTGCGCGAGCCACTTTACGTCCTGCAATTTGTCGGCCTCGCGTTCGAAGACATCTATAAATGTCTTACCGATGATCTTGCGTTTCTCTTCCGGGTCGGCGACCCCATCCAGCGCGGCGAGAAACTCTTCTTCGGCGTTGACGCGAATCACCTGGACACCGAGATGTTCGCGAAATGTGTCCATCACGTCATCGCCCTCGCTCAAGCGCAGCAGACCGTTATCGACAAATACGCAAACCAACCGATCGCCGATCGCCTCGTGCAAGAGCGCTGCGACGACCGAGGAATCGACGCCGCCCGACAGTCCCAACAGCACCCGCTGGGATCCCACCTGCGCCCGGACGCGTTCGATGTGGTCGGCGATAATATTTTCGGCGGTCCAGTCGCTTGGGCAGGCGCAGACGCCGTGCACGAACTGTTCGATGATGCGCTGCCCGTTCTCCGTATGAGTTACTTCGGGGTGGAACTGCAGCCCATAGTAGTGTCGTTCGGTGTCGGCCATAGCCGCCAGGGGCGCATTGTCGGACGCGGCAATCGCCTCAAATCCCGCCGGCAGTTTCTCGACTCGGTCGCCATGGCTCATCCAGACTTTGAGATGACTTCCCGAGGTCGCGACGCCTTCAAGCAGGCCATCGCCCTCCGTCAGTGTCACTTCTGCATATCCGAATTCTCGATGATCGGACGGCGCCACGGTACCACCCAACTTCGCGGCAAGTGCCTGCATGCCATAACAGATACCGAGCACGGGCACGCCGGTGGCGATGACGGCGTCGCTTATTTGCGGCGCGTCTTCGCCGGCTACCGACTCGGGACCCCCAGATAGAATAATTCCCGAGGCTTGGAACGCGCTGAGCGCCTCTTCCGGCATGTCGTGGGGATGGATCTCGCTGTAGACACCTGCCTCGCGTACTCGCCGCGCGATCAGTCGTGTGTACTGGGAGCCGAAATCCAGAATCAAGATGCGGGCACTATCCGGGGCCTGTGAATCCTCGGATCGAACTTGTGCTTCCACTTGCCTATTCCGCCGTGCGGTAGTTCGGCGGTTCTTTAGTGATCGTCACGTCGTGGACATGACTCTCTTTGCGGCCGGCACCGGTGATTCGAACGAAGGTCGGCTTAGTACGAAGCTCCTCGATATTGTGGCTCCCCGTATACCCCATCGCAGCCTGCACGCCACCGATCAGTTGTTGGACGATCGCGGTCAAGCTGCCTTTGTACGGCACCCGGCCTTCGATCCCCTCTGGAACGAGCTTCTCCAACTCTTCGCTGGCGTCCTGGAAATAACGGTCGGAAGAACCATAGCGCTTCGACATCGCGCCCAGCGATCCCATACCACGATAAGACTTGTACGAACGACCCTGGTAAAGCTCAACGTCGCCAGGAGATTCCTCTGTACCTGCGAACAGACTGCCGATCATCGTGCAATGAGCACCGGCGACAATGGCTTTGGCGATGTCTCCGGAGTAACGAATACCGCCATCGGAGATCACAGGCACGTCCGTGCCGGCGAGCGCCCCGGCAACCTCAGCGACGGCGGAAATCTGGGGAACACCGACACCGGCAACGACGCGCGTCGTACAGATCGAACCCGGACCGATCCCGACTTTGACGCCATCGGCACCGGCGTCGACCAGCGCCTTGGCCGCCTCGGCCGTGACAATATTTCCGGCGATGAGTTGCACCTCCGGGTGCTCTTTCTTTATCTGAGTAACGCGCTGTAACACGCTCAATGTATGGCCGTGAGCCGTATCTACAATAATCACGTCCACGCCGGCGGCCAACAGAGCGGCGACGCGTTCCGGCGTATCGACGCCCGTACCGACGGCCGCACCCACTCGCAACGCCCCGAGTTCATCTTTCGATGCGCGCGGATAGTCGGTCGCTTTCTGAAAATCCTTGGCCGTAATCATGCCGCGAAGCTGGAAGTCATCGTCGACGACGAGGACTTTCTCTATCCGGTGACGATGCAGCAATGCCAACACTTCGTCCTTATCCGCACCTTCTTGCACCGTCACGAGCCGCTCCTTCGGCGTCATGACCGAGGACACGGGCGCCTCAAGCTGCGTTTCGAAGCGCAAATCTCTGTGGGTCACGATGCCGACGAGCTCGGATCCTTCGACGACCGGCACACCGGAGATGCTGTTCGCCTGAGTGAGCGCGTTCACTTCCTGGATAGTGGCTGTCGGCGAGACCGTGATGGGGTCACTGATCACGCCGCTCTCGAATTTTTTGACGCGCGCAACCTGGCGCGCCTGTTCCTCGGGCGCCATGCTCTTGTGGATGATACCGATCCCCCCTTCCTGCGCGAGCGTGATCGCGAGACGGGCCTCGGTCACTGAATCCATGGCCGCGGAGACGATGGGAATATTAAGCGTCAGGGAACGGGTCAAACGCGTCACGAGATCGACTTCCCGAGGCAGGATCTCGGAGTAGGCGGGCCGCAGCATGACATCGTCGAAGGTCAGCGCTTCGTGAGTGATCCGCATAGACAGCTCCGGGGTGCGTTGCGTGCGTGTAAACGATCCATTTTACGCTCCTGCCAGCAACTTTTATACTGCCCGTATGGAAAACTTGGAGCTACCGCTGGCAGAAGAACGGGAAGTTTTCACGGTATCCGCGCTCAACCGTGAGGCCCGGCGGCTGATCGAGGGGAGCTTCGGCACAATCTGGGTTGAGGGGGAGATATCGAATCTGGCCCGCCCCTCCTCGGGCCATATGTACTGGACGCTCAAGGACGACAGTGCGCAAGTCCGTTGCGCCATGTTCCGCCAGTCCAACCGTTCCTTGAAATTCTCGCCGGCGAACGGTCAGCAGATTCTCGCTCGCGGTCGAGTCGGCCTCTACGAGGCAAGAGGCGAGTTCCAGCTGGTTATCGACTACGTGGAAGAAGCCGGCGAAGGACTATTGCGGCGGCAATTCGAAGAACTGAAGCGCAAGCTCGCCGCCGAAGGGCTATTTGACGCTGACCGCAAGAAATTACTGCCGACGCTACCGCAGCGCATCGGCGTCATCACATCACCGAGCGGCGCCGCGGTCCGAGATATCGTCACGATACTTCGTCGACGCTTTCCCGCCGTACCGGTTCTGGTGTACCCGACCGCGGTTCAGGGGCAGAAGGCCGCCGCCGAGATCGCGCAGACGCTGGCACTCGCTGATCGGCGCGGCGACTGCGATCTGCTGATTCTCGCGCGCGGTGGTGGTTCGCTCGAGGATCTCTGGTCGTTCAATGAGGAAGTCGTGGCGCGAGCGCTGGACGCCCTGGCGACACCGGTGATCTCGGGAGTCGGCCATGAGGTGGACTTCACGATCGCGGACTTCGTCGCCGACGTGAGGGCGCCAACGCCGTCAGGCGCGGCCGAGATAGCCGTCCCGGATCGATCCGAGTGGCTAAGCCTGGTCGGCGCCCTCGCGCGACGGCTATCGCGAGCTGCCGCTCGGCAACTCACCGACGCAAAGGGGCTGCTGGGCGGTCTGGCCCACCGGCTGGCTCGCAGCCATCCCGGCATCCAGCTGCGCGAATCGAACCAGCGCCTGGACGACCTGGAGGTACGGCTTAGACTGGGCTGGCAGAGGCTGCTGGACCGGCGCCGTGGACGACTCACGACGCTCACGGCAGGCCTGCGGGGGGCAACCCCGCGGCGTCAGCTTGCGGAGCTGGAGGAACGCTGCCGATGGAATGCCCGCGAGTTAGCGCGCGCAATGATCGAACGGCTCGGTCATCGACAGACCCGGCTCGAACTAGCGGCTCGAGCGCTACAGGCTGTAAGTCCGCTGGCGACACTCGACCGAGGCTATGCCATCGTATCCAACCAGGCCGACGGGAGCGTCCTGACGGACGCAGTATCTGTCGCGAGCGGCGCTCGCATCGAAGTCCGCCTCGCGCGGGGCGAACTCAGCGCTACCGTCGACCAGTCCCGCCCCGACCAGGACCACCCTAAGCCGCCTACTGATAAAACCTAGCGATTGTCGGCCGAAACCGATCCATATCGACGAGAAAGGAGTCGTGCCCCTGGATCGACTCCAGTTCAACGTACTCGAGGTCCCGTCCCGGCGCCGTGAGCCGCTCCGCAAGCTCTTGTTGTTGGTGCGGCGGAAACAGAAAATCGGTCTGAACACCGATGATCATCACGCGCTTCGCCTCTATCTGTGCGAGCCCTGCCGCGACCGACGCGCCGTGATCGGCGACATCGAATAGATCACTGGCGCGAGACAGGTACAGATAGCAGTTCGGATCGAATTGACCGGTAAATTTGTTCGCGTGGTGTTCGAGATAGGCTTCGATTTCGAAGTCGACGCAGAACGGATCGTCGGGCTCGCACTCCTCCGAGGCGCGTTCTCGGCCGAACCGCGTCCGCCACTCCTCTCCGGAACGATAGGTAATCATGCCGAGTTTACGAGCCAACCGCATACCGACCAACGGCATCGTATCGGCGTCATAACTGCCGTCTTGCCAGTTCGGATCGCGGCGAATCATCTCCCGTTGCAGCGACCGAAGCGCCGTCGCAAAGGCCAACGAGCGCGCTCCCGACGAAATGACGACGAGACCGTCGGAGCTGCCCGGAAAAAGAATCTCGAACGCAAGCGCGCTCATGCCGCCCATGGACGGGCCAAGGACGGAGTGCAATCGCTCTATGCCTAAGTGCTGGAGAACCTCCCAGCCACCCCGTGCCACGTCCTCGAGCGACAGGACCGGAAACGTAAGCCGATAAGGCTGTCCGGTCTCGGGATTAACCGACGCGGCGCCCGTGGAGCCGAAACAACTACCCAGTGAATTGACACAGATCACGAAGTAGCGGCGGGTGTCAATGGACCGGCCAGGACCGATTATCTCCTCCCACCAACCCGGCGACGGGTCCACGGGAGAAGAGGTCGCGTGCGCGGAGGGCGAAAGCCCAGTGAAAATCAGCACCGCATTATCGCGCCGGTCGTTCAGATCGCCCCAGGTCTCGTACGCGATCGTTGGACGAAGAAGGCGGCCGCCGCGGTGCATCGGGAATTCGCCTTCGAGCGTAATCTGTTGGCGGGCTTTACTCACAACTCGAACTTTTGACCAGGTCGGGAGGCAGTGTAAACCGATCAGCAGCGAACCTAGTAACTTCTCGTCATTAGAATAGTCCCGAAGAATCGCGACGAGGCCGTCGCTCCTACATTGTCACAGCGATCCCCTGTGGGAGCGTCCGCCCGGGCGCGATCTATAGCCCGCTAGTTGCGGCGCGCGTGCTTTATCACCCGCTGCCGCCTCTTGACCTGCCGGCGCGTCAGCGTATTGCGCCTGCCGGCATACGGGTTATCGCCGGTCCTGAATTCCAGTCTGAGGGCAGCACCTTCGAGCTTCAGGGCGCGCCGAAATACGTTCGCTAAGTAACGACGATAGTGGCCCGGCAAACGTTTGGCGCGATTTCCATGAATTACGATTATCGGCGGATGCCGGCCGCCCTGGTGAGCGTATCGCAGTCGGGTTCGTCGGCCTGCCACAACCGGCGGCGCATGCGCAACCATCGCGCTTTCCAGAATCTCGTTCAGTCGAGGGGTAGAAAACTCTTTGCCCGCGGCATCATAAGCGCCCAAGGCGGCGTCGATCACATCATCGATACCGCTACCGTATAGAGCGGAGATATGTGAGATTCGCGCGAAGGCAACGAACTCCAGCTTGCGATCGATCTGAGCGTCGACCTGACGTCGGTGCGCAGAGTCGAGATTGTCCCATTTGTTGACGCCGATCGTTATCGCGCGACCCCGTTCCAGAATCAAACCGATCAAGTGCAGGTCCTGATCGGTAATCCCCTCTCGCGCGTCTACCAGAAGAATAACGACACCTGCATTTTCGATGGCGCGGAGACTCTGCACGACGCTGAATTTTTCTATCGTTTCATTAACCCGGGCGCGACGCCGAATCCCTGCCGTATCGACCAATACGAATTTCTTTTCGTTACGCTCGCAAGGTACGAGGACGCTATCGCGGGTCGTTCCCGGCTCAGGCGACGTCACGAGGCGCGCAGAACCGAGCAAGCGGTTAATCAGCGTCGACTTTCCCACGTTGGGCCGACCGACGACCGCGACGTGAGGCCCGCTGAGTGAATCATCGAGCTCGCCGGCGTCCGCTTCGTCGAACGGGACGAGTACCTTCGTCATCAGCGCAGCCAGTCGTCGGCCATGCAACGCGGCGATGCTGACCGGGGCACCCAAACCTAAGCTGTGGAACTCTGCCTCCGCGAGTTCCGGCTCCAACCCCTCGGATTTATTGACGGCCACCGTGACCGGTTTATTGGAGCTGCGAAGCTGCTCCGCAACACCTACGTCGGCGGCGGTCAGGCCGTCCTTGTAGTCAACGACGAAGACGATCGCATCGGCTTCGTCCACGGCGATCTCAGTTTGAAGCGCTGCCAATGCCCCAGTATCACTCATGTCATCGCCGAGACCGCCCGTGTCCACGACGAGAAAGGCGCGGCCATCTTGTTTGCCGAAGCCGTAACGCCGATCGCGTGTCAGCCCGGGGAAATCCGCAACGAGCGCATCCCTGGAGCCCGTTAACTGATTGAAGAGCGTCGACTTCCCGACGTTGGGCCGGCCTACCAGTGCGACTGCGGGTAACATGACGACATCAACCCGGCATCAGCCTGCATCGTCAACGACGATTGTAAACGCCGTTAGCGTGCCGTCTTCGGACTGAATGAATAGATTTTCGCCGACAACCAACGGCGTAGCCGCGATCCGCTGCGACGAGGCTCGCTCTCTGGCGAGGAAATGGCCATCGTCGGGACTCAACCAATGCACGAAACCCTCCAAATCACCGACAACGATGGTACGGCCGAAGCGGATTGGCGCAGTGACGTCCCGAAGCCGTAGCGCATTCTGACGCCAACGCGGCGTTCCCCCGGCGCGGTCGAGTGCAACGACTTCGCTCTCGTCGTTGGTGACATAAACGAAATTGAAGTCCGCCCCGAGTCCGGAATGACTCGATATTTCCTGCTGCCATAGCATGAGACCCGTCTCCAGCGCCACGCCGACGGCACGCCCAAGACCCACGGCGTAGACGTCGTTACCGACGACCTGCAAACCCGCGCTCATATCGACAAGCCGCTCGAGCTCCGTACGCCCGGTCGGGACCGCAACGGGAACCTCCCAGAACGGCTCGCCGTTACTGATGTCATAGGCACCCAGGCGACCGTTGTCGAATCCTGTTACCACAACGGTTCCGGCGATGTATGGAGCCGTATTGCCGCGCGTCGTCAATGCAGGGACGGTCTGTACCACCGACCACAGCAGCCGCCCTTCCGCGACCGAGAAACCTCTGAGCTGGCCGTCCACACTGCGGACGACGACCACGTCGCTACCGATTGCCGGCGACGCAAGTACTTCGCTCCCGACCGCCTGGCGCCAGAGTTCCTCGCCCGTCTCTGCATCCAATGCGAGCAGGTCACCATCCGACGTGCCGAACGCGATCACGCCGTCGTCGTAGCCGGGACCGGCCGCTAACGGCAGGTCGGTATCGATTTCCCAAACTCGATCGCCTTCGAGGGCGTCGAAGGCGGCAACCCGACCATCGAAGCTGCCGGCGTAGATTCGGGAGCCATCGGTCGCTGGCGCAAGCCCCAGCCGCAACCGCTCCGAGTCGCCGCCGACGCGAGCGTTCCAGACCCTGCGCACATCGAGCGTCGATTCGAAGTCGACGAGCTCGGCTGGGGGTTCGATCGGGTCCTCGTCGCCGCCGCCGAACATCGCGCAGCCGCTGCTGCCCAGCCCCAAGAGCAAGGCACTCGTGAGGAGCCAGGATCTCATCCGCCGGCGTCCTCCGAGAGGACCTCCTCCTCGAGAACAGACGCGACAGGAGCCGCCAGGTCGTCCAGTTTCATCTGAATCAGGGCTCGATCCACCATGTCCGACTGTTCACTGTTCAGAGCCTGGTTATACGCGGTTCGGGCACTGTCCGAGTCTCCTCGCGCATAGTAGATGTCACCGCGAATCTCACTAAAGCGCGCGGCGAAGCTACCGGCTTCAACGCCCTCCAAAACCTCCATCGCCTCATCGTAACGACCGGCTGAGACCATCAGACGCGCGAGCCGCGTTCGCGCGATCATCGACAGGTGCTCATCGGGTGTGCTCTCAAGCGTATAGCGCAACGCTTCTATCGCCAGGCGGGTACTCTGATTCTGAAGGTGCATGATCACAATCAACATCCCGGCCTGGTCCGTGTAGGGGCTGGACGGATAGTCCCCGCGAAGTTGCTCGAGCAGGCCTAAGGCCTCGGCATCGGCGTCGTCGCTTATCGCGAGCCTCAGTTCCTGATAGACGGCGGCCGCGGACTCGGCTTGAACCTGGTTGTAGGTGTCGAACTGGCGCATGCCGAATAGAATAGCGGCCCCCAGCGCGACACCGCCGGCGAGGTACCAGCCATACTCCCGCCACCACGCACGGATCTGCTCCATTTGTTCTTTCTCAGAGAGTAATTCGTCCACACAAGCCTCCCGGCTCTACACAATACGGTCTATTTTACGCTCAATGCGCGCCGTCGCGACGTAACCGTTCAATTAGCTCGCCGAGTTCCACGGACTCCTGTGGACTCCGCTCCCGCAATGCCTTCACGCTCACCTGTCCGGCAGCTAGTTCATCGTCGCCTAGAATCAACGCCAGCCGGGCACCGCTACGATCAGCCCGCTTAAGCTGTGCCTTCATTCCACCGGCCACGCAATCGAAGGTCAAGCGGAGCCCGGGAACGTCCGCCCTGAGCCTTTCAGCGATGGCGAATCCCTCTCGTCGCGCCCGGTCACCGGCCATCACCAGATAAGCGTCCGGCGACTGCGCGGCGATCTCTCGGCCCTCGGCGGCCATCAGTTCCACAACCCGCTCGAGCCCTAAGGCCCAGCCGACCGCCGGCGTATCGCGGCCGCCCAGCTGTGCGACCAGGCCGTCGTAGCGGCCGCCGGAGCAGATCGCGCTTTGTGCGCCGAGTCTATCGGTGACCCACTCGAATACGGTGCGGGTATAGTAATCCAGTCCCCTAACGAGACGCGGATTAAGCACGTAACTCTGACCGACATCAGTCAATAGATGCGTGACCTGCTCGAAATGGTCGCGTGACTCCGAGTCCAGATAGTCGCTGAGCTCGGGAGCCGCCGCAATGAGATCGCGAAGGTCCGGATTCTTGCTATCCAGAATTCGTAGCGGGTTGATCTCCAGACGGCGCAGACTATCCGCATCCAGAATATCCCGGGAGCCGTCGAAGTAGGCGACCAACGCTTCACGATACCGGCCCCTGGACTCGGGCGTCCCAAGAGAATTCAGCTCCAGCGTCGGGCTTTCGAGACCCAGCCGCGCCCACAGATGAGCCGACATGACGATGAGCTCCGCATCGATCTCCGGACCGGCGAAACCCACCGCTTCCAGGCTGAGCTGATGGAACTGCCGATAGCGGGCTTTTTGCGGCTTCTCGTGGCGGAACATTGGGCCACTGCACCAGAGTTTCTGCTGCTGGTTGTGGAACAGCCCGTGGCTCAGCCCAGCCCTGACCATCCCGGCGGTGGCCTCAGGGCGCAGCGTGAGGCTGTCGCCGTTCCGATCGTCGAAGGTGTACATCTCCTTCTCAACGATGTCCGTCGACTCACCGATGGAACGCCTATAGAGATCAGTTCTCTCCAGCACGGGAATCCTGAGACGCTGGTAACCATAGGCGTCGAAAATGGCTGCCGCAGCAGATTCGACGGCCGTCCAGCCGGGACTCTGCTCCGGCAGGACATCATTCATCCCGCGGATCGGTTGGATGAGCTCTGCCACAGCGCGTCAGTCCCCGGACTCGAGGATCACGAATCGGGCGAGATTGCCTTCACGGTTCTCTGCGGGAATTTCGTATGGCATCTCATCGACCAGTACTTCGACGCCGCTGGCGTTACCGAGAAAGAAGGACAAAGGCGGCGTCGCGGTAAATCGTGTCCGCGCCCCAGCGCTGCCGAGTCCATAAAATAGCCGCTCGCCGCGCGCATTGATGACCTCCGTCCAGCAATCTTCTGCGAAATTTATCTCTACCTGGAGCGTGGAAATGCCGGTCTCGACGGCTGCGTCGATTACCGCCGCAGCAGGCTCCGGCTGCACGATGACGGCTTCGTCGGGCTCGGTCGTGTCAGTCACGATTTCGCCCGGTTCGCTTTCGGTAACGGCGGGCTGGCGTACGACGGGTAATTCAGGTTCGGGTGTATTGAACCGCCAGATCGCTAGCGCCGCAACGACGAACACAACGCCGGAGGCCGCGATGAGCCAGCGCGCCTGCTGCCCATCTGCGCTGTATTGGAGACTCTGGGTCGGTAGTTTCCGCACCTCCAGCGTACCGACCTGTCGATAATATTCGGTCAGCAGCTCGCTCTCGTCGAGACCAAGACGAATCGCATACTGTTTGAGGTAGCCCTTAGCGAAGACGGGCGCGGAGAACTCGCCAAATTCATCCTCCTCCAGTGCGGTCAGATAGAGGGGATCGATGCGCAGATCTCCGGCTAGCTGCTCGATCGGCAGACCCAGAGCCTCGCGCGCCGTCCTGAGCAACTGCCCTACGGATGAGGATTTGCCAGTCGGGCTCTCCTCATCGGCGACTTGTTCGTCATCGCGCAGCATCGCGCTCAAACTCAAACAGCTGTGACGCCTGCTCGGACTCGGGGAACTGCTCCTTGAGCCGAGTCGCGCAAGCTTGTGCGGCTGCCGGGCTATTCAGCTCCGCTTCGACTTGAAAACAAAGCCAGAGCATTTCGGGGCTGTCGGCGACAGAGGTAAGAGAGCGTTGCATAAACGCCCGCGCCTGCAGGAGATTCCTCTGCTGGTAAGCGAGATCGGCCATGTGGTACAGCGCATCGGGATACACGGGGTTCCTGCCCAACGCCTCCCGAAAATAGCTCTCCGCGTTCTCCGGCTCACCGGCGGCCAGCGCGCACAGGCCCGCGTTCGAAAGCGCCGCTTCGGGGGTGGTATAGGTCGGATTCTCGGCGGCCAGCCGGAAATACGGCTCTGCATCAGCCCACCGATTATTGCGGCAGAGGTATACGGCATAGCTATTCGCTGCGCCTGGATTGTCCGGGGCCAGCTCCGCTGCCCGTCGATAGTGCTCTTCTGCCTCCTCTGCCCGGCCCTGCTGATCGTAGGCCACGGCTATCGAACTATGCGCATCGGCAAGATCCGGGTCGAACTCCAAAGCGCGCTCGAGTATGCCGATCGCCAACTCCGGGCGACCCTGCCGAAGATAACCAAGTCCCAGATTCAGGTTGGCGATCGCGGCATCCGTGTCGCTCTGTGGCGAGGCCGAGGAATTCGTCGAGGAGACACAACCTTGACAAAGCAGGCAATACACGGCGAATGCTGTCAGTGTTTTCATATGCGTACGGGCCTGAATGTTTTCTCTCCGAGCCTCACGCGAGTGCGATCCTTGACCTTGCCTGCTAACTGTCCACAGGCGGCAGCAATATCGTCGCCCCGCGTACGCCGTATTGTAGCCACAATCCCTACAGACCTCAGTTCATTGCTGAAACGCTCGATCGTGGCCGGCGTTGAGCACTGATAGCGCGCACCGGAAAACGCGTTGAATGGGATCAGATTGACCTTGGCAGGCCGCTTCCGGAGGAGTCCGGCTAACTGGCGCGCCTGTCGAACGGAGTCGTTGACCCCGCGGAGCATGACGTACTCGAAGGTAACGTGGCGGGAAGCCAGGCACGCCGCGTAGTGCCAGCAAGCGTCGAGAAGTTCCTGAATCGGATGGCGACGATTAATCGGCACCAACTCGTCCCGCAGTGAATCCGTTGGTGCGTGCAAGGAAACCGCGAGCGCGACATTGCACTCTTCTGCCAGGCGATGAAGTTGCGGCACCAGACCTGCTGTGCTGATCGTTACCCTGCGCCGGGACAAACCGAAGGCGTGGTCGTTGACAAGCAACTTAGCGACGGGAACGACGTTGCGATAGTTCGCCAACGGCTCGCCCATACCCATAAACACGATATTACTGAGCCCCACGTCGGAGCCTAAGTCGTTTTGGACGACGAGGACCTGGCCGAGAATCTCCGCCGCGCTCAGGTTTCGATTGAAGCCCTGCTGGCCGGTCGCGCAGAATGAGCAATCCAGTACGCAGCCCGCTTGTGACGAAATGCAGAGCGTGTTGCGGTTCGGCTCGGGGATAAATACGGTTTCAATAACCTGTCCCCCCCCGACGTCGAATAACCACTTGCGCGTACCGTCCGCGGAGTCCTCCTCACGGATGACTTCCGGCAAGTTGAGCGTCGCAACCAACTCGAGTCGTCTGCGCAGACGTAGACTAATATCCGTCATGTCCTGGAACTTCGACGCGCCACGCTGGTACAGCCAGCCCATGACCTGCTGCGCCCGGTACGGCTTCTCGCCGAGCCCTGCAAAGAACTCCGTCAATGCCTCCGATCCAAGCCCGACCAGATTGAGCTTGGCCGAATCCTCATTGACCGGGTTTAACGCGTTCGTGGGCAAATCTCCGCCCCACTGAAAAAGAAGTTTATTTCCGCAGCAGCCGTATCAGGGGCGTCGGAACCATGCACAACATTCTGCTCGATAGACTCGGCGTAATCAGCACGAATCGTACCCGCATCCGCTTCACTGGGATTCGTTGCGCCCATGAGCTCCCTATTTCGGGCGACAGCATTTTCACCTTCCAACACCTGGACCATGACCGGCCCGGATGTCATGTAGCTCACGAGGTCGGCGAAAAACGGTCGCTCCCGGTGAACTTCGTAGAACTGCTCCGCCTGATCCTGACGTAGCTTCAACATCTTCGCCGCGACGACTTCGAGATCTGCCGCTTCAAAACGGCGGTACACCTCGCCAATCAGATTTTTCTGTACACCATCGGGTTTCACGATAGATAGCGTTCGCTCCTGAGACATCCTTCACCTGCTGTTGTGTTTCACCAAGACGTTGCTTTACACGCTGAAACTTTCGCCGCAGCCACACTCGCCCTTCACGTTTGGGTTACGAAACTTGAACGCTTCGTTGATCCCTTGTTTCACAAAATCTACTACCGTGCCGTCGATTAGCTTCAGGCTCTCCTTGCTCACGATGACCTTGACACCGTGCTCGTCGAATATCACATCGTCCGGGTCGATAGCGTCAGCGTAGTCGATCAAATAGGCGTAGCCCGAACAACCGGTCTTTCGCACACCGACCCGAAGACCGAGACCACGGCCGCGTTTCGCCAGGTAACTCTCGACGCGCTCGGCTGCGCTGGGCGTCAATGAGATCGACATCGTCAGCTTCCCTTCTGTCCGTTCTCGTGATCGACATGCGCTTGCCAACAGGCCTGTAGCGCATCCTCTAGTACTAGCAACTTGCCTAACTTCTCTACCGGCGCATCGAGTATTTCTCGTAACTCGTGCATGTCCAGCTCTCGCAATGCGTCGCTCGCCCGCCCCTTTAGCGTTGCCGCTACCCATTCGGCGGCCGCCACCGTATGTGGACAGCCGAAAACCTGGTATCTGACGGAGCGGATGACGGTCCCGTCGACCTGGGCCTGGATACGGACCCAGACATTCAGAGTCCGGTCCTCGGCCTCACCGGTAACTATCCCAGGAGCTTCCTGGGCATACTCGCCGATATTGTCAGGCGAGTGGAACCGCCGCTGAACCTCCAAGCTGTAATCCATGGCCAGCCCGATAGTTTAGCGCAATTCAGCCGGGGGCATCAGTTTGTGCACCACGCTGGTGCAGCGCCCGCCAACTGCTGGAGGCGCGCGACTTCGGCCGTGACCCGCTCGACCGCGTAGTCGATATCGGCCGGCTCCGTAAAACGGCCGACACTGAAGCGTTGGGAGCTACTTGCCAACGCGTCGCTGAGCCCGAGCGCGCTTAGGACATGCGATGCCTCCGGTGCTGCTGAGTTACAGGCAGCCCCGGCTGAGACTGCGATCTCGGCAATTCCCAGACGCAGACTCTCGCCGTCGACTCCGGGAAATGCCACGTTGAGGACGTGAGGAGAACGCTGCGTCGGGTGTCCGTTGAGACGAACGCCGTCGATCGCGCTTAGACCGGTCCAGAGACGATCCCGCAGTTCCGCAAGCTCCCGCGCTTCATGCTCGGTATCGGCAAGCTCGTACGCGCGCCCCATGCCGACGATCTGGTGCGTCGCGAGTGTACCTGCTCGATCTCCGCCTTCCTGCGCGCCGCCGTGAAGCAATGGCACCAACCTCGTGCCCGGCCGCACGTACAAGGCGCCGACTCCCTTCGGGCCGTACACTTTATGCGCCGTCAGAGAAACGAGTTCTACCGCCCACTCGTCCAGCGGGACCGAGACCTTGCCGATACTCTGGGCCGCATCAACGTGCAGTAGTACGCCCCGCGATCGGCATAGCGCCCCGATCGCTGCAATGTCTTGGACGACGCCCGTCTCATTGTTGACATGCATGATGGAGACGAGCGTTGTATCGGTCTTAATCGCCTTCTCCACCTGCTCGGGCGCGATGAGCCCCTCCGAATCACAGGCGAGATAAGTCACCTGGTATCCCTGTTTCTCCATCGCTGCGGCGGTGTCCAATACGGCCTTGTGTTCCGTTAGTGACGTGATCAAGTGCCGGCCGTGGTCGCGCAGCGCGAGCATGGCTCCCTGTATGGCGAGGTTGTCCGACTCGGTCGCGCCGGAAGTAAAGGAGATCGTATCGGGGGGCGCGCTGACTCGTGCCGCGATCTGCGCACGCGCTTCCTCGACTCGCCGACGCGCCTCCTTCCCAAAGGCATGCGAGGACGAAGGGTTAGCGAAATTCCCATCGGGCTCCAGGCATTCCCTCATCGCCGCGGCCACGGCCGGGTCGACGGGTGTCGTCGCGGCGTAGTCCAGATAGATCGATTGCTTCGTCATTTATTTTTCCGTTGCTGACGTTGTGCGCGCGGATCCAACGCCGCGAGCATCCCGCGTAAGATATTAATTTCCGTCTGATCCGGGTTCGAGCGATGGAAGATTCGCCTCAGTCTCAGTTTGAGCTGTTTCGGATGATCGGTTTTGAGAAACCCAACCTCGGAGAGTACCGACTCCAGATGCTGATGGAATCCATCGAGCTCGGCAGCCGTCGCCAGCGGCGCTTCCCTGCCATCCCGCTCTCCTCCGTTAACGACGCCCGATTCCGAATCCTGAGCCATGCGCAGCTCGTAGCAAAGGATTTGCACGGCCATTGCCAGATTCAACGAGGAGTACCCCGGGCTCGCGGGTATATGGACGAGCTGATGGCAGCGGCCGAGGTCGTCGTTTGTGAGCCCGGATTGTTCGGGGCCCAGCACGATCGCCACCTGGTTATCGGCTGCCTGCTCACGAACGGTTCGCGCACAGGTACGTGGATCGACGGTCGGCCACGGCAAACTGCGTAATCGGGCGCTTGCGCCGACGACGAAGCCGCAATCCGCGATTGCCTCGCTCAGGGAAGCAACCACTCGAGCCCCAGCGAGGACGTCATCAGCGCCCGAGGCGCGGGCCGTGGCTTCCGCGCACGGAAATTCCTTCGGCGCTACCAGCGCCAAATCACTAAATCCCATGGTCTTCATAGCTCTCGCGCTAGCGCCAATATTGCCAGGATGGGAAGTTTCTACGAGAACGATGCGCACGGATAAAGGCATGATGGCGAGATCGTGATGACTATTTGTCCCGAATGGGGGAGTATTCTACCCTTCCGCAGCGGACTCTCCCGCTAATCACTAAAACTCTTCGGCGAGAAGAAGACCCAAATGCACGGCATGGTCAATATCGCAGTGCGCGCTGCCCGACGGGCAGGCGAACTCATGATTCGACAGCTCAACCGGCTTGAGTCACTCGAGATCACGGAAAAAAGTCGCAATGAATATGTGACTGAGGTGGATCGCATCGCCGAGGACGCCATCATCGAGGTCATCTATGACCACTATCCTGACCACTCGATCCTGGCGGAGGAAAGCGGCCAGAGGGGCAGCAACGAGTACCAGTGGATTATCGATCCGCTCGATGGCACCACCAACTACATCCATGGCTTTCCGGTCTTCGCGGTCTCAATAGCCGTCACCCACAAGGGTCAACTGGAACACGGCGTCGTCTACGACCCGCTACGGCAGGAAATATTCACGGCGAGCCGTGGCCAGGGCGCACAGGTCGATGGCCGGAAGATTCGCGTAAGCAAGCGCCCCAGCATGCAGCACTCGTTGATTGCGACCGGATTTCCGTATCGCGGCAACAAGGAACATCTGGACGACTACCTCGAGATGCTCAAGTCGGTTATCTCCGTGTCGGCAGGCATCAGACGACCCGGGTCGGCCGCTCTGGATCTGTGCTATGTCGCTGCCGGACGTGTCGATGGTTTCTGGGAACTCGGCCTGAATATCTGGGATATCGCGGCCGGCGCGCTGATGATCAAGGAAGCCGGCGGGCGTATCAGTGACTTTCATGGCACCGACGCGTACCTGCAGAGCGGCGATGTCGTGGCCGGCAGCCCAAAGATCTATGCCGGACTGTCGAAGCTACTCGCACCCCACGCCAAGAACCTCAATCAAAAGGTGTAGGAGCGGCCGCCTGGCCGCGATCTTGAAACGCTAGGGAAGCGAGTCGATTTCTTCGCGCTTGGGCGGCAGCAGATCGACGGGTGAAACGTCGAGTGCGAGTGCCGATGCGCTGGCAATGTAGATCGACGAATAGGTGCCGACGAGCACGCCAACGATCAATGCCAACGCAAATCCGGACACAGATTCGCCGCCGAGGAAGTACAGCGACGCCAGCACCATCAGAGTGGTCATGCTGGTGATAATCGTGCGGCCGAGCATCTGGTTAATCGAATTGTTGATGATCTCCTCGGCGCTGCCCCGTCTCATGAGCCGGAAATTCTCGCGAATTCGATCGAACACCACGATCGTATCGTTCAAGGAGTAACCGATGGTGGCAAGGACGGCCGCCAATACGGTGAGATCGAAGCCAAAGCCGAATATTGAGAAGAATCCCACGACGATAATTACGTCGTGAACCAACGCCGTGATCGTGCCTGCCGCGAACTTCCAGCGGAACCGGAGCATGACGTAAATGAAAATGAGGATCAGCGCGATCAACATCGCCAAACCGCCCTGCTCGGTCAGATCGTCACCGACCTGTCCGTCCACGAACTCGACGCGGCGCAGTTCCACGGACGCGTCGCCCGCGGCGAGTACGCGCAATAGCCGGTCGCGAATCGCCCCGCCATCCTGCTCTTCCTGAGGCGGCAAGCGAATCAACACATCCGAAGCCGTGCCAAAATTCTGCACGAGCGGCGTCTCGTAGCCTTCCTCGGCAAGCGCGGAGCGAATCTCAGCCAGGTCGGCGGTCCCCGCGTAACCCGCTTCCACCAGAAGTCCGCCCGTGAAATCGATACCGAGATTAAGGCCGCGGACACCGATAGAGCCCAACGATATCAGGATCGCTGCAGCCGAGATCACGACCGCAACGCGGCGGCCCGCCATAAAGTTGATACTGGGCGTGCTGCCGCCGAAGAGTGCCATCAGGCCTGCCCACCGATCGCGAGTGAGGACACCGGACGGTATCCGTAGATCAGATTGATCACTGCCCGTGTACCGATAATTGCCGTAAACATCGAAGTCACGATGCCCAGAGCCAAAGTAATCGCGAAACCCTTGATCGGCCCGGTACCGAATGAGAACAGAACCATCGCCGCGATCAGTGTCGTGATGTTGGCGTCGGCGATTGTCGAGAAGGCCTTCTCATAACCGGCCCGAATACTCGCCTGTGGCGAGTTGCCGTTGGCCAGTTCTTCACGGATGCGCTCAAAAATCAGCACGTTCGCGTCAACCGCCATGCCGACCGTCAGGACGATGCCGGCAATGCCCGGTAATGTCAGCGACGCCTGCAACAGTGACAGCAGCGCGATGATCAGCACGAGGTTCGCAAACAACGCCAAGTCCGCGACCAGGCCGAAAACACGATAGTACAACGCCATAAACACAACGACCAACAGAAAGCCGAGGATTACGGCCGCACGACCCTTATCAATATTATCCTGGCCTAAACTCGGCCCGATCGTACGCTCCTCAACCTTGACGATCGGTGTCGCCAGCGCGCCGGCACGTAGCAAAAGCGCGAGATCCTGACCCTCGAACGGGGTAATGCCGGTAATCTCGAAGTTGCTGGAGAACACGCCGTTAATCGTCGCCACGCTGATGACGGTTTCTTCCCGAACCGTCGTGATGATCTCTTCATCGCCACGCATGACGATCTCCGGCTTCTCCTCTATAAACAGGATGCCCATCGGGCGACCCAGGTTTGCCTGCGTGGTCGCAAGCATGCTGTTCGCGCCTTGACTGTTGAGGCGCACGCCGACGGCTGGCACTCCCTGAGAATATTGGAATCTCGCATCGGTCAACTGGTCGCCGGTGACGATAATGTCCCGTCGCAGCAGCACGGGCGACCCGTCGTTCCTCTCGCTCAGAATCGAATTCAACGGCGGCCGGTTATTCTCGCGCGCCGTATACGCATCGTTCTCGGTATCGACGAGGCGAAACTCCAACGTGGCTGTCGCACCCAGAATGCGTTCCGCTTGCGCGGGATCCTGTACGCCCGGAAGTTGCACGACGATACGATTCAATCCCTGACGTTGCACAACGGGCTCAGCGACACCCAGTTCGTTCACACGGTTCCTCAGAGTGATCGTATTCTGCTGGATCGCGAAAGTCTGACGCTCGGTAATCTGCACGTCCGAGAGCTGCACGCGAAAGCCCGGCTCTCCGCCGATCGCCCCGGAAGTCACAACCAACAGCGGGTCCAGTCTTCGAATCAGTTCCGCGGCCGCGTCCAGTTTCTCCGGCTCGAGAATCGGGATGTCGAGCATGTCGCCGACCACTGAGATCCGATTGCGGATACCCGCCTCTCTGAACTCTGTTCGCAACGACGTCTCATAGCTCCCGATAAACTGCTGCAACGCCGTGTCGAGATCGACCTGGTAGAGAAAGTGCACGCCGCCCCGTAAATCGAGGCCGAGACTCATCGGCTGTAGCCCGAACATTCGAAGCAGCGGCGGGGTTCGTGGCGCCAGCGTCAACGCAACAACATGAATGGGCAACACCTCATCAAGCGCACCGCTCGCAAGAAGCTGAGTCGCAACGTCGGGGAAGCGAACGATCGCCGCATCACCGTCGAGCGCCGCCTCGAGAAACTCGATCTCTTGCTCTTCGAGTGTCGAGCGAATCCCCGACACCGTGAGTTCCGACATCGGGCTACCGTCCTCGCGTGTAATCTGCAACGCGGGGTCATCGCCGTAGATGTTGGGAAGAGCCAGCAGCGCGCCGCCCAAAACTACAAACAGGACTAGAAGATTCTTCCAGAGGGGGTAACGATTCATGGAGCGATCCCGGCTTAGGCGCTCTTAATGGTGTCTTTGGGCATGAGCGACGTGATCGTGCTTTTCTGAATCTTGAGCGCTACGCCGTCGGCCACCTCGACCGTGACCCACAAGTCCCCGACTTCGGTTACCTTGCCCAGGAGGCCTCCTCCGGTCACGACCTCCTGACCTTTCTCGAGCGCCGCAACCATCTCCCGATGCTCTTTCTGTTTCTTGTTCTGGGGCCGGATCAGAAAAAAGTAGAACAACGCAAAGATGGCGATCAGAGGCAAAAAGCTCATGAACGGATCGGATTGCGCGCCCGCTTGGGCCCAGGCCGTGCTGATGAAAAAGTCCATATCTGTTTACCGTTACTCGAGCTGCCGTCGCCGCAAAGCGGGCTATTATGGCATAGCTGAGCGCGGATTCGGCGTTGCTAGCCTTCACCGCCGGACGGCCCGGCTGCCGCCGAACGGGCCGCAGCGAACTCCTGAAACCGCCCGCCCGCAATGGCCTGGCGGATTTCCGCCATCAGCGCCTGGTAGTAATGTAGGTTGTGCAGTGTCGCCAGCCGGGCGCCGAGGATCTCGTTGCAGCGGTGCAGGTGACTCAGGTAAGCGCGACTGTAGTGTTGGCAGGTGTTGCAGGCACAGTCCGGATCCGGCGGCGCCGTATCGGCCCGATAGCGGCTGTTGCGAAGGTTGATCTTGCCGACGCTGGTAAACAGCTGGCCGTTGCGAGCGTGCCGAGTCGGGATCACACAGTCGAACAGATCCATGCCGCGAGCGACGGCCTCGACGAGATCGTCCGGCGTGCCGACGCCCATCAGGTAGCGCGGGTGCTCAACAGGCATTGCTGGCTCGATGTCTTCGAGCACCTTAAGGCGCTCCTCTTCGGGCTCACCGACGGCGAGTCCGCCGACGGCGTAGCCATCGAAGCCGATCTCGGTCAGCCCTTGCAACGACTCCTGTCGCAGCTCCGGATAGATACTGCCCTGAACGATACCGAACAGCGCTGCATCGGTATCGCGGCCTTTCTTGACGCGGTCGAACGTGTCACGGCTGCGTCGCGCCCAACGCAGCGACAGCTCCATGGAACGTCGTGCGGGATCCAGATCAACGGGATACGGCGCGCACTCGTCGAAGACCATGACGACATCGGCATCGAGCGCATGCTGTACCTCGATCGATCGCTCGGGCGTCAGCTTGACGAGATCGCCGTTTACCGGTGATCTGAACTCCACGCCCTCCTCGCTGATCTCGCGCAGGGACTCGAGGCTGAAAACCTGGAATCCGCCGGAGTCGGTCAGTATGGGGCCGTCCCAGTTCATAAACTCGTGCAACCCGCCGTGCGCGGCAATGACGTCCGCGCCGGGGCGCAGCATGAGATGAAACGTGTTGCCGAGGATGATCTGGCTACCGACGCCATGCAGCTCTTCGGGGGTCATCGCCTTGACGCTGCCGTAAGTGCCTACCGGCATAAATGCCGGCGTGTCGACGATGCCGCGCCGAAAGTTCAGGCGCCCGAGACGCGCTGCCCCGTCAGACTGAAGGTGTTCGAACTTCATGTAGGGCTGCTGTCACCAGCGGGTGTCACGAACATCGCGTCACCATAGCTGAAGAAACGGTAACGCTCAGTCACGGCGTGGGTATACGCAGCCAGCACGGCCTCGCGGCCCGCGAACGCGGCGATGAGCATGAGCAAGGATGACTCCGGCAGATGAAAGTTCGTCACGATCGCGTCTACAACCCGAAATTGAAACCCAGGATAAATGAACAAATCAGTCTCCGCATCGAACGGTGCCAGCTCGCCGCCCAACGCGGCGCTCTCTAAAGCCCGTACCGTGGTGGTCCCGACGGCGACAATTCGGCCTCCGGCGGCCTTGGTCTGTTCAATTCGCTCACACAGATCCTCCGCTACCGTGGCGCGTTCCTTGTGGAGGCGATGGTCCTCCGCGCGCTGTGTCCGGACCGGCGCGAACGTGCCGGCGCCCACGTGCAGAGTGAGAAAGGCATGATCGATCCCGAGCCGCGTCAGCCGCGCCAACAATTCGGCGTCGAAGTGCAGCCCGGCCGTCGGTGCGGCGACGGCGCCAGGCTCACGTGCGAAGACCGTTTGATACCGCTCGTCATCGGCTGTCGTTGGCGCGCGTTCTATATAGGGCGGTAACGGGACCTCGCCATGCTCGCTCAGGTACGGCTCGAGGTCCTGGTCGAAGCGCAACTCGAAAAATTCAGCCGCCCTTCCCTCGACTCGCACGACCGCATCGCCGGATAGATGAATTTCGCTTCCGGGACGTGGGGTCTTACTGGCTCTGACCTGCGCCAGCGCGGTCGTCGGCCCCGTGACGCGTTCGATTAGAATTTCCACCCGGCCGCCACTCGTCTTGTGGCCGTGCAAGCGCGCCGGGATCACGCGCGTATCGTTCAGGACGAGCAGATCGCCCGATCGGAGCAGCTCAACCAGCGCCGGGAATCGCCGATCGCGACACCGGCCGCTCGCTCCGTCCAACACGAGCAGCCGGCTTCCCGTGCGGTCGGGCAAAGGCTCCTGGGCGATGAGTTCCGGGGGAAGTTCGAAATGAAAGGCGCTGCGGTCCATGGGGCCGAGATTCTATCGCGACACGCCCACCGACCTCATTCACAGCAAAAAAAAGCCGGCCACTAGGACCGGCAAATAACCGTAGGGGGGGCTACGGGCGTTACTCGTTAACCTTGTCGACCGGCATCCGCGAGTTCAAGTTCCAATGACTGTCGACGCTGGTTGCGCATAATGGTGAGTTCCAGTGTCTCGCCCGGCTCGAAGCTGCCTAGAATTCGCATCGCGTGTTCCGTACTCATCGGCGCGCGACCGCCGATCTCGAGAATGACATCGCCATCACGTAGTTCTAACCCATCGTCAGAGGGTGCTCTAACTACCAAAATTCCCTCGTTCGTACCGAAATAGCCGCCGAGAGCCGGTGTCAGCTCGACGAGCTCCATATCGGCCCAGCGGCCTATCCGGCGAGTGAAATCGAATGACATCGGCGGCTGACCCCCGATGCGAAAACCGCCTTGCGGTAACGGCATGGCAGGAGTCGCGAATGCGCCCGCAAAGCTCGGCGCCTCCAGCGCCCGCGCTTCGACGTCGATTTCATGCTCCTCGTCGCCACGGACGATACTCAGCGTCACACTCTCGCCCGGCATCACTCGCGCCATATACCCGATCAGAACTTCGGTCGGCGAGCTGCTCTCACTGTCGCTTAGCTCCGCCGCTTCGATCGCAACGATGATATCGCCGGTCTCGATGCCGCTCTCATCCGCCGGTCCGCCCGGACTCACGCCGGCGACGACGACACCCTCATCGCTATCCTCGATATTGATACCCAACATCGCTCTTCGGCTCGTATAGTCGAACTCTCGGTACACGTGGCCGACGACGGGCGCGCTGGCTTGCGCGGACAGCCGCGCGACTTCTCGCGCTGCGGCCTCCAGATTCTCCCGCGCAACCCTGAGTTCGAGCTCGGCGTCGATGACTACATCGGTATCCTGGGCGCTTGATTCGCCAACGAGGCCCAATGTGCCGGCAGCCATCACGACACTTGCTAATACGACTGTGACTCTCATCTCTCTGTCTCCGAATAGGGGTGCATCAATCTATAGATGCCGTCAGTAACCAGAACGTTGCGCTTGAGCGTAACGCACATACACCAGTGCATTCATCAGATCGACACGATGCTGATACAACGCCCTACGCTGCCGCGCGCTAAGATTGAGTCTATCGGCGTACATCAGGCGATCATCGACAACCGCGATCTGATCCTCGAATGTCGTTATGGCGCTGACCGTACTACCTCGCATAACGGTAGGCCGGTAGGTGATGCTGCCCAACGCACGATCCAAACGCGCGGATTCCGCCACTAGAGAGGCGTAGGACGGCGTCCCCACGATCTGCGTCATCGGATTGCTCGGCACTGACTCAGCAACGATCGTTGCGGGTCCAGTCTCCAAGCTTCCGGGAGCTTCCGGCGCACGAGTGCTGAACTGGATGGCAAGAACTGCGACGCTGGCTGCAATTGCGCCGCGCAGCGGCCACTGCCAGCTGCGACGCACCCGACGAGCCGCATCTGTCTCGGCGTTGTCGATCACGCGTTCCCAGACGCCGGCCGGCGGCAGGAAGCCGGGCAGATCCTTCAGCGCCTGTTGGGTGTCCCGCAAGCGCCGCAGTTCCACTCTCACGCTCGGATCTGCCTCGACGTAAGCGAGCGCGTCTGCATCAATGGGCTCGCCGTCTCGAATTCTTAACAGATTTTCAATACTGGGGTACATAGCTCCGATCCGTCCTCAACGGGATCGCCTTCCAAGCAGGCACGCAGCCGCTTGTGGGCTCTCGCCAATTGCGATTTTGAAAAACTCGTCGTCCGACCCATGAGGCGGGCGATCTCCTTGTGCGTATAACCTTCAACGTCGTGTAGCCAGACAACGGCTCTGGCCGTCGCGGAGATCGTTGCGAGCGCCGCTTCCAGCGCGATCTGTTGATCGGCCTGCTCGCCGCCGCCGGCACCTGGTAAATCCAGAACCTCAATATCCACGCGACGAGAGTTCCAGCTCGAGCGTAGATACATCAAACATTTATTCACGGCGATTCGCCTGATCCAAAAACCGATATTCGCGTCACCTCGATAAGTCTGGATCTTGCGAAGGACTTCAACGAATGCCTCCTGCAACGCGTCCTCCGCTAGTCCCGGCGAGACCAAGATCCGCCGCGCCAGCGTATAAACCATGGGCGAGTACGTCTCATAGAGCTGCGCGTGCGCGGCACGATCCCCTCGTTGGGCGCCCGCTACGATGGCGGGATCCACTTCTGGCATGTAATTTCCCATGGTCTTATACGTTTAGATGTCCGCTCGAGGGAAAAGGTTGCATGCGGCAGTCGTCGCGGGCCGGATCCCGTGCCTCCTATGGGTTACAGGCTTTCTGACCTGCTAGCTTAGGGCTGAGGCCGGTGTGGCGGGGCCAATGACGAACGACCGCGTCCTGTGGCAAACTTACGCCCGCTCAGCGAGCCATAATCGACTGATCGATCTCATGCCGGGATGGCGGAATTGGTAGACGCGCCGGACTCAAAATCCGGTACTGGCAACAGTGTGAGAGTTCAAGTCTCTCTCCCGGCACCACCCACTTCGCAACCAAAAGTGGACGTACGCCATTATCTAAAAAGTTACTTGTAGGAGCGGTCGCATTGCGCGACCGCTCCCACGACCTCTATGGCTCCCAGGTTCTCACACGTCGGCTTTGAGTACGCACACCGACTGACCTTATCTCCGAAACTTCTTCTGAAAAATCAGCGAAATCGTCGCTTTGATAAAAAGTATCCAAGAAGTTATTTAGCGCCGCAAAATCCGGTGCCAGAGCCACGACAACGTGAGTGTTTGCGCCTCCAGCCCGGCTCTCGTACAGGACGGTAGCGCCGGGCATATTTTCTCCCGTCTCGGACGTGAAGAGATCTCCCAACGCAGCGACGTAGGCTTCCGCATCACTAGTCGTGATCGGAAACACAGCGTTGTAGGCCCAATCTGCGTCGCGGTCTCCCCACGAGGCGCGCTCGACCACGATACCCTGAGTAGTGCACTCCTGGTTGTGCGAAGATCGCTCGAAATTTAATTGGACCGCTGGTGACTGGGCTATGCGCTCGCCCCATGCCTGCAGACTCTCATAGTCTGTAAACTCGAGTAGCACAGTATGTGTCTGAGTAGCCGGGCCATTGAACGTATTTTGTACCAGCGTAACCGTTGGTCTGTCGCCCCCGCTCGTCGCAGAATGGACCCTGTCGATCATGGCGGCGAACTCGTTGGCATTCTCCACCTCACAGCCAACGTACTGCAACACCTGCGCCGACCCCACGTTAGTCATACCAACAAGAAATACTACTAAAGAAACTTTTTTAGCTATCGCGTTCATTATCTTCTCCCCTATTTAAAATTATGATTCTTCGTCGAACTTACGTCACTGAGCTTGTTCCTCCTCTTAATCACGACTGCCGAAAGTGATCATCTAAAAACCGTTGGCCGGGCAGACTGTGCGGACCCACGAGCCAGATCAAAGGCAAGTCCAGCTCCTGCCATCACGTTCAGATCTACAGTTATCGAGACGAGCTCGCCGCGGTTGATCTTCCTCAATTCTTATCCCCCAGATATGCGCCAGCCCGCATATTAACGGTTAACGGACGTCTGCTTCCGGCCATGAGCAGACATTCCGTCTACTTCATGAATCAGATACCCATGTACCAAGCCCAACCATTCTGGGCCCTTTGGAAAGTGTCATCATCATAATCATCCAGCACGACGATTCGGCGCAGAAATTTTCTGCTCTTGGCTCCGAGCTGCGTCTCGAGCCTGAGGCGTAGTGGTGCACCGTGGCCAGTCGGTAAATCACGACCGTTCATACCGTAGGCAAGGATGGTCTGCGGGTGCAGCGCATCGAGCATGTCGATGCTGCCGAGTTGATTATCGTAGGAATAAAACTTGACGAAACGCGCACTCGGTTTAATACTCGATGCCTCCAGCACGCTCCGCACAGGCACTCCAGTCCATTGCGCGATTGCCGACCAACCCTCCTCGCAGGTGTGTCGGGTAATCTGCGTGCGTGATGGCATGCGCTTCAGGTCGGCCAACGAATACGCTCCCGGCCGCGTCACGCTACCTTCCACGGTCAATCGCCAGTCCGCAAACTCGTCTTTGAGCAGACGTTCATAGGCCGGTCCGTGTACCGGATCGAAAGCCCGCTCGCTCGAGTTGCCAGGATTGATCGTGCCGATGGCGGGAGCGGACGAGATGTCGCTGTAATCGTACTCTCGGACGAGCGCCTGCCCCGACAGCAACAGACGATGGGCTCTGTAGGTCAGCAGGTCGCCCATTCTGAGCAGATTGCCGTAAGTGGGCGGTATCGTCTCAGCACAGCCCGCCAGCATGATACCTGCGGATGAGGCCATTCCCTTGATGAAGGTACGGCGGTGCATCGAGATCTTGCTCATATCAGTTCCCCATGATCATTGCGCGTAACTGTCGGCGGAATCCAGTCAGGGCCACCATTGCCACGTGGGCAACCAGAAACAGAACCAGTGCGCCAAACCCGATGAAGTGCAAGGTGCGAGCCGACTGATAACCACCAAACAAATCCAAGAGGATCGGATAAGCCGCGGTGACCGCCGGCGACATCGACAGTCCGGTCACCACCATGAACGGTAGGACGACCAACGCTACGCTCGCGTAGGCGCATTTCTGCAACGGGCCGTAGGGTGGACCGCCACCAGCCGATCCAAACTGCAAATGAAAATAACTCTTTAGATCCCGCCACAGAGTTTGCGGGATTAACTCGTTAGCACGGGGCAGCAGATTGCGTCGCATATGACCGGTGACGACGCCTGCCAATGCATAAAACGCCCCAGCGATGACGAAAAACCAGCCCGCCAGAAAATGTAGGCTGCGTGCCCAACTATTCTCATTGAATATTCGGTACATGCGATTGGCACTAATCGGTGCGTTCGCGAACTCGGTAAACACAACGGCCTGATCCCACCCTTCCGGTCGGTGGTTGTTGCTGATCGGCAGTTCTAGCAACGCCGGAGTCAGGGCATTTCCCACCTCGCCCCAATACAGCCGCGGGTGGGCCATGAGAATGACAAAGCCCGAGAAGCAGAGCGTGAGAAAGCTCAAGGCAACTATCCAGTGGCAGATTCTTGTCCACAGGCGGTGGCCCTCGGCACGTGGGGATGGAAAGGCTGCGGCCTCAGCCATGCTCCGCGCCCTCAAGAATCATTTGGCCGAGGACCTTCTTCTGCAATTTCTTTCCCCCGGATGGCTCTGGCCCGATTCTACCCAATTCAGGCCACCAAATGGCCCAAAACCACGTGAATTATGGGGGTGGTGCCACTGAACGCCCGATGTCGATCAGCCTGTATTATCCCCTAATCAGTGAATTAATCAGAGATGCCTTAACTGTTAACGCACGTCTGCTATCGGCCAAGAGCGGACATACCCGTGTGCGCCCCAGTGGCACCAAAGGCACAATGCCCGTTTGGAGGAACGGTGATTGCCTGAGCCAACGGTTTCGGGCCCTTCTAAGTACTAAGCGGCGCGGCGCCTGACTACCCATGAATGTACTGCGTGAGCTGTTCAATCGTAGATTCCTGGTCAGCGATCTTGCGCTTAACCAGATCACCAATCGAAATGATGCCAACCAGCTCTCCACGATCGAGCACAGGTAGATGGCGTACTGCCTTGTTGGTCATCACGACCATACATTCCTCTATCGTCTGCTCAGGACCCGCAAAAATAAAGCGTGCGCTCATGATCTCGCGTATCGGTGTGGTCGGCGAGTTCCGGCCCTTAAGGAAAACTTCCCGCGCGTAATGCCTCTCTGTAAAGATTCCGACCGGCTTGCCGTCCTCTACTACGACAAGCGAGCCCACATCTTTGTCAGCCATTTTCTGAATTGCATCAAGAACGATCTCATCAGGCTGTATGGTCCAGACTTCACAACCTTTCTTGTTAAGCAATGCTTGCACATGATCCATTGCCCACCTCCTTTTTGTAGCACGAGAATGACCGCGTGTTGCCTAGTGCGGGTGTATTTTGCTCGGAGGAGAGGGTGGCATCAGAAATGCGTGAGTGAACTTACCAACTCGTCTTTCATTCAGATGCAGTACGATCTCTTCAACGGCCAGCGTGACGCTTCTAGTGCTCCCCTGACGATGACCGACAATAGTATTGCCCCCTCGAGTGATGACGTAGCGGTGCCAGTCGATCCCCTCGGCTCCAGCAGGTGGCTCCTCTTTCAGAATCGAGGTGAACGTAAAGGGTTCACCTTTAGCGGAAACTGCCCCGAGTCGTTGAAACATTTGATTCTGGCGTTGGGGTGACCTGCGATTCGTGCCACCGGGCGCTCGATCCCCGTCAGTGGCCCTCATATCGAGGTGGGTTAAGAGGCTTTCTGGCGCGCTCGAAACGTCCGGCGACACCTTGAACATACGCCCCTAATCGAGGTTTGAAAAGACGGGCCAAAAACCAGCGCTAAAACGAACTGAACCGGAAGCCCAACTGCTTCTGGCAGTCCCCGTGCGTGAGGCGTACAGTCCTATTGACAGGTTAAACCATTCAGGAAATGGGGAAAGTCGGGAAGCGACACCCGTGAACAACGAGATAACCTGCTCGCGGTGCCGTCATTGGGATCTGGAGCATGTCCAACGGGTCGGACTTGACGACGAAGACATCCCAGTTCGGGAATACTTCGCTAGGTGCACGAACCAGAAATCCCAGTGCAAGGGCCTGCGCATGGAAGCGAGCGAAGCCTGCGAGAACTTCGAGCAACGATAGGAGAACGGTTTCAGTGGCTCGTAACCTACCGCTACTAGGCAAGCTCCTGTGCTGGCTCGGATTCCATGACTTCTATGTGGTCAGTAAATCGTTCGAGTTCCGCGCTGGTGAAGCGGTAGAGAAAGACGAGTGTCGTCGGTGCGGCCTTATTAGGACCCGCCAGGGATGAGTAGTTGGCTCGGCACGAGAATACTTCTCACAGAAATGCGCCTGTCGGGGGAATAGCTGAAATCAGGGGCACGGCACTCTTTAGGTATATCCCCTGATTACGTCTGCTCGGGTACTAGGCCATTTTCAATTAGGGTCGCTGGATGATCGGTGACTTTATGCTGTCTTCTCCTCACGAACAGCAATCTAGAGCGAATTATGGCACTACATATCGGCGATGAAGCGCCGGACTTCGCGGCGAAAACGACGGAAGGAGAGATCAACTTCCATGACTGGATTGGCGACGGATGGGCCATTCTGTTCTCTCACCCCAAGGACTTCACCCCCGTGTGCACCACTGAGCTGGGCTACATGGCGGGCCTCAAACCGGAATTCGATCGACGCAACACCAAATTGATCGGACTCTCCGTGGACTCCGTGGACGATCACAGGGAATGGTTGAAGGACATTCAGGAGACTCAGGGTCACGCCGTCAACTTTCCGCTTATCGACGCCAGCAACCTTGAAATTCCCAAGCTCTACGACATGCTGCACTTTACTCTTTTCGACATGCTGCATCCCGAGATCAGCGGTAGAGCGCGAACTGCCGCGGACAACCAGACCGTTCGATCGGTATTCCTCATTGGTCCCGACAAGAAGATCAAGGCTATGCTCGCCTATCCCATGAGCACAGGTCGGAATTTCGATGAGGTGCTGCGGTTGTTGGATTCAATACAGCTCGCAGCCAAACACCAGGTGTCGACTCCGGTGAACTGGAAGCAGGGCGAGGATGTAATCATCGGTCCTGCGGTCTCCGATGAGACGGCCAAAGAGAAGTTTCCCGATGGCTGGGAGTCGCCCAAGCCATACATTCGGATCGTTCCTCAACCCGACTAGCGGCGTCGGGAACTGCACTGCCCTACTCGCGCTCCTCGGGTGATTTTTAGGGAGGTCTACGCATGAACTCAACGGCGCGCTTAGCCTGCGCTGAACAACCCGAGAATTTCTGGTTCGAGATCGCCTCGATCAACCAGATGCTTGGCGAGTCGGAGCAGGAGCTTGAAATTATCGTCCGATAAGTTTGCTGGTTTGACTTTAACTTCGCTAATCAAGAAGAACACTAGAATGCGAAGAAACCGAATATTGTCGCCATTTCCTCGTGGCCTGATAGGACGGGACTCAGTCGGGTGAATCTCCGCTCGCGCCTCGGCGACTATTGCGTAAAGGCCCAGCTTTCTCGTGATCACACTTTCAACGAATTTTTTCTTATCGAACACGCTTACTCCCGCAGACACTTTTGAGTCTCTAGATTACTCTCATTTTATTTCACTGCGTCCACCAAGGAACCAGACGAGCACCACAAGTGCTCCGAAACTGGTATAGATCGTGGTAAATACCCACGGCTCAGCCTGGTAGAACAGGATGTCGTGCAGCCAGTGCTCGACAAACGTTTCCGAATAACTGGACTGCCCGGCCCTGCGACGCAACTCATTCTCCCAGATGGTCAATGGGCAGAGCTGCCCGAGCCAGGCCTGTAAAACGACAAACCCGACCGCAGCCAGATGCGAGAGTCGGAAGTTTCGATTGTGTATCCAGAACCACCGAGCCAGCAGGCCAACCAGAATCAGCATAAGGCCGAAGACAACAAACACGACAAACGCGAAATGAATGACGAGAATCGTATCTGCGATCAAGCTGTACAACCGCGCATCGCTCATCTAGTCGATATTACACCTGAGCCCTCTGGTGCGGTTGCTCATGGTTGGTATACTCATTTACGTTCCTATCGCGCCAAGAAACATGATGTCTAGAGACAAAATACTTATTGCGCTAATAATTGCTGTAAGTCTTGGGCTCGTTTTTTCCTTGGTTGCTAATACGCTCGGCATTGGCACCTATCCCAGTATCAGCAGCGGGCAGACCTTTACAGGTCTGATCGTCATTGGCGGGCTAGTTCTCGCACTCAAAGCAAGAACCTAGCTTCCTACGTAAGCCACGATCTCTGATCGACCGTACCAATGGGCAAACCGAGGTTACTGCGTTTAGAGCTGCTTTCGCCGAATGTCCGGTTTCGGGGCCAAATTCACCGTTAATGGGCGTTAATGGCGTGCCTCAGATCTAATGTCCGGTTGAGGTCGCTCCAAAGCGGACATTCAGATTCAGTCGTCAGCTACCCCCTAAACCCTAGCCTGCTGTCTGCGACTGAATTCTATGCATCAGCTTGCATATTAACGGTTAACCGATGTCTGCTATCGGCCAGCGGACATTGGCGAGATGATGCCGGCTTCCAGCTTCCCAGAACCTCACCTTTCTATTGGCTTTGCTTACCCCGAAGCCGCGAACTCGGCTCCCAGCCCGGGAAATAATCGAAGAGCGTTGTCGCGTTCGATGGCGCGCAGTTCCACATTACTGAAGCCGCCATTCTCTGCAAGTCCTTGTGCCGTCACCAACGACCCCCGGAACGGGAAGTCCGTGCCGAATAGAATCTGCGCTACGGGCACGAGTGCCTTGTAAGAAGCGAGCAGCGGGCGACTATAAGCCTGTCCTGTGTCGTAGTAGAATTTCTGGAGTTCGTACATCAGCCCCTTGGGCAAGTCTTGCGCCAAACCCCCCATGCGGCTGGAGGACGCTGCTACCGTGCCGCCGCCATGGGCGAAGATAAAGCGAATGTCGGGATAATCGACGACAGTACGGTTATACAGCAGGCTCGCGATAGTGCGCGTGGTATCGGTGATGAGTTCGATTCCGTTTATTGGATTCTCGCGGTCTTCGCGTATGGGGTGAGCATAGACGATCGCCCTGCGGCGATTTAACTCCTCCATCACCGGCGCGAGCTTCGGGTCGCCTAAGTAGACACCGTCGTAGTTCGACATGACCGCTACGCCGTCTACGTCTAGTACATCGTAGGCGTACTCGATCTCGCTGAGCGTATCGTCTACATCGGGCAGCGGCAGCGTAGCAAATAGGCCGAAACGGCCAGGATGGTCGGCCACGACCCGTGTGCCGAATTCGTTCAATTCTCGCGAGAGACGGCGCGCCAGTATGGCATCGCCGTACCAGACTCCGGGGCGTGAACTCGAAAGGATAGAGGTCGCCACAGCACCCTCGTCCATCTCGTCTAGCGAAACCTGTGGTGTCCACTGACGATATCTGGGATTGCCGATACTTCTATTCGTCATCTCAGCCACGAACCCAGGCGAGGCAAAATGATGGTGGACGTCGACGCGAAATGGCTGCGGGGGGCTGGAGGCGACCTGTCCCCACGATGGGTTCGGAAGCAGGGCTGCCCCGCCCATCGCGCTGAGCCCAGTTAGAAACTCCCGCCTTGTCGCTCTCATCGCGCAGGTCGGACAACCCCAATCGATTGTTGGTCTTCTTTTCATGATACTCACTAAGCGGTAGTGATCTGATTAGTCTGCGTGTAGTCGATTGCCTTCAATTCTCATCCCCCAGATATGCACCAGCCTGCATATTAACTGTTAACCGACGTCTGCTTTCGGCGTGAAGCAGACGTTCAACTTTCTTGTGATCGAGGTTGTCGCTGAAGCTCCTGCGCATAGAAGTATGCCGGAAGCGCGCACGATAACCCGATCAGCAAGTTGAGCGCGATGAAACCCACGGGGTTCGGTCCGTGCGCGAACCGGTTCCGGTGGAACATGAAAACCCAGAATACGAACGAGGATATCAACAGATCCGATGTGAAACCGCTGGCCGCTGGATTAGCAAACACGGCCGCGACAAATGCTGATAGGCCGAAGCCACTCGATCCGAAGTGTTCCGAGAAGAACACGTAGGGAACTATTGCTCCTACGATAGCGGCAACAAGGTATAAAGCCTTCATCTGTGACTATCCTCCTCACGTACGAGGTCTAACTCTCTAACCTGAATGTCTGCTTTCGGGAAAGCGGTCATTCGGCAGCGTTCACGACGTACTCGTTCCAGTACTCGACAAATTCCCTGTCCCGATAGGCTTGACCCGCACCGTAGTAAACCTCTGGCAGGAACGGTCCTTCCCGCCAGATAGCTATCCAGGACCGCAAGGGTAGAGCGCGCTCCGGCAGCCGACCAGCCTGCACTTCTCCAAACTGCCACTCAAAGTCTTCCAGCAAACTGGCGTAGTAACGTCCCAGGCGCCAACTCTCAAACTCGCTCAACGGCTCCCCAGACCTATTTCTAAAAACTAGCTCAGCGATTCCACCTTCATCTAGAAAGAGCCACCCGCGACGTTCACGTTCGTTAGCGACTTGCGTATTGATTGTCTGCGCCTGAATCGCGCTCGTGTTTCCGCGGACCTCGATGACGAGAACGATCAACGTCACGACAATCGCAACCCCGCCGAGAATTTCTGCGCCCAGAGCCCATTTTTCGAGCTTCATTCCTGTCTCTCAAGATATGCAGCAGCGTGCATATTAACGGTTAACCGACAACTGCTTTCGGCCAAGGGCGGTCATGCGGACTTGCCAGAGATCGCCATCACTCGATGAACGCGCAATCATAATTCCG
>Ga0255049_10000085_pt1 | contig 51260 bp, 46 predicted proteins | sample JV7_2_3_MG_FD_183615 | JGI IMG/M metagenome (GOLD analysis project Ga0255049, IMG submission 183615) | Seawater microbial communities from Jervis Inlet, British Columbia, Canada - JV7_2_3 | ecosystem: Environmental > Aquatic > Marine > Inlet | place: Canada: British Columbia | collected 2016-10-06 | reverse complement strand
AACAATAAATCAGATATGTTCTGGGCCTCGGCCCCGGATGCCTTCGAAGTGCTCAAGGGTGACGATCTGCTTGCCAAGTACAAGGTAAAAGTTAAAGGGATTCCCGAAAAGGTGGGCGCTTTCCCGATCAACGATCCGGGTGGCTACTACAAGGGCTTCGCGGCCTCGGGATACGGGATCATGTGGAACACCCGCTACATCAAGGCCAAGAAGGTGCCGGTGCCCGCCGATTGGGCGGACCTCAAGCAAGCAGTCTACCACGGCCATGTCGGCATGAGCGCGCCTTCGCGATCTGGCACCACCCACCTCACCGTCGAGACCCTGATTCAGGGCATGGGATGGGACAAGGGCTGGGCCGAATGGAAATCCATAGCGGGCAACTTCAAGACCGTGACCGAACGCAGCTTTGGTGTACCCGACGGCGTCAATAGCGGCCAGTTCGGCGTGGGCATAGTGATCGACTTCTTTGGCCTGTCGTCCAAGGCTTCGGGCTTCCCGGTGGATTACCGCTACCCGACCATGACGACCCTGGTGCCGGCGAATATCGCGCTGGTCAAGAATGGTCCCAACCCTACCGCAGCTGCAGCGTTTGTCGAGTTCCTGCTCTCTACCGAAGGTCAGGAACTGCTGCTGGACCCGAAAATCCGCCGGCTGCCGGTTAACCCGGACACCTACGCCAAGGCGCCCGAGGGTTTCCCGAATCCGTTCGTCGACAAATCCATCGGCTCGGCGGTCAAGTTCGATCTGGCACTCTCCAAGAGCCGCTATAACGTGGTCAATTCGCTGTTCGATGTAATGATCACCTATCGCCTCGACGACCTGCGCGACGCGGTCGGGGCCGTCCAGGACGCCGAGGCGGCCCTGGCGGGCAAGACCAATGCCCAGGCAAGCGACCTGATCGCCCAGGCGAAGTCGCTGATCGCCGAGTTGCCGGTGGACGAGGCAACCGCGGGCACCGAGGAATTCAACGCCATCTTCAAGAAGAAGCGCAAGAAGGCCAGCACAGTGGTCACCGGCCGCCAGGCCGAGGTGGAACAGGAGTGGGACGCCAAGGTAAAGGCTAACTACGCCAAGGCAAAGTCACTCGCCGAGCAAGCAACGTCCATGCTTTAATGAGCGAGCGCTGTCAGTCGGGGTCGGGTGCGAATCGGCACCAGGCCCCGGCTGATATTATTGGTACGAGTTAACTTCTGGAGTCCGCCATGTCGTCGGTATTCGCAGCGGGGCAGCGAGGACCGGCTATAACCGGTATTGTCATCGCCCTGTTCCTGGTCATGTTCCTGGTTGTCCCGGTGGCGCAGGTCATATTCGTCGCCTTCCAGGATCCGAACACCGGAGCGCTGACGATCATCAACTTCGTCGACTTCTTCAACACATCGCTGTTCCAGGAGTCGTTTTTCAATTCATTTTACGTCGCGGCAATGTCGGTGATCATCGCCACGGCGATCGCCGTCCCATTGGCCTACTTCACCACGCGCTTCAACTTCGGCGGCGCCATTCTGATCCAGACACTGGGCATCGTGCCCCTGATCATGCCGCCGTTCGTCGGGGCGGTGGCGATGGCGTTGCTGTTCGGCGACAACGGGTCAGTGAATCTGCTGCTCGACGAGTGGTTCGGCTTCACGGTGCCTTTCATGACCGGACTCAACGGCGTTATCTTCGTCGAGAGCATTCACTATTTCCCCTTCATTCTGATCAATCTCTCCGCGGCCCTCAACAATATCGACCGCTCGATGGAGGAGTCGGCGCAGAACCTCGGTTCCAGCGGATTGCGGCTGTTCCGACGGATTGTCTTTCCGCTGGCTATGCCGGGTTATCTGGCCGGCGCGGCACTGGTGTTCATCAAGGTGTTCGACGATCTTGGCACACCGCTACTGCTCAACGTGAATAACATGCTGGCGCCCCAGGCGTACCTGCGCATTTCCTCGATCGGCATCTCGGATCCAATGGGATATGTGATTTCCGTGATCCTGGTGGTGTTCTCGCTGCTTGCATTGTGGGTTTCCTTGCTGGCGATGCGCGGCAAGGATTACTCGACCGTCCAGAAGGGCGGCGGCGGACTGATGCGCCGCGATCTGCGCGAATGGGAGAAGGTCGGTTGCTACGCCATCGTCATTTTCATCCTAATACTCGTGCTTTCACCCCACCTCGGACTTGCGCTGCTCTCCTTCGGCACCATCTGGTCGTATGCAGTGCTGCCCGATGCCTACACGTTCGCTCACTACGCGAGTGTATTCGGCAGTGCCACCCAATACCTCACCAATACCCTGTTGTACGCGGGTCTGGCCGCGCTGTTCGACGTGATGCTCGGCACCGCCATTGCTTATATCGTGTGGCGCACGGGGCTTTCAGGGCGCAAGTGGCTCGACTACGGGGCCACCGCGGCGCTGGCAGTGCCCGGCGTGGTGCTGGGCATCGGTTATCTCAGGACCTTCAATAACTTCGATGTGCCATTCGCCGATACATCGCTCGCCTCATGGTGGGTGATCATCGTCATCGCGCTGACCATTCGTCGGCTGCCGTATGCGTTGCGCGCCTGCGTTGCGGCCATTCAACAGGTGAGTCCTATGCTCGAAGAAGCGGCGGAGAATCTGGGCGCGACCAAGAGCCGATCCGTGTGGCGCATTGTCGTACCGCTGATGTCGGGCGGCATACTGGCGGGGTTTGTCACCAGCTTCGCGACCGCATCGGTCGAGCTTTCCGCCACTATCATGCTGGTGTCTACGGAATCCGACGCGCCGCTCGCCTACGGCATTTACGAATTCATGCAGTCCGCCGCCGGACGGGGTCCCGGTGCGGCGCTGGGCGTCATCGCAGTAGTATTCGTCGGCGTCGGCACATATCTGTCCCACCACATCATCGAGCGCGGTCGCGCCTCTCGCGAGGCCACTGCCATCGTTGCCGAAGGAGCCGCAGTATGACAATGTCCCAAACCCGGTCGGTGGGAATCACCATCGAGGACCTCAATCTCTCTTTCGATGAAACTCACGTCCTCAAGGGCGTGAACCTGACCATTGAACCTGGTGAATTCTTCTCGTTTCTCGGCCCATCGGGCTCGGGCAAGTCGACGCTGCTCCGCGCGATAGCCGGCTTTGGGCCGACACCGTCCGGACGCATTCTCATCGACGGTGAAGAGGTGGCGCATCTGCCCCCCTGGCACCGCAATGTTGGCATGGTGTTTCAAAGCTACGCCCTGTGGCCGCACATGACGGTCCGCAAGAACGTTGCCTTCGGGCTCGAGGAGCGCAAAGTCCCCGCGAGTGAAATAACCTCCCGGGTTGATACCGCACTGGAAATGATGGGTCTGCTCAACCTCGCCGATCGCCGGCCCTCTCAGCTCTCCGGCGGCCAGCAGCAACGCATTGCACTGGCGCGGACCATTGTCGTCGAGCCGCGGGTACTGCTGCTAGACGAGCCACTGTCTAACCTTGATGCCAACCTGCGCATTCAAATGCGCCGCGAATTGCGCGAGCTGCAGCAGAAACTCCAGCTTACTACCATTTTCGTCACCCACGACCAGGAGGAGGCGAACACCACCTCCGATCGCATGGCGGTGCTCGACGACGGCGTCATCCAGCAGGTGGGCACACCGATGGAACTCTACGACAATCCGTCCAACTTGTTCGTCGCCACCTTCCTCGGCACCGCCAACGTACTGCGCGGGAAACTGGTGGAGGGAGTCGGTTCGGCACGTTTCGTCGGCGAAAACGGCTGCGAGATTCCGCTCCAGACTACCGTTCGAGGCCCCCGGAGCATTGTGTTCCGCCCGCAAAATGTAGCCCTGGCCCTCAAGACCAGTGCCATGCATGACAAAACAGTCCAATTGACCGGGACGGTAAACCACGTGGAATTTCTAGGCGGCATTATCCGTTATGGCGTCGCCGTCGGGGCCGATACGGTTTTGGTCGACGATAAGCACCGGCGTGGCGCACGCGTATTCGCGGTGGGGGATTCGGTAGAACTCTCGCTCCAGCGGGACCAGTTTACGGTGCTCGCCGAATGAATGGTCCCATAATCGATAATGAATCCTAATTCTTTAGTCTGAATCTATAGAGCGATGTCTTTACTAAACAAACATGAGTATAAAAGTCGAGAAGCGACCATAGTATTTATTTCAACAATCAGTAGTTGAGGTTCGGTTAATAACCTGCAAATGAAACGAGATTATAATGATATTCATGCCTATTACAGGAATCGAGCACCTGTATATGATCAAATCTATTCCTATCCTGAAAGACAACAAGACTACCGTTTCCTGGAAAATTTTATCCCTAGTCAAATGCAAGGGCTTGATGTTTTGGAAGTCGCCGCTGGTACGGGTTACTGGACTCAATTTATTGCTGAAAAAGCGAAATCTGTTCTTGCCACAGATATAACGATAGAAGCCTTAGATCAAATTAACACGCGTCCTCTCAAGACACCGGTTTCGACAAAGGTGCTTGATGCCTTTAATTTGTATGATCTTCCACTGAAATTCACAGCAGTATTTGCCGGTTTATGGATATCACATGTACCAAAACAGAAGCTGAATGACTTTTTAGTATCGCTTCACTACTGCTTAACCCCCGGTGCGAGAATAATATTTTTGGATAATTCTGCTGTGCAATGTAAAGCCTTGCCAATCACGGATACCGACAAATGGGGTAATACATACCAAAACCGGGAGCTTGAAGACAATTCTGTATACCGGGTTCTCAAAAACTTTCCTTCAAAACAAGAGCTCTTTAGTGCAACTATTGAATTTGGAGTTGACCAGGAATACGTCGAGCTCGAGCATTTTTGGGTATTAACTTATACCTCGCGATAGTTATATTAAATTGGAATCAGAAGTGGAAGAACCGACCAAGGCTCTAAAAGAGAGCGAATTGCAATTCATCAAAGCGGCCTAGATTGCAAAGCTTGGGCATTGGCGCATAGATGAGGTTAAGGGTGAGTATTTGAGCATTTCAGAAGAGTTTGCGCGATTATTTGGTTATACCGTCGCGGAGTTCCTCGAGGGTTATAAATCCATTGATCGCGATTTGGAACTGGTACATCCTGACGACCGAAAAATGGTCCGTAAAACCTACAGTTCGAACAAGAACATAAATGTTAATTATCGCATCTTGCGCAAGGATGCGAGCATACGTTATGTACGTGAAATCTTCGAAGTTACGTTTGACGAGGCTAGCAACCCTGTTGAGTCCGATCATTTGGGCCAATTCGATCTATCCGATTCCGCCCTCAGGTAAAGGACCGGGCACTTTGCGGGCGTCCAATAGTGATAATCGAATGTCGGCTATGGCTGTTTCGAGTAGATAAAACGACTTTTCACGTGTTGGCTGCTTATCGACCGTTGACACGATCTCGAAGTTCTTTGCCAGGTTTGAAGTGAGGAACATACTTGCCTAATAGGTTGACTAATTCACCGGACTTTGGATTCCTGCCAATTCGTGGAGGGAAATAGTGCAATCTGAAACTGCCAAATCCTCTGATTTCTATGCGTTCACCAGTGGACAAGGAATTGCTCATCATTTTAATCAAGTGATTAATTGCCATCCTTACATCTTTATTGGGCAGATGTCTGCTGTTTTTGGATAGATTGCCGATCAAGTTTGACTTCGTTATTGAAGGTACAAATTCTGGTTCTTTATTCATTCAGTATTTTCAGTTGTTGTTGTATCGTCAAAATTGTTCATAACATCCATCATTAGCCGCACATTAATTAATAGCATATAAATGTTATTTTTCTATTAAATAACTTTACTTTTTGTTTGTAAGCTCTTGTATTTTAGGAATAAAAGAGAACTTCATCATAGTATTTGTGTGTCCGTAACTGGCCAAATCTTGTCTATCACTGCTGATAATAGTGTTAAAAAACCCGCCAGGTTGAACCGTAGCGGGTTGAATTGAACATTGTGTAAATCAGATTTACTTCTTTCCGGCGCTGTATTTGTAGGCTAGCTGACAGCGATGATTCAAGCTATTGATGGTTGTGCTAATCGCCTCTAGCTCATCGGTTAGGTGACTCATTATCCAACTCAAATCATTGCAGCAAGAATAATCTAACTCGAATTGCTTGTTCTCTGGTTCGCCCCCAGCTTGCATGAGCCTGGCTAAACTACGAAACCCCACATATATTGCTTGCTGGGAGTTTTCACCAGCGTTGACAGCCCTTTCAATTGAAGTGGCTTGGTCTGCCGTGAGGGCATGTTGTTCCCATCCCGGGTCCATGCCCAATAGATTAGTGTAGTCATCGGCATCGGCTATTAATTCAAATATGCCTGGAACTACGCTTGGTGTTTCTCCGAGTCGAATGCTCATTTCTCACCCCCTGTGGAAGTTAATAATTCTGCCTCATCCGAAAAATTAGTGGGTAAAGGCGAACAGGAGAAAACAGATAAGTGTATGATTTCAAGTGACTTTTATTGTATCAAGATCAAGAAATCAATGCTAACGTGTAAACCTGAAAATGATGATGCTCTCGCAAAGCCGCCAAGCACGCTAAGAGATAAATGGTAAATGTTTTATCTATTTGAATATGCAGATAAAATCCTTTGCGTGCTTCGCGCCTTGGCGAGAACCGCCTTTGTATTAACCCATGAATTATCCCGAAGAGCCATAATTCTAACGCTTTCGCAACAAGTGATTCACAAGCCCAGTACACGTTGGCCTTGATTTCGTCACTGTTATTGTCTAAACCTTCGTAACTATCCCCGTACATAGTGGCGAGTATCGATTTTACCTGGCTCAGTTTAGCGGTCGCTAAATCAAATTCACCTAATGGTATGTTGTTCGGCATTATGGTTTCCTCTTGCAAGTTTTGAAAACTGCCACCAATACCAGTACTAATCGGTAAAGGTGGCAGGCTATACAGGGTTAGTACTACCGGCAAGAGTCGGCCTACCCGAAGGTAGCCCCATACAGCCCACCATAAAGCAGGCATAAAAAAAGCTCTTCGAGTGAGAGCCTGGGCTCTCTTGCAAACAGGGTACTAATCCCGGTGATAGATTTTGCTATCACAAGTCAAAATACACGCCTCTTATACGTCCCAGTCAAAGGCCGTTAGATTGGGCATTTGGGATTTTAAGCGCCCATAATTGTTCTTGGCGCCGGTCAATATCAATTCCAATATCTGGATTTCCGATCCGGGCAATCGATTTAAATTGTTATCTATGATTCCTGTTATCGAATAGCATTTATGCAGTTTTGAACACGTAAGGATTTATCTTGTTTGATCGACGCCCGGCCGCGTTACTGGTCGTTTCAGGCCGTGCCGGCGAATCCTTCGCCCGTCTGAATGCCCTTGAAGGAATTGCGCGCTCACTGCTGATGGGCGTGATACCCCTGTTGGCGTTAGAGGCGCTGGGCTCCAAGGAAATGGTCACTCGCGCCTACCTGCTCGCCTCCATTCTGACTCTGACAATTACGCTCAACTTTGCGGCGCTGGAGCGCTTATTACAGAGACGCTGGGTGGTGACGCTGGGCGTTGCCTTTACCATGACCGCGATGACGATTCTGATACTCGGAGAGGGCATGATTATGGCTTTGGCTATCGGATTGCAGCAGGCAGCAGCTTCACTGTTTTCGGTTTGTCTGTCACTTTACATCATGGATTATATTGGCAAACAGGAGCTGATCTATACCGAAACCCGCCGCATGCTTTATGCCGGCATAGTCTGGATGGTCGGGCCGACGCTGGGATTATGGCTGTGGGAAAATACCACCAGCTGGGCGCCTTTCTCGCTCACAGTTTTTGCAGCGGTGGGTATGCTGTCATATTTCTGGTATTTACGCCTCGGGCATGGACAGGGAATTCAGAAAGCAAAGTCACGATCCATCAATGTGTTCAAAATCATTCCACGCTACTTCAAGCAGCGCCCCTTACGAATCGCCTACTGGATTACCATGTCTCGCTCAATTTTCTGGGTAACACTGTTTATCTATGGTCCCATATATGTGATCGAGGCGAAGCTGCCTGTCTGGGCCGCGGGAGGACTGCTATCCCTGGCGAGTGCCTTACTGCTAATCAGTCCGCTGATTCGACGTTTCGCGGGAAGGATTGGAACGCGCCAGACAATCATAATTGCCCTTGTTCTGGTTGGCTACTCGATGTCGATGCTTTATGTTATCGGCGAGCCGAAACCGATTGGGCTGGTATTCTGGGTGAGCGCGGCATTGGGCGGGGTTACGCTCGACGTGCTCGGTAATATCCCGTTTATGCGCATGGTCAAACCGCGCGAAAGGACCGAGATGACGATGATATTTTCAACCTGGCGCGAGGGATCACAGTTGTTGACGCCGTTGCTGGTATCGACAGTGCTGCTGTTTGCGCCATTCGAAATTTTCTATGTATTACTGGCGCTGTTCCTGTTTGGCGCTGCTATCAAAGCGAGCTTTCTGCCGCGACGGCTCTAGCAGCTCTATAGCGCGAATGGGCGAAATGCTGCGAGAGCAGAAAATGAATAAAGGCGGTGGCGACACTAGCACCGGTAGCATGACGCGACCAGTGCAAGCACCCCCGACACTTGCCGAAGTCGGAATTACTCACTCCATGTCCAGCAGGGCGCAGAAAAAAGTGAATCTACCTCATTTCTGCTAACGCACGATTTACCATTATCTCTACCCCTGGCTCCATTTTAACGGGAACCAAAAGCATTTCAGGATGGGCGAGCCTGTATACCCTGAATACCTCATCCGCAAATGACTGACCAATACTTGGAACTTGATCGAAGTCCAAAATTATATTTTCAAACTTATCCAAACCTGCCATCAATCTTTTTGCTTGAGAGCGGGAAACTAACTTGTCATTATCGTACTGTGCCAGCCTCACGGGTACGATGGTTTTACTAAATCGATAGTCTTCTGGACCTATGCCAAACTCTTTGTAAAGTTCATCTATATCCCTCTCAGAATCCCTGGCGATTTTCATAAAAACATGAGTGCCAAGCTCATCACCATCGCCGAATTCCGATACATCAAGAAAATCATATACGTGTTCATGATCGTGAGAAAAACGAATCTCTTTCGAGTCTATAAAAAATTTATCAAACGCTCTGGATGTAAAAAATATTCCTTCACCAGTGTGGTTATCTGGATCAGTTGTGAATTTCCCCTTTGACAGCTCTAATAATGACTCTCGTTCGTCTCCAAGGTTGCACAATCGCTTAATTCTTCTAAATATGCCTTCTCCGTCATCAAGGACATTAATATATAAATTTGATAAGGTTCTTTTGAATATTATATAGAATTCGGAGCCGCCAGAATGATCGATAACATTATTGACCATTTCCGTGAAACCATACTGGCATATGTCATGTACATTATTATTAATTCCTTCTGTTATGAAAGAAAAATGATCTCTCCATAATTTATACTCATCCCGGTCTTCTTCCACTTTAAAAAATGCCCTATGTTCACGAACATCACCTAAGAAGTATCTCTTCCCTTTTCGAGTACCGGTGCTTGTTACAAATCCCTCGTTTTCCAATCGCTTGATATGGCTGTATACAGCTTGTGGGGTAATTGAAAATTTCGACCCGATATGTCGAGCAATATCGGCTGGATGATATTTAACATCTCTCAATATTTGGCGTCTTATATTTTCGCCTCTTTTTTTATTATTCATTGCCGTCCTTTAAATAAACGATTTATTTAAAGGATATCATGTTTTTATTTAAAGGAAATGGAAATTGGTGTATTTGGGACCTCCGCCCTTAATTTATTCAATACTTCCCACGTCCCCACCTAGACATTAACCCTCGTATCTATTTCTGTACCTACTAATCAGCCCTTTTAAGCCCTCAACCCATAACCCATCAACGAACCGAATAGGAGGCACGTCGGCAGACGACCACCCGATTGACTGCCGATGCTATGTAGATTTTAGTCACTAGCCCCTGCTGCTCTAAACCCGGCTCGTATGTTCTTAGCTCTTTCCATTGAACCCTTGGCTTCTTGCGTCGTCATCGCCGGTACTGTTTTCAAGTTTGTGGAGCCGCCGGTCGATGCTACAACCATTAATAAAGCCGCGGTGTCTGTTAAGTTGTCGGCCTCCCAAACGACTAGAAAGTCGTATTCACCCAATGTCACATAATATTGAATGATTTTTGCTCCGATTGAATCCATAAGACCCGTTACTGCAACCACCCGATCCTCAGGGTTGTCGACCATTCCTTTCATGGCTTGTTCGCTAAAATTACCTTGCGTGATATAAATGCCCATTTGAGTCTCCTTGTCTAATTGTGAAATAGGATATCGATTAGCCAGATATACCCCTCCGGCAACCAAACATTCTAGCGTTGCCAGGCGTTACAAACAAATGCTGTATGGCCATTTATACTCGATCCCTTCCCCTACCAAAGGTTTTAGGAGATCGTTGCTGTAGTGTTCTTTTTACGGGGCTTTATGGCGAGAAACAGGCTATTAGTAAAAGTAGTCAGGGTAATGCGGAAACTATGGTCAGGGCCACACGTAAGGAATAAACTAACCGCCACTATTTCAAGGGAGGGTGCGAGCATGTTAGCAGATCCAGAACGAAGTGAGATAGACGAACATACGGGTAAACTCATTGTTGGATTGATCGCCCTGTTTCTTGCCAGCTTTACGAATTTCTTTTCAGGAGATTCTATTAATTCAATCAGCGAGGCTTATCACCAGGGTGGCTGGGCAAGAGATATATTTGTAGGGTTCCTATTTGCGATCACCGCCTTTCTCCTCGCGTACAATGGAAAATCAAGAAGACAAATGGTGTTGAGTAAAATAGCCGCATTGGCAGCTGTTGGTGTTGCGATGTTCCCTTGCGAATGTGAAATATATGACGAAATCATTCCTAAAGTACACAGCCTCTCTGCTGCTGTTATGTTTATTGTACTAGCATTCTTTTGCTATACATTCTATCGACGAGCAAAGAATAAAGGCCACTTACAGGCTAAGATTCGAGCTTACATTTATGCTGCCTGCGGTATCACTATAGCTTTGTCTATTTTGATACTCGCTATCGATAACTTATTTGGAGGTTTCATCAGTTCGAGTATAGAACGTCTTACATTTTACGGCGAAAGTGCTGGATTGGTCGCCTTCGGAATTGCGTGGCTCACTGCAAGCCGTACTCTCATCTTACTAACTACTAAAGAAGAAAGGCTATTACCTTTCAGCTAGAACACAGGAGGAAGCAACCTGATTAGCCTCCTTGATAAGCTCGTTAATTAGCCTGGTTTCTGCCATGACTGCCTTAGTGTATCTACCGTGCTTAACGATTGGATTCTTCGCGCCAGTCGATTTGCCACCATGAAACTGACATCTACCGTTAGCCATGGAGTAATTCCCGCAAGAGCCTCCAGCACGTGTTTTAGCACCGCACCTGGGTATATTCGCATGGGGTGGACCCAACCATTTACCCATTACCCCCTCCCTGGTTAATATCGCCTATAACGGCTTGCCCACCGTCGTTTACATTGACGTGTTGGACAGTAATCTGCTGTTTGCCTTTATTGCGATACTTGTTTAACGCTTCCATTTGGGCCATATAGGTTCGCATTAGTTTTGTCATTCGGTTGACATTGAAATTAACCGCTTGATGCGTCTGACCTTCTGTTAATAATGCTCGGTATGACATTTCCATTGTTATGTTGTGAACAGTGACCATTTGAGTAGCCAGCATTAATTCAGTGCTATCTTGAGGGTCGATTTCAAGCATTGCGGTCATCGAGGCGTTTGTCTTGCTATTGATAAGCTCTGAATCCTTAGTTCCATTGGAGCAAATTCTTAACACTTGATTAATAATGTTGGCGGTTAAATATTCATCATGAGTCCCGATATAGAACACGTACAACCGCATAAACAGCTAATTTTCCTGATAATAATAGTCGTACTTGACTAATAGATTACGCATAAAATCCCAGGCCTCGCTATAGGTTAGCCCGCTGTCCTGTGGAATGATGATCTTGACGTATAAATCCTTGCCCCGTTCTGTCTTGAGTATCAACAGTCGTTTTTCGACTTCGGACAATGGTAAATCGGTAAAATCGTTGTCCCCGGGCTGTTTGTAACGAATGATTTTGCCACTTTTTCCTTTGATATAATAAACCTCGGCAATGTACTTGCCCTTTGCCGAGCGTGCGGGTTTGATCAATTCTTCATATTTGGATTTGACTACCTCGTAGTCGCCTTTGAGTGTTAGCAACTGCCGGTTGTAGGCCTCGATTTCCTGATTCAGCAATTGTTTGTCCCGAGTCAGGCTGGAGATGTTCCGCAACTGGGTCTGGCTTGATTGAGTCAGCGATTCAATTTCTGCTTTAGCGGTAGACAGCAGTGCCCTGTACTCGTCTTTGAGTGCTGCCAACTGACGCTTGTAGGCTTCAATTTCCTGGTCCAGGAGTCGTTTATCCTGTGTCAGACTGGAGATGTCCTCCTGCTGGGTCTGGCTTGATCGAGTCAGCGATTCAATTTCTGCTTTAGCGGTAGACAGCAGTGCCCTGTACTCGTCTTTGAGTGCTAGCAACTGGCGCTTGTAGGCTTCGATTTCCTGGTTCAGGCGTTGTTTGTCCTGTGTCAGGCTGGAGATGTTTTGCTGCTGGGCCTGGCTTGACTGGGTAAGCGATTCAATTTCGGTTTTAGCGGCAGACAGTAGTGTTCTGGTATTGTCGATTTCGAGATTTGCTGCGGCTATTGTTGCATTTGCCTGGTTCAGAGCCTGTTTGAAGTCTGCGTTTTCGATTTCCAGCGAGATAATTTGATTTTCCTGTTGCCTTAATGCATCGTTAGCGAGTAATAATTCTTCATCTTTCTTTAACAGGCGCAGGCGCAATATCGAGTTGCTTTGTTCGGCATTTGCCAACCTTTCTTCAAGTGTGGCATTTTCCTCAGAGGTGGTTTCGATCAGTTGTGTTGCAAGTTGTTCTGCTGCAACACTTTCCCGCAACTCGGCGACCAGTTGCCAGTTACGCACCACGAGCAGGCTGGTTGCCATCAGGAAGATCATCGTAACGACCATCATGATGTCGGTAAACGATGGCCAGAAACTATTGTCACCGGTATGACTAGTCTGCAATTGTCCTATAGGTGCGAAATTAGTTTGCATTACGGCGTGCTGGTCTTATTCATAATCTGCGTGCGTAGGAGATAGACGGAAGCCCTCGCGCAAAAGTGATTTTATTTCGGACAGGTCGGTAGATAATTGGTTTATCTGCTCCTGGTTAGACGATATGGTTTCCTGCAAGGTCAGTGCCGAAGTCTGCTGGATTTCCTGTGTATTGTGTAAATTATCCGTCAACAGTGATTTTATTCCCGACAGGTCGGTAGATAATTGGTTTATCTGCTCCTGGTTGGAAGATATGGTTTCCTGCAAGGTCAATGCCGAAGCGTGATAGATATCCTGTGTATTCTTTAATTTATCCGTGGCGTGAATCACGGATTTGATCAGGCCGGCCATCTTGTTGACGATATCGTCATTTCCCTTCACAAACTGGGGCATCAGATACACCGATGTCAGGTGTTCGATGCCGCTGATCAAGTGGGTTTGTACATCATTGAGGCGGGTATAAAAATAACCAAAGATTACGTAACTGACGATCGCGGTTATAGTGGTAGACAGCGCTGTCGACATCCCGTGAATCACCAGACCCATGCCGCCAAGACTACCCGCCGCTGACTCGATAAGATCGGAAGCACCAAGCAGTGCAATCGAAAGTGAGACGATAGTTCCAAATACACCGGTCAGAATTAAGATGTTATTGATGAATTTGACGAGGCCAAATTTTGTACTCTCATCGGCAGTCAGCATTGCCGAGAGAGCACTGTGATTGATTTCACCGGCCGCGGTCTGTATCGATTTCATCGTCAATAGACGTTTCACAATTATCGCATGGTGCGGCAAACCTTCTGTCAGGTCCGCCTTGAAAGACTCGATATTATTCACAAACCCGGCTATCGCCCGCTCCTCGCGCCTGTATCGGAGCAGGTGGTAAAGGATATTCAGCATGCCAAACAGCATTAGCGTGGCTATCGCGCTATTGATTATAATCCCGGTTTGGGTTTGCTGATTTTCGAAATAAAACTGGTAAATAAAATCGATATTCCAGGCAATCGCGATACCTACAAAGGCAACGGCAATCCAAAACTGGATAATAATTTTGAGGCTGAGACTGGTGAGCAGGCGTTGTATATCCATAGGGCAGGTCTCTGGCTAACAGGTAAATATTTATAGTGACAGGAGAGGCGACTCAATTTGCTTCGTGATGGTGCCGGCCCCCAATCGAACTCATTTAATATTGTTTTGTCATAGAAGTCAAAATCAGGCCATAGTTGATCAGATTGTAATATAAATCTTGCTCGCCATTAATCAATTGCGGGTCGGAATTAACAGATGGCTCTATAGTAAAAACGTTAAAAATAGGCCTCGTCCGAAAAATTAGTGGGTAAAGGCGAATAGGGGAAAACAGATAAGTGTTTGTTTTCACGTGACTTTTATTGTATCAAGATCGAGAAATCAATGCTAACGTGTAAACCTGAAAATGATGATGCTCTCGCAAAGCCGCCAAGCACGCAAAGAGGTAAATGGTAAATGCTTTATCTATTTGAATATGCAGATAAAATCCTTTGCGTTCTCCGCGCCTTGGCGAGAACCACCTTTGTATTAACCCATGAATTATCCCGAAGAGCCAAAAATAGTAATATAGCTGTTAGTGGTCTCATAATAATAAATCATAAAGGTGGATAAATTGTTACTCGTACCTGCGATGCGGCGATTCTTACGATTCGGTACCGTTACCCTGGTCGATGCCTCGGGTAATCGACATCATATATGCGAATTTGGTAAACCCACTGTGGTATTGCGTTTAACCGATAATTCGGTGGCAAAACGCATGGTATTAGCGTCATCCATGGGTTGGTGCGAGGCTTATATGGATGGCAAACTGGTGGTAGACGAGGGTACTATGAGCGATTTTCTGGAAGCCTATGGTCGTTCTGAAAATCTAATATCGCAGGGATGGCTGGGCGATGTATTTCGTTTCTTTTACAGCGTGACCGCTTCCGTTCAGCATTACAATCCAATCGGCAGGGCTCAAAAAAATGTAGCTCATCACTATGATCTCTCGGCGGAACTTTACGACCAGTTTCTCGATTCGGACCGGCAGTATTCCTGTGCCTATTTCCCGAAAGGCGACGAGGACATTGAAACCGCCCAACTATTGAAGAAGCGTCATATTGCCGCAAAACTGGATATTAAACCGGGTATGACCGTACTTGATATCGGTTCGGGCTGGGGCGGCATGGGGATATATCTGGCTCAAAATTTCGACTGTAAGGTGGTCGGCGTCACTCTCTCGGAAGAGCAGTATAAGTTGTCTAATCAACGAGTAAAACAAGCTGGCCTGGAAGATCGGGTTCGATTCGAACTACGTGACTATCGTACACTCACAGAGCCGGTTGATCGTATCGTATCGGTTGGCATGTTAGAACATGTGGGGCAGTTCCATTACGGCGAGTTTTTCCGCAAGGTGAAAGAGTTGCTAATACCCGGTGGCGTTGCGTTAATTCATACCATAGCTCGCATGGGTAAACCGCAACCTATCGGCGCCTGGATCCGGAAATATATATTTCCGGGTGCTTATTTACCGTCAACTTCACAGTTAGCGCGTGCCATGGAAAGTTCAAATCTGTGGATTACTGACATTGAAAATTTACGTATCCATTACGCCGAAACCCTTTCACGCTGGTATCAACGGTTTTCAGAAAGAAGAACGCAGGTCGAGAAATTATACGATGAGCGATTTTTTCGTATGTGGGAACTGTACCTGATAGGTTGTGAAATGACCTTTCGATTTCAGTATATTACCGTACTACAGGTGCAGTTAAGCCGTGAAATTGATACTTTGCCAATCACCAGGGACTATATGGCAAAGGCCGAGTGGGCACTCGCGCGTCGGGATATTAAATGATAGGAAGAATGTTTTTAGATTGCTTTTCCAGCTTGAGTCCAATATCCCTAATAGGAGCGTAAGTTGGCTGAGTCCAGCCTACGGGTCTCAGGGTACTTTCCGCCCCTTGCCGATGAAGATTTTGAATCCCTATCGCACTCATCTAAAACAATAGAGGTGCTCTTGAAAAAATCCTATTACATCGTTGACTTGCGCAAATAATTGATAAGGTCGATCTGGGTAATCAGGCCGTAAAAGGTATCGCCTTCAGATACAATCGCAACCTTGTCCTCTTTAAACAAATGTAAAATACTGTCGATACTGGCAGAGGGCGGCACGATTTCCAGGTCGCTGACCATAATCGACGAAACCTGCTGTTGAAAGCTCTTTTCATTGTTATAAATACCCAACAGGATATCCGATTCATCGATCAGGCCGACAACCTTACCGTCGTCGATGACCGGCACCTGCGATACATCGAACATACGCATGCGTTTATAAGTTGTGAGCAAGTTGTCCTCTGAGGTCACGGTGACTATATCGCCGGTGTCTGCTGGCCGCGCAATGATATCGCGCAGGTCGCCAAAAGACTCGCGTCCCAGTAGTCCCTGATCGGCTAACCACGAATCGTTGAACGATTTTGATAAATATTTGTTTCCTGTGTCACCAACCAGCGTGACTACTCTTTTATGCGAGTTCTGTTCTCGACAATAGCGTAGCGCGGCTGAGAGCAGGGTGCCGGTAGAGGAGCCAGCCATAATGCCTTCGCGTTCGAGTAATTCGCGCTGGGTTTGAAAAGCCTCACTGTCGCTTATCGAATAAGCTTTACTCACCAGGTCCAGATCGCAAATCGATGGCACAAAATCTTCGCCGATACCTTCGACCAGCCAGGAGCCTGCTTTCGGCATAATACCGGTCTCGATAAATTCCCTCAGTATCGAACCTTCGGGATCGGCCAGAACCATTTCACATTTCGGAGCATTCTTTTTGAAGAATCGACCCAGGCCCGTGACTGTGCCACTAGAACCAACACCTACGACCATCGCGTCTATGTTGCCGTCCATTTGCTCGAAGATTTCCGGACCGGTTTCGGTTTCGTGGGTGAGGGGGTTATTCGGGTTGGAGAACTGGTCGATATAATGTGAATTGGGAATTTCCTTCGATAGACGCAATGCATAGTCCTGGTAATACTCTGGATGACCCTTTTGCACATCCGACCGCGTCAGGCGAACATCGACACCCATCGCGCGAATATGGCGTATTTTATCCGGGCTCATTTTATCCGGGATTACCAGTATCAGTTTGTATCCCTTCTGCGCGGTCACAAGCCCGAGTCCGAGCCCGGTGTTACCGGCGGTTGCCTCTATGATAGTGCCACCTGGTTTGATTTTTCCTTCCTTTTCCGCGGCCTCGATCATCACTACCGAGATCCGATCCTTAATCGAGCCGCCGGGATTCTGACTTTCCAGCTTGATAAATAAATCACAAGGCCCGGTGTCGAATTTGCTCAGTTTCAACATCGGTGTATTGCCAATCATTTCGAGAACGGAGTTATTAATGGTCATTCTGGAATCTCAGGTTTATGTAGCACCGATGCTATCACGATACCAGGGATTGTCATATGCGCACTCAAATGAGTAATAATTGGGTAGGTTTATACCGATCCGTGGCTAAAATCATGAGCCTACCTGGCTGAATACCAGGTTCAGGTGATACTAGCCTCCAAGGCTATTCATAGATTTTAAGTGGAGTATTCCGGGGCATTCATTGCAGGTGAATAGTTTAATGGGTCCTGCACCAGACGTTGACGGATATTTGCTAAGTCTAGTGCAAGATCCACCATGTTCAAATATTATAAGCCGTCCAAGGCCTGTTTTAGATCGGAAATTAAATCATCTGCCGACTCAAGGCCGGCTGAGAGTCGAACCAGCCCATCGGTAATACCTACTTTTAGACGCTCTTCACGTGGCATATCAGCGTGTGTCATGGTGACCGAGTGAGTCACCAGAGATTCTACCGACCCGAGGTTTTCTGCAAGGCTCCAGAGTTCGAGTGTGTCCATCAACTTTTTGCCAGCTTCTACACCGCCTTTCACTTCGAACCACAGCATAGAGCCATGGCCGCTTGCCTGTTTATCGGCGAGTTCTCTTTGTGGAAAAGAATCCAGACCGGGGTAGGCAACCCGTTCAACTTGCGGATGGGCTTCCAAAAATTCAGCAATTTTTCGTGCGGTGGCAGATTGAGCTTCCAGGCGGGTGCTCATGGTTTTACAGCCCTGTAACGTATAAAACGCTACCATCGGCGTCATATTGCAGCCCAGGCAGTTTCTGACGAACATGATCGCGTCTAAATGCTCCTGGCTTGCGGCAGTGATCGAGCCGCCGACGCTGATGTTATGTCCTTCCATGAATTTGGTTGTACTGTGTAAAGTGATATCAGCACCTAGTTCCAGCGGCCGTTGGAAGTAGGGTGTCAAAAAGGTATTGTCAACGACATGGGGGATACCCTGTGCTTTTGAAATCTCTGATACTGCCGCTATGTCGGTGAGTTTTAATGTCGGATTTGCCGGGGTTTCAGTAAAAATTAACCTGGTGTTACTCTGGATTGCATCTTTTATATTGGCAGGATTGGCAGTGTCGACAAAACTGCATTCGACGCCAAATCGAGACAGAACCTTGGTAGTCACCCGATGGGTACCACCATAAACCACGTTCGAGAGTATTGCATGGTCGCCGGCATTCAGCAGCGCCATCAATGTCGAACTGGTGGCCGACATGCCGGTTGCGAAACAAAGGCTGCCAGCGCCGCCTTCTAGTGCGGTAATGCGATTTTCCAGCGCCGTTACGGTCGGGTTGCCCGAGCGACTATACGAATAGCCTTTTGCAAGATACTGGTCTACCGATTCCTGTACATAAGTGGTTGTCTGGTAAATAGGTGTCAATATGGCACCAGTTACAGGATCTGGGCTAACGCCCGCATGCACCTCACGGGTTTTAAAATCGGCTTGTCTGTCGTTGCTCATCCAGGTCTCCCGGTGGTGAAGAAAAAAGGAAAGATTCTAGCATTGAGATCGACTTTTAATAAAGCCTTGTATTTTATTATCGGCTGGCGTGTTCAGGGTTATCTATGCATCAGGCCGGTATTTCTTTTAGATTGCCTGAATCTGACTCCGGAACTATCTCACCCAACATGTCGTAGTCGTCCAGAATGCAATAAAGCGAAGGTACCAGAAATAATCCGACAAATGTTGCCGAGGTCAGCCCAAATGCAAGACTGGCGGCCATCGGAATCAATATCTGGGCTTGCAGGCTGGTTTCCAGTATCAATGGCATGAGACCCGCGATAGTGGTAATTGAGGTGAGCAGAATTGGTCGAAATCGTGCACGCCCGGCGTGTTTCGCGGCTGCTCTTACATCGATGCCGTGGGCACGCTCATCGCGCATAAACACCACTAGCAGTATCGAATCGTTGACGACGACGCCGAATAGCGATGCCATGCCGATAATGCTCGGCATGGTGAGATCGAGCCCTAGCAGCCAGTGACTAAACATCACCCCGATCAACGCAGTCGGTATCACGGCCATCACAGTGATCGGTGCAAGGTATCCTCTAAATTGAAGCGCGAGCAATATATAGACACCTATCATGCCGAGGGTGACGTTGCGCAACATGGACTGGCTGGTCTCGGCTGAACTCGCACTGGCACCCTCAACATCGATCTGGATGTCGGGATACTGTTGCTGGAGTTTCGGGAATAATTCGCTCGCTGCCAGGGTTAATAATTCCTGGGCGTTAACAACCTCCCTTTGCACATCGCCAAAAACAGTAATGGCGCGTTGCCGGTCAACTCTATTAATACGCGCCCAGCCTCGAACTTCGTCGATGTGGGCGACGATTGGCAGCGGTATCTGTCTACCATCGGGTCCGGTGATTGTCATTTGCTCCAGATCATCGATGGACAGGCGATCGCTCGCGGGCAGGCGCAAATCGACCTCGTAGGTTTCAGCGCCTACCGGGAATTCATCGACCTTTATGCCCTGGAAGGCGCTACGCACCTGATCCGAAACGGATCGAGCGCTTAGCCCCAGTGCCCCGGCGCTGTCTTTCAGACGCAGGCGTATTTCACGTTTACCGGGACGTAAATCATCACTGATGTCGGTAACGCCTGCATAGCTGTTAAACCAGTCCTGCATTTCCAGTGAGGCAGATTTCAGGCGATTTAAATCAAAGCCTTTGAGACGAACTTCGATCGGACGCCCTCCAGGCCCTACCGCGGGTTCGCTGAATTTAAGCGAAATCACATCACTGAGGCTGGCGACTTCCTGGCGCCAGGCATGACGAAATTGGTCCATGTTGGTATTTCGGATCTCGGCACTTAGTAGATCGACGATGATGCGTGCGACGTGTGGCCCCGATTCGAACGCGTCCGGATTTTCCCCATATATGATCGTAATATTACGCACCAGGTTCTGTGCTTCGGGTTGTTCCGGGGAGAAACGTTGGTTTAGCTTTTGCACGGCTGTCTCGATGCGCTCGACTATTGATTCGGTCAATGCCAGCGGTGTTCCCTGGGGTAATAACAAACGTGCTTCAACGATATCGCCTTCGGTGTCCGGAAAGCCGACAAATTTCAACTTTCCGCTGGCAGGCAGCATGATCGATACGATAATCGCCATAATAATTAGGCCAAGAGTTAAGTATCGGTATTCGACAGCCCGGTCGAGCAGGGGTCCAAACCAGTCATCTCGCAGGGAACTGAAGTGCTTTTCGAACTGCTGTCGAAACCAGGAGACCTGGCGGTTTTCCATATGCCGCAAACTATGGCCCAGGTGATTCGGCAAGATCAAAAAAGCTTCGATCAGACTGACACTGACAACGACGATGAGAACAATCGGCATCACGCGCAGGATTTGGCCAATTTCGCCAGTAATAAAGGCCAGTGACCCGAACACTAATAATGTGGTTGCGAAGGACGACATAATACCCGGTAAAACCTGAATGACACCCGCTACCGCAGCCTGCATCGAGCGTTCTCCACGCTCCATTCTTGCGGCGATATTTTCGGCGATGACGATTGCATCATCCATCAACAGGCCGACGCCGATGAGCAAACCTACCATTGAGATCATATTAATAGTGACACCCATAAACGGTATCAGGAACAGCGCTCCGAGAAATGAAATCGGCAGTCCCATGGTGACCCAGAAGCTGTAACGAAAACTGAAAAACAACCAGAGGATTAAAAACACCATGCCCAGACCCTGGGCGCCGTTTTTGATGATCATATCGAGCCGGTCCTGGACCACCGATGCCACATCCTGGGTCTGATCGAGCTTGATGCCGGCAGGTGCGCGCTCATTTTCCTGTGCTACAAAATCGGCCACATCCTCATAGGCGGTCAATACATCCTGTGTCTGGGTTTTGGTGATATTTAATATTGCCGCACGGCGCCCATTGAAAAATATCCGGTTTTCTTTGCGGTCAAAGCGGTCAGTGATGGTTGCGATATCGCCAAGGCGTATGGCAGCACCGCTATCGCCTGATATCACGACTAAATTGCTTACTTCTTCGACAGTTTTGCGCTGGTCGTCGAAACGTAGCAACAGGTCTTCCTGGGAACCTTCGAGCCGGCCCACGGGCGTTCCGATACTTTGATTTTGCATGCGCGTGGCGACATCGGACAGGGACAGGCCAAACTGGCGTAATCTTGCGCCGGGAATTTCTACACGAATGTGGTGATCGGAGAAACCGTCGATTTTGATATTGGCAATTTCGGCGCCTGCCAACAGTCTCAGTTTGACGTCTTCCGCGTAGGCTTTAAGTATTACTGGATCGGTGGGCCCGGTTATCGCCACCGAGACAACAAGGTCGGTACGCCCCAACTCCTCTACTATCGGGGATTCAACCTGGTCAGGGAAATCGTCGATTGCGTCTATCTCCGATTTAACCTCGTCGAGAAACTGCGTCATGCTGCTGCCTTCGTTCATTACTGCCGTTGCTTTACCCAGGCCCTCGCTGGATTCGCAGAGCATTTCGTCCAGATCGGTAATGTTTTCCAGTGCATCCTCAATGCGCCGGCAGATCGCGTCTTCGATCTCTTCTGAGGTCGCTCCAGGGTAGATTACCTGAATGCTGACCTTATCATTGTCGATGGCAGGAAATGTTTCCCGTTGCAGATCGGGCAGTGCGATGAGGCCGAGCAATATGATTGCCAGCATGCTGAGATTCGCAGCGGTCGGGTGTTCAGCAAACCACCTAATCATGGTTTATTTTCCTGCCGACAGGGATTGTTGCAGTGTCTCGTCTACAACCGATTGCAGTAACATACCATCGACAGCGGGAACTAGATCGCTGACGACAATTATTTCACCCGATCGTAATCCCTCGCCAATGATTGCGACTTGCCGTTGATTATAAAGACGTTTGACTGGCCGCGTTTCCAGCCGGTTTTCGGAGTTGAGAATATGTACCTTCCCAGCTCGAATTACCGAGCGTGGGATTACTATTCGCGCTGGCTGCATACGTCCTGCGATTGAGACCTGCACAAACATGCCTTTGGATAATGGTGGCCGCAGGCCCGGGATAACTTTTTGCATCGGTTGGTCGACAGCGACGACTATGCCCATAGTCCGGGTTTGCGGGTCAACGCTATCTGATATGCGAACAAACTCAGCCTCCCATTCGGCCATTAATCCAGCGCCTATATCCATTCTTACAGTCGGTTTAAAACCGGTAAATTCGGCGAGGTTATCGGCGAGCGATAGAATGTCGGATGGCAGATCTGGTCGTCCGATAAACAGGGTCCTAAGATCTGCCATCGCCACCTGTGCGATGACCTCGACTCGTTCTACTGAATCTCCCGAGAGTAAAGTTTGTCCCTTGCTGACAAACTGATGCGTCTCAATCGCGAGGCCTGTTACTCGCATGTTGAATGGAGCCACCAGGGTTGTGTCGGCCAGATCACGTTCAGCCTGGATGATTTTCGCTTGCTGCAGGCTGCGTTGAATCGGTAACAGGGCGATCGTGTTTTCTAGATTTTGCACTAGCGATCTCGAACTTAGCATTGCACGTTCGGCTTCGTCGGCACTGCTTTGCGACACAGTACCCTGTGTGGCGAGGTTCTTCTGGCGTTTAAATTCTTTTTCCGCGAGGGCCAGATTGCGCTGCTCAATTTTCAAAGATGCAGCCGAATTGTCGCCCTGCAGGTTTAGTTCGATAAGCTCATTTTGCACTTTTGCCAGATTTAGTTCGTAATCAGTGGGGTCGATCTGGAATAATTCGGTTCCCGCGGTAATGATTTCACCATCGCGTAAGCGCGGGTGCATGGTGATAATTCTGCCTGATACCTGGGCGACTGCAGCCCACACCTGGGCTGGCTGAACGCTACCATAACCCTCGGCAACCGGGATGAAGTCCCTTTCCTCGACTGTAATTACGCGCACAAAACGAGTTGCTTCACCACGGTCCGATTTTTGCGGTGCCTGCTTGCCGCTCACCATAAAAATGAAAATAGCAATGCCGACTAAAATGGGTGGTAAAACCCAAAGTGAATGCCATCTGGACTGCTTGTCGTGTGCCATGATTTAAACGCCGTATTTATTGTTCCAGTGCGGCGGCTATTGTCCGGTAAAGTCAGGGTCAGTCAATGATATTCGGTCGATGTATTTCCAGAATCAATTTAATCGGTAATTAAATGATCACTTGCAAGCTGTAATATACCTGCATTCCAGTTTTGCTATTTCTTTCTGTAACTTACTGATTTTAAAAACTAAATAACCTAAACCGTACCGCCTTCGTGCAATATGTGGGCTAGGCAGCTTTTTTGGCTTCTAGCGCCTCGACCATACGCGTTTCAAGTTGGTCCAGAATCGACTGATCGGTGATGTTTTTCCCCTCGACTGTGCTCAGGTAAAAAATATCGTCTATCTTTTCTCCCAGGGTCGAAATTTTCGCGTGCGTGATATTGATGTTCAGCCTGGCGATGACATTTGCTATCACCGACAGCAAGCCGGGCATATCCATCGCACTGATTTCCATCACGGTACGGTTATTCAGGTAATCCTGCTCAAAGCGGATTTCGGTGGGCCGATCAAACGCTTTTAAGCGTCTAGGTGTCCGCTTGTTGGAGCCTCCTCGATAAATCGAGTCAGACTTAAGTGCTTTGATCAGCGATGCTTCAATATGTCGTATCGTTTCGGGATCGGTGACGGCGTGACCGTTATGGTCCTGAATGATAAATGTATCCATGACCTTGTCGTTTTTGGTTGTAAAGATTTCTGCGTTTAAAATACTGAGCCCAAGCGAACCGAGTGTGCCGGTGACCTGTGAGAATACGTTTGAATGCTCGTCACAATAAACGAATACCTTGGTCGTCTTTGTGTACCTGGCCTGGCGAATATTGGCCAGTGTCTGCTTTCCCGGGTTACTGAGGATGGTATTCACGTGCCATTCGATTTCGAGAGGATGATGACGTAAAAAGTAATCACCGGGCAACGCTTCGAACAGGGTGTTGATTTGATCCCTGTCGTAAGGCAGGTTGGCGATGGCTTCGTATGCAGCGTCCTTGTTTTCCTGAATTATTTCCTCGATGTCTGGAGCATTGTCAATACCACGCCGGATCACATGCTTGGTACTGTTGTATAACTGCTTGAGCAGTGCGTCCTTCCAGTTATTCCATTGCTTCGGGTTAGTGCTGCGGATATCTGCAACTGTCAGTAAATATAGATAATTGAGCATGTCCGTACTGCCGACCTGGCGTGCAAAATTACGCACCACGTCCGGGTCGCTGATATCTTTGCGTTGCGCGGTGATCGACATCACCAAGTGGTTGCGCACTAGCTGCGAGACGAATCGAGTTTCTTTGCGATTAAGCTTGTGTTGAAGACAAAATTGAGTTGCCTCATCGGCGCCAAGCAGCGAGTGATCTCCGCCACGACCTTTGGCGATATCGTGAAACAGCGCTGCCAGGTACAGCAGACAGGGGTTTTCCAGTTTGCTGTACACCAGGTTGCAGAATGGAAATTCGTCCTGGTGTTTTTCGAGCGCAAATCGGCGTAGATTTCGAATCACAAAAATAGTGTGTTGATCCACGGTATAAGCATGGAACAGATCATATTGCATGCGCCCGGTAATTTTGCCGAATGCGGGAATATAGCGGGCCAAAAAACCGTAGGAATTCATCCGGCGCATCTGGTGGGTCATGCCTTCTGGCGCGCTCATCAATTGCATAAACAGATGATTGACTTCGTCGTTATTGCGAAAATCATCATCCACCAGATACAAATGCTCGCGTACCAGACGAATTGTCGAAGCTGTGACGCCTTCGCATTGCGGGTGAGTCGATATCAGTAAGAACAATTCAACCAGTGCGGGTGGATGCTGCTTGAATACCTCCGGGTATCGTGCCTCGATAAAGCGGTTACGCAGCATAAAACGTTGGTTGACGATGGTGACTTTTTTCTGTGCATCGGTGAGTAAAATTTCTTCCCTGAAGATTTGTAGCAGCATTTCATTCAGTCGTTCGAGATCCATGATGGTTCGATAATACTGCTGCATGAATTGCTCGATTGCGAGGTTGTGTGGACCAGTCTCGAAACCAAAATCGGTTGCTATCTGTTTTTGGTAGTCGAATAACAATCGGTCTTCACGTCGTTTGGCGAGTCGATGCAACGCGAAGCGAACTTTCCAGAGATGATTCTGGCCCGCACTTAACAGTTCGTATTCGGCTTCTGTGATAAACTCGTGATCTACCAGTTCGCGGAGGGACTTGGCGCCAAAATGTCGCTTTGCCACCCAGCCGATAATCTGGATATCGCGCAAGCCGCCCGGACCCTCCTTGATGTTAGGTTCGAGATTGTAGGCCGTGTCGTTATAACGAAGGTGACGGTTTTGCTGTTCCCGGAGCTTGGCTTCGAAAAATTTCCGCGATGACCACATCTTCGCAGGTGCGATCGCTTTCTGAAATTTTTCATATAAATTCTTGTTACCATAGATCAATCGAGCTTCGATCATGTTGGTAATTACAGTGACATCAGCTTTACCTTGACGAACACAATCTTTGACAGTACGTACGCTGTGCCCGACTTCCAGGCCAATGTCCCAGAGAAATGTCAGGAAGGTGGAGATTTGCTCTTCGACTGCCTTGCCAGGCTTTTTATCGAGCAGGATCATCAGATCAATATCGGAACCGGGCAATAGTTCGCGGCGACCATAACCACCCACCGCTATCAGGCTAAAGCCGGGATTTTTTGTCTCATCGATAAAATGCTTAGAGCAAAATTCCAGTATCCTGTCGATGAGCTCAGATTTCTGATGCACCAGCTCCTGTACCGATACACCGCGGTCGAAATCCGCATATATCGCATCGTTGCTTTGCTTTAACCCCTCGGCAATTGATGCGGTTTGTAAACCCTCTGGAGCGAGAGCCCTGCGTAGGGCGTCATCGATTGTTTGCAGCATTTTACAATTCATCGTCCGGGTGCAGGGTTAACACTTCATATCCATCGTCGGTGACAAGATTGGTGTGTTCCCACTGGGCAGACAGGCTATGGTCTTTAGTCACTACGGTCCAGTCGTCAGGTAGCAGCTTGACGTGACGTTTACCGAGATTCAGCATCGGCTCGATAGTGAAAGTCATGCCTGGTTCGAGTACCAGGCCGGTATCCGGTTTACCATAATGCAATACTTGTGGATCTTCGTGAAATTGGAGCCCTATGCCATGACCACAGTACTCGCGCACTATGCTACAGTGATTTTTTTCTGCATGGTTCTGAATCGCAGATCCGATGTCACCCAGCCGAACCCCGGGTTTAATCATTTCGATACCTATTTTCATACATTCATAGGCCACGCGCGTCAGGCGTTCGCCCTGGATAGTTGTTTTGCCGACCATAAACATACGGCTGGTATCACCATGATAACCATCCTTGATCACTGTAATATCAATATTGATGATGTCACCGGACTTGAGCTTTTTTTCGGCCGGGATGCCGTGGCATACCACATGGTTGACCGAGGTACAGATCGAACGCGGGAAACCACGGTAATTTAATGGCGCTGGAATGGTATTTTGTTCATTTACCATGTAGTCGTGACAGATTTCATCCAGTTCATGGGTTGTGATCCCGGGCGCAACATGGGGTTCGATCATACGCAGGACGTCCGCAGCGAGGCGGCCGGCGGCACGCATTTTTTTTATTTCTCCTGGTGATTTGATCGTTACACCCATAAAATTTTCACTGTCATGTTGTTGAATTAAGGGGATTATGGTATAAAGCGCGCGCTTTCGGCAACATCGAAGCAAAATTACCGGAAACTCTGAATGCTTCAGAATTTCTTTAAACTACACACACATATTATAACGCAATTATGGGTGCCTGTATTTTACCAGAGTACAGGTCGTAATCGTCGGATATGTGGAGGCTTAACCCCGGGTGGTTCGATTAATCAATGACTGCCTAATACTGACATCTGGAGAAACTTATGTCTAACGTCACCATGCGTGAAATGTTGGAAGCGGGCGTGCATTTTGGTCACCAAACCCGTTTCTGGAACCCCAAGATGGCTCCCTTTATTTTCGGCGAGCGCAACAAAATTCATATTATCAACCTCGAGCAAACCATGCCATTGTGCAGGGATGCGGTCAATTACCTGGGAAAGGTTGCCTCGAAAAAAGGCAAGATCTTGTTCGTCGGTACCAAACGCGCCGCCAGCGACGCGATCAAGGAAGAGGCCCAGCGATGTGGTATGCCGTTTGTCAATCATCGCTGGCTGGGCGGTATGTTGACCAATTTCCGCACCGTTCGCGCTTCAATCAAAAGATTGAAAGAACTGGAGGAAATGTCGCAAAGCAACAGTTACGAAAAAATTAACAAGAAAGAAATTCTTCAGTTATCACGCGAACAGGAGAAGCTGGATAAAACTCTGGGTGGTATCAAGGATATGGGTGGTCTGCCCGATGTGCTGTTTGTTGTCGATGTTGGCTATGAAAATATTGCTGTCCTCGAAGCCAGTAAACTCGGTATTCCGGTCGTTGGTATAGTGGATACAAATAACTCACCCGATAATATAGATTATATAGTGCCCGGAAATGACGACTCAATGCGGGCTATCAAGCTTTATACAAAAATGGTTTCGGATGCGATTCTGGTCGGAAAAGAAAGTATCGTGGTGGCTGTCAAAGATGATGATGAAATGATCGAACTTGACAGTGAAGACGCCAGAATACCGAGCAAGGCCTCGGTAAAAATTTCTGCAAAGAAGACTACCAGGACAAGTAGTGAAGTAGCCGAAGAGGGCGAAGCAGTAGAACAGACCGAAGTAGTGGTAGAAGAAGTAGCAGAAGAGGTCGAAGCAGTAGAACAAGCCGAAGAAGCCGACGCTGTAGAACATGTAGAAGTAGTGGTAGAAGAAGTGGCCTCAAAAAATGCAGTGCCTGAGGAAGTGGTGACTGAACCTGAAGTGGCGTCATTAGAAGCGGCTGCGCCGAAAAAGGCTGCCGTAAAGAAAGCCGCAACCAAGAAAGCAGCGACCAAGAAAGCCGCGCCAAAAAAGGCAGCCACCAAGAAAGCCGCGCCAAAAAAGGCAGCCACCAAGAAAGCCGCACCCAAGAAGGCTGCCACCAAGAAAGCCGTGACTAAAAAAGCAGCCACCAAGTAGATAGTAACTGAATAATTTAAAACAGAGGTATTGAAGTGGCTATAACAGCATCTTTAGTAAAAGAACTGCGTGAACGAACTGGTTCGGGCATGATGGAATGCAAGAAGGCGCTAGTCGAAACCGATGGTGATATCGAAGCAGCAGCGGAATTGATGAGAATGTCGGGTGCCGCCAAAGCTGATAAAAAAGCAGCACGCGTCGCCGCCGATGGAGCGATTAAAACTGTCGTAACCGAGGATCGAAAAACTGCGGTCATTGTTGAAATTAATTCAGAAACCGATTTTGTTGCCAAAGACGATAATTTTCAGTCTTTTACCGACGCGGTAATACAAATGTTGCTGCAGCAAAAGCCGGCATCAGTGGCGGAATTATCCAGCCTGTCGCTCGCGAGTGGGCAGACCGTCGAGGAATCACGCCAGGCATTGATAGTCAAGGTGGGTGAAAATATCCAGATTCGTCGTTTCGAAATCATCGAATCGAATCAGGGCGTTGCTTCATATTTGCACGGGACGCGCATCGGGGTGTTGGTCGATTCGAGCGCTGAACCGGATATGGCACGTGATATAGCGATGCATATCGCTGCTGTAAATCCGCAGTTTATTGATGAATCGGCGGTTCCGGCAGAGTTCGTCGAAAAAGAAAAAAGTATATTAGTCGCACAGGCGCAAGACAGTGGTAAGCCACCTGAAATCATCGAAAAAATGATACAGGGTCGCCTGAACAAGTTCCTTGCCGAGGTTACACTGTTAGGACAGCCGTTCGTCAAAGATCCAGATCAAACGGTCAGTAAGCTACTTTCTTCGGTAGATGCATCGATTTCAGGTTTTATTCGCTATGAGGTCGGCGAGGGCATCGAAAAGAAAGTTGAAGACTTTGCCGCGGAAGTGGCTTCGCAGTTAAATAGTTAATATAAGGGCCGCAGACGCGGCCTTTATTTTATACGGGTAGTATGGCAAATCTAAAGTACAAACGAATTCTGGTTAAATTAAGTGGCGAGGCCTTGATGGGCCAGTCTGATTTCGGCATAGACCCGGATATCGTCGCTAATATGGTTGGCGAATTGAAGCGTTTGATCGAGGCTGGCGCAGAACTTGGTGTGGTAGTCGGCGGTGGCAACATGTTTCGCGGTGCACGGCTGGCGGCAGCCGGTCTGGATCGGGTAACTGGCGATCATATGGGGATGCTGGCAACTGTCATGAATGCTTTGGCTTTACGGGACAGTATGCAACAACAAGGTTTGATTGCCAGTGTCATGTCAGGGCTGGATATGCCGCAAGTATGTGACAGGTACACACAGAGAGAAGCACGGCGCAGGATTTCGGCTGGTGAAATAGTAATATTTGCCGCTGGAACGGGTAGTCCTTATTTTACTACCGACACGGGCGCAAGTCTGAGGGCTATCGAAATGCAGGTGGATTTGATGATCAAGGCGACTAAGGTCGATGGCGTCTATGATAAGGATCCGGTGAAACATGATGATGCAGTGCGGTATGAAGCGCTGAACTATAATGAGGCAATCGATAAACGTCTGGCGGTAATGGACGTTGCCGCAATGATAATGTGTAATGATAATTCGTTAGATATGGTAGTTTGCAACATCAATAAATCAGGTGTATTGCTTGATGTTGCAAAAGGTAAAACTGTTGGCACTCAAGTTTCATCTGTCGAGGCATAAAAATGATAAATGACATAAAACAGGACGCATTGACGCGAATGAATAAGAGCATCGAAGCGTTTAAGGCAGAACTTTTAAAAATCAGGACCGGCAGGGCCCATGTGAGCCTGCTGAATCACATTACAGTTGATTTCTACGGCAGTGAAGTGCCAATAGGTCAGGCCGCTAATTTGACTGTTGAAGATGCACGTACTCTGGCGGTTACACCCTGGGACAAGAGTATGGTGCCGGTAATTGAGAAGGCCATTATGAGTTCAGATTTGGGTTTGAATCCCTCGACCGCGGGCGCTGTAATTCGTGTACCGATGCCGCCTTTAACCGAAGAACGACGCCGGGAACTGGTCAAGGTAGTACGCGATCTAGCCGAGAATGCGCGAATTGCGGTACGTAATATACGGCGTGATGCGAATAATGATTTAAAATCCCTGTTGAAAGACAAGGACATTTCTGAGGATGAAGATCATAAAGGTCAGGAGCTGATACAACAGGTTACCAATCAATCTACTGATGAAATCGAAACCCTGTTGCAAACTAAAGAAAAGGAACTGATGGAGATCTAGCGGATTGTTAATGGCAGTTAGCTTGCGATGAAGTCAACCGTCAACGAAGAGGTACCGGTACCTCAGCACGTTTGCATTATTATGGATGGTAACGGTAGATGGGCTAAAAAACGCCTGATGCCGAGAACCTTTGGGCATCGCAAAGGTGTTGAAATTACACGCAAGTCAATCCGATTTTTTGCCGCAGCCGGGGTTAGGGACTTAACTCTGTTTGCTTTTAGTAGCGAAAACTGGAACCGGCCAGAGGACGAAGTTAGCACCCTGATGGAACTGTTCATGCATTCGCTGAAAGATAACAGTGCTGAGTTAAATGATAATAATATCCGGATTCGATTTATCGGAGACCAGGCAGCGTTTTCACGGGCCCTGCAAGACCAAATCGCTGAATCGGAAGCACTAACTGCAGATAATCAATTAATGAACCTGAATATAGCTGCCAATTATGGTGGGCAGTGGGATATTTTAAATGCGGTAAAATCTATTGCCAGTAGAGTAGCCTGCGATGAATTGACACTTGAACAAATCGACCAACCATTGCTCGAGTCGGCATTGTCACTGGCGAATACCCCTGATCCCGATTTGTTTATCCGTACCGGCGGTGAACAACGAATCAGTAATTTCCTGCTGTGGCAACTGGCTTATGCTGAACTCTATTTTACCGATGTGTTATGGCCTGATTTTTCCGAGCAGGAAATGCAAAAGGCATTAGATATCTATTCGCAGAGACAACGTCGCTATGGCAAAACCGGCGAACAGATGAATACATTATGCTAAAGCAACGCGTAATCACTGCACTGGCATTGGCCATTGTATTTATCGGGACTATTTTGCTAGCCGATCATCGTTGGGTAGTGGCGTTATTTGCAGTGACGCTATTTGCCGCCAGCTACGAATTGATTGTGCTGACGATAAAGCCGGGACCAACCGCCGGTGTAGTCGTTGCGATTATAATTGCCTCTCTGTTTTGGATTTTGAGTGATTCCTCTGACATACGCATCAATTTTTACCAGTCGTTTACGGGACTATTGTTATGGGTCTCGATTCTCGGGTTAATGTTGCGTTACCATTTTTCCGGAAACTGGTCCCTGGCAGTGCGCATATTTCAGCTTTTGTTGGGTATGACTTTGCTGTGGATATGCATACATGGATTGGTATTTATACATCGACATTTTGAACAGGGTGGCTGGATATTATTGTATTTATTAACACTGGTCTGGGTGGCCGATATCGGCGCTTATTTTAGTGGCCACAAATTCGGCAAGCGCAAGCTCGCGCCAGGCATTAGCCCTGGCAAAACATGGGAAGGAGTTGTCGGCGGCATTATTCTGAATATCGGCTGGATGTTTATTGTATTTGCGATCAGCAATGGTTGGGGTATCGCATTGTGGCAATTTTTATTAATCGGCCTTGCTACCTCAATTATTTCCGTGATCGGTGATCTTTACGAAAGCATATTGAAACGCGAAGCACTGGTTAAGGACAGTGGTAAGTTACTACCGGGGCACGGTGGTGTGCTCGACCGGATCGATAGTCTGATTGCAGCGACGCCAGTGTTTGTTGTTGGATTGTATGTCGTCGGAGCAGTATAGATGAAGCAGATCACTATCCTGGGCGCCACAGGCTCGATCGGTTCCAGTACTCTGGACGTTATTGCCAGACACCCGGACAAATATGCCATATACGCTCTGACCGCTAATACCAATGTCGAAGAAATGGTGAAAATTTGCCAGAGTTATCGTCCACGTTACGCAGTAATGAGCGATGCGCAAAGTGCTGAACAGCTTGGCAACATACTATCGAATAGTAACACTACCAAGATACTCAACGGGGATTCGGCCCTGGCAAAGGTCGCTTCGGATTCCAAGGTCGACATGGTTGTGGCGGCGATTGTCGGCTCGGTTGGCTTGATGCCGACACTGGCTGCGGTACGGGCTGGCAAACGAGTCTTGTTGGCAAACAAGGAGTCATTGGTGATGGCCGGCTCTTTATTCATGGAAGAGGTAGCAAGGCATGGTGCCGAATTGATTCCTGTCGATAGCGAACACAACGCTATATTTCAGTGTCTACCTGTCGGAGTGTCTGCCGGATTAAACCAGGAAGGTGTGACTAAAATATTGCTCACTGGTTCTGGCGGCCCGTTTCGTGAATTACCCCTGCCCGATTTTGAACAGGTTACCCCGCAGCAGGCAGTAGCCCATCCGAACTGGGATATGGGACCCAAGATTTCAGTCGACTCGGCAACCATGATGAACAAGGGTCTCGAGCTGATCGAGGCATGCTGGTTATTCGGCATCGACGAGACCGATGTGGAAATCCTGCTACACAGGCAAAGTATCGTACATTCAATGGTGGCTTATAATGATGGGTCGGTGCTGGCACAAATGGGTAATCCTGATATGCGCACACCGATAGCAAATGCATTGGCGTGGCCACGGCGAATTACCAGTGGTGTCGAACCATTGGATTTGTTGCAGGTCAGCCGGTTAGACTTCCAGGCTGCCGATGAAAATCGCTTTCCCTGTCTAAGTCTTGCGCGTGAGGCGTTTAGGCAGGGTGGTACCAGCATGGCTATTTTGAATGCAGCAAATGAGGTTGCGGTAGATAGGTTCCTGAAACATAGTATAAAATTTACCGATATTGCTAAATTGATCGAACTAACTTTGCAAAACGTAGAGTCGCATAGCGCCGATAATCTGGATGTTGTTCTGGATGACGATGCCCGCGCTAGAAATTACGTCGATCAACAACTTGAACAAACAATTGAGTAGGGTTAACCGTGGATTTTCTTTCTGTTATTTATAATATTGCCGCTTTTGTTATAGCCATTGGTGTATTGGTGACGATTCATGAATTCGGTCACTTCTGGGTGGCGCGAAAAATGGGTGTCAAGGTGTTGCGATTTTCGGTCGGGTTCGGCAAACCGCTATGGATAAAAAAAGCAGGAGACGACCAGACCGAATATGTCCTGGCCAGTATCCCACTGGGCGGTTACGTGAAGATGCTGGACGAGCGCGAAGCGGAAGTTGCCGAGGCCGAACTCGATCGCGCATTTAACCGCAAAAGCGTCTGGAAGCGATTCGCCATTGTTGCCGCAGGGCCGATGTTTAATTTTATTTTTGCTATTGTCGCCTACTACCTGATATATCTGGCTGGCGTCGCTGGTATTAAGCCGGTAATCGGTGAGGTGGCTAATCCCAGTCCCGCCTATTCAGCAGGCGTTCTGTTACAGGATACTATTTTGTCGATCAATGGCGTCGAAACCCCAAGCTGGGAAAAAGCACGATTCACGTTACTCGAAGAGTCTGTTAATCGTGGCACTATTACCCTGGAAGTACAGGGCCTGGATAAGCAGATCAGCGATAAAAAACTCGATATCAGTGGCTTACGGTTGTTACAGGATGAGCAGATAGATTTAATGGGTGAACTTGGACTATCGATGTGGCGACCTGATATACCCCCGATAATCGACGAGGTAATGCCCGATGGGGCTGCGGCAGAGTCAGGGCTTGAGGCGGAAGATCGAATATTCACTATCGATGGTCAGAAAATTGTTAATGTTAGCCATTGGGTTGATATGATTCGGGCTAATCCGGAAAAAACCCTATCACTTGTCGTATTGCGTGATGAGCAGAAAGTTACCTTGCAGCTACGCCCTGCCAAACGTGAAGAACAGGGAGTTAGTTTTGGATTTATCGGGGTTAAAAACCGGGTGGACATACCGTTAGAAATTCTTCGAGAAATGGAAGTTATTGAGCAATACGGGCCAGTTGGAGCACTCGGTGAAGCGCTGGACAAAACCTGGCGCATGTCGTGGCTAACTTTAAGAGTTTTGGGTAAACTAATCGTCGGCGAGGCCAGTGTCAAAAACTTGAGTGGGCCTATCACGATAGCACGCTATGCGGGTATTTCCGCACGTATGGGCCTTGAGCAATTTCTCGGATTCCTCGCCATTATCAGTATTAGTCTGGGTGTACTGAATTTGTTGCCGATTCCGGTACTGGATGGCGGGCATCTATTCTACTACCTGATTGAAATGATCAAAGGAAGTCCTGTGTCAGAAACGACAGAGCTGGTTGGACAAAAAATTGGTATGGCCCTGTTGTTTGGATTGATGTCTATAGCTATATATAACGACTTGCTTCGCCTGGTGGAATAATTTTGAGAGTATTTTTATGGTTCAGTGCCCTGGCACTGTTATTTTTTGCGCATGCCACAAGGGCGGACAGCTTTACAGTTGATCAAATTGAGGTAATTGGCGTTAAAAAAATATCTGTCGGAACGGTATTTAATTACCTGCCACTTAATGTCGGCGAAGAGTTTGACGAAAACCGTTCGCCGGAAATAATAAGAGAGCTATATTCAACTGGATTTTTTGAGCATATCGAGTTATTCCGCGACAACAACAGTTTAATAGTTAAGGTAAAAGAAAGACCTTCGATTGCCGAAATCAATATTGAGGGAAACAAGGATATCGATGATGAGGCCCTGGATCAGGCTTTCGATCAAATGGGTATGACGCGTGGTAAAATTTTCAATGAATTATTATTGTCAAAACTTGAACTCGAACTTCAACAGCTTTATTACTCGCTGGGTAAATATGCGGTAAAACTGAAAGCCGACTGGCGCAAAATTGATGATGATCGTGTAGCAATCGATATCACTATATCGGAAGGCGAGCCGGCCCTGATACGATCAATTAATATAACCGGCAATCGCATTTTCGATGAAGAAACCTTGCGTGAAAATTTCGAACTGGAACCTACAGATGATGGCTGGTTCGCTTCAGATAGTTACTCCAGCTCTAAATTGACAGCCGATCTGGAAAATCTCAATTCGTTTTATTTAGATCAGGGATACGTCCAGTTCAAGGTGGATTCGAAACAGGTCACAATTAGCCCGGATCGAAAAGATATCAATATCACCGTCAATATTTCCGAAGGCGAGCAATTCACCATCAAAGAGATAGGTATGGCCGGAAACCTGGTGGTCGACAGGGCTGAATTAATGGCCCTGGTGCCTTTCCGTGAAGGCGAAATATTTTCGCGCAAGAAAGTGACAATAGTAGTTGACCTGATCAGTCGGCGCCTCGGGGAAGAGGGATATGCCTTCGCTGAGGTTCGACCTATACCCGAAATCAATGAAGCGGATAATACTGTAAGTCTTAAGTATTTAATCAATCCGGGCAAAAAAATGATGGTTCGATTCATCAAATTTTTTGGCAATAATGGTACCCGAGACTACGTTTTACGGCGTGAAATGCGACAGTTCGAAAGCGAACAATATAGTGCGTGGAAAGTTGAACGATCACGTACCCGCCTGCAGCGTTTGAATTTTTTAGCATCTGTTAACATCCAGACCGTTCGTGTCGAGGGGCACGATGACCAGTTGGACCTGGAAATTAGTGTGACTGAAAGATTTTCCGGAAGTTTTCAGGTTGGCCTTGGTTATTCGGGGGTTCAAGGAGCGATACTGAATATTGGCCTGCAGCATGATAATGTTTTTGGTTCTGGAAATACCATTAGCGTTACCTTTGATAATTCGGCTGCATCCGAACGTTATGGTTTTCGCTATCTCAATCCCTACTATACAGCGGACGGCATCAGCCGGGGCTTTAGCTTCAGTTTCTCAAAAACCGACGCTGCTGATCTCAATATCAGTGATTACCTGCTCGATCGAGTCAGTCTGGGGATGGATTTCGGTATTCCTTTATCAGAATTCAATACCTTTAGAACCGATTTTGGAGTGATACAAAACGAAATCACAGTATCGCCATTGTCCGCGGATGAGGTGATCCAGTTTATCATCGATAATAGTGATGAGTTCGACTCAAACACCCCCCGGGATGAAGTTGATGGCGCAATATATCGTAGCCTGTTCAGCTCGATCAGTTTTTCTCACGATACCCGGAATCGACGTATATTTGCCGAAACAGGTGGGTTGAATACGATCAAATTTGAGCTGTTTAGCGGTGACCTGGATTATTACAAAATTCGATATAATCATAAATCTGCCATACCGATTACCGACAAGGTCACTTATGCATTCAGCTCGCGTATCGGATACGGTGATAGTTTTAATGAAACCAGCGATTTGCCGTTTTTCGAGAAATTTCTCGCTGGTGGTGTGCGTTCCGTTCGTGGTTACGAGAGAAATAGCCTGGGGCCTCTGGATAGCAACGGAGATCCATTCGGCGGTAATTTGCAGGTCATACTGAGCTCTGAAATATTGTTTCCGATTGAATCGTTCGGCAGTTCAGAAACCTTTCGGCTTGGGTTATACTTGGACGCGGGGAATGTATTTGCGAATGTTAATGAATTTGATAGCGGTGAGCTAAGAGCTTCGGTTGGCTTATCGGCAAAATGGTTCTCGGTGATTGGTCCCCTGGAATTCAGTTATGCCGAAACGTTAAATGATGTACCCGGAGATGATGTGCAGAATTTCCAGTTTGCGCTGGGCGCTGCGTTTTAAAGAGGTTTTCTTGAACACATTTACAAGACTTTTAGTGATCCTGGCCCTGGTGTTAATAAGTAATACCGTTCTGGCCGAGAATCAGTTTTATAAAATTGGTTTCGTCAACACCTCCCGGGTATTGAAAGAGGCTCCACAGGCACGCCGGGTCGAAGAGCGTTTAAAGGCTGAATTTGAACCCCGAGAGGCTCAGCTTAAGCAAAGGAGAGATGAAATCCTCGACATCGAAGATCAGCTAAAGTCGATTGATAAATCGACTAGTGCGACTACGCGACGCAAGCTTGAGCGTGAAATCAGGCTCAAGGTTAGCCAGTTAAAATTTTTGGAACAGGGATTTCGTGAAGACCAGAATTTGCGTAGAAACGAAGAGATTCGCGAACTGCAACAGGTTATCGCTCGTGTTCTGGAACAACTCGGCGACAGCGGTAAGTATGATTTGATCTTGACTGAAGGGGTTAGTTACGTATCCGATCAGATCGATATCACCGCAGAAATCATAGAAATGCTGAAGCTGCAATCCGAAACTGTCGAAAGTACTCAATAGCAATATCAGCACATCACCAACCCTGGTCCTAAGCCGATACAATATGGTGATTGTATCTATATTATTACCTTGAAGGAGTACTTCAGGCCAAAAACATGAAATTGAACCTGCAGCAATTAGCCCAACAACTCCAGCTTGAATATAAGGGCGAACTGGATCAGGAGATAGTCGGAGTGGCATCCCTTAGCAGTGCGAAATCGGGTGATCTGTGTTTTGTTCAGGACAAAAAATATTTTGACAAAGCCGTCGGCAGTAAATGTTCAGCATTATTAGTGCCATTGGATTTTGATCAGAACTCCAACGGAAAATCGTTAATATTTTCGGAAAACCCCCATTTTAGCTTTACCCAGGCGATAGCAATAATTCTACCTGAAGCCATTGGCGACAGCGATGACCTGCTACATGATTCTGCACAGATTTCGTCCAGCGCTCGGATTGGTGAAAACGTGTCGATAGGCGCTTTGGCTGTTATTGAAGATGATGTCGACATTGGAGACGGTAGCTCGATAGGTGCAGGTTGTATCATAGAACAAGGAGCCAGGATTGGCAGTCAATGCAAATTGCATAGCCGGGTTATCGTAGGGCATCGGGTCGTTGTCGGTGATCGGTGTGAGCTTCATCCCGGGGTAGTGCTCGGATCAGACGGGTTTGGTTTGGTATTTCATCAGCAACGCTGGGAAAAAGTGCCTCAAATAGGAACGGTTATCTTAGAAGACGAAGTCGAAATCGGCGCCAATACCACAGTTGACCGCGGTGCCCTGGACGATACTGTTATAGAGCAGGGTTGCAAGCTGGATAATTTAATCCAGGTTGCGCATAACGTGCGAATCGGTGCGCATACCGCAATTGCTGCCTGTGTCGGTATTGCCGGTAGTGCGAATATAGGCCGGTATTGTAAAATCTCCGGTGCCGTGGTAATCCTGGGTCACCTCAGTATTGTCGATCATGTTACAGTAACCGCAATGTCGCGGGTTACTAAAGATATTAAAGTGCCCGGAGTTTATTCGTCTGGCACGCCTTTGCTCGAAAATTCTCAGTGGCATAAAAGTAATGCACGATACAAATCGTTAGACCGGCTGGCAAGAACAGTTGCCATGCTGGAAAAGCAGCATGATAAATCGTAAAGCCGTAGCTATTTGACCGGTGAAAAACATTTGCCGGGTTAATAGTCGCTTGCTGGCAAAATCACAATAACTATATGGAAGAATGAAAGTTTATGGCGCAGTTTGATATTAACAAGGTGATGGAATATTTGCCGCACCGCTATCCCTTTTTGCTGATCGACAGGGTAATTGAATCAGAAGATGACAAATTCCTGTCAGCCTTGAAAAATGTGACGGTCAATGAGCCTTTTTTCTACGGGCATTTTCCGGGTGAACCGATTATGCCAGGAGTACTTATTCTTGAAGCCCTGGCACAGGCAACTGGGCTGCTTGCATTTTCATCGATGCATGATGGGCATGAATCGAAACTTTATATGCTTGTTGGCATAGACAAAGTACGTTTTCGAGGCCAGGTGGTTCCGGGAGACCAGCTAATACTGAATGTCCGACTGAAACGAACTTTGCGCGGTATCGGTATGTTTGAATGCAAGGCGCTAGTCGACGGGACGCTAGTTGCCGAGGCGGAAATGATGTGTTCGGCACAGGACAGAGTCGCGTGATTCATGCGACCGCCATTATCGATCAAAGTGCACGACTCGCGCATGATGTTAGCGTCGGTGCTTACTCGATTATAGGTGCTGAGGTTGAAATTGGCAGTGGCACCAGGGTAGGGCCTCATGTTGTGATTAACGGTCCAACCCACATCTGGAAGGATAATCAAATTTTTCAGTTCGCTTCGATCGGTGAAGTCCCACAGGATAAAAAATTTGCCGGGGAGCGCTCTACGCTTGAAATTGGTGAGAGAAATATCATTCGAGAATTCGTTACCTTTAATCGTGGTACCGCCGATGGTATTAGCAAAACAGTGATAGGTTCTGATAATTTATTCATGGCATATAGTCATGTCGCACACGACTGCATAGTTGGGAATCACACGGTGTTTGCGAACGCGGCTTCGCTGTCGGGACATGTGGGGGTCGGTGATTATACCATTCTGGGTGGCTTCACCTCGGTGCATCAATTTACTCAGATCGGAACCAGGTCTTTATGCGGTCTGGGTTCGGTAGTGGTCCAGGATATACCGCCATTTTCAACCGCAGCCGGCAACCGCGCGCGCACAATCGGTATTAACAAGGAAGGCTTGAAGCGCAAGGGTTTTTCACCGGAACTGATCAGCGCCCTGCATCGATCATTTCGTGAACTATTGAAATCCCGTACCCCAAAAAAGGATGCATATGAAAAATTGCGAACCTTGTGCGATCAGTATCCCGAGGTCGATGAATTTGTGCGCTTCGTCAGAGACAGCAAAAGAGGCATAGCCCTCTAGCCCGCATATTGCACGAAGGCGGCACCCATATTTATGAATATCTCTATAATTCAAAAATTTATCTCAGAATGTTGGCATGATTGAAATTTACAGTTTGTGCCTGATCGAATTACTGCGGGCATCATGCCCTCCACCATACGGGCCAGCGGAGCTGTTCAAATTCGTTCCAGACGAATTAGTCAGGAAAAATCTGGCTGCTCCCGGCAAGCCGCTCCTGCGTTGCCTAGAGGCACCTACTTTTGGCGCCTAAAAGCGCCTACTTTTGGTGCTCTCGGTCTCCGTTCCCGACTCGACTCTACCACTTGCATCCATGCAAGCGTACCATCGGAACGCCGCATCGCTACGTCCCTGTAGGCGATCTTGATCGATCCACCTTTCACCTGCGCCTGGCTTTCCTGCCAGGCTGGTTGATCCAGGGTTGCTCATCCGTGAGCAACCCGTTCACCGGGGAAAAGATCCGCAGGATCTTTCCCTTTATCCGGTTCACCCATAGCTATGGCTATGCATCGGCGGGCGATAGATCAACCTTGTTTGCCATATTTCTTCTGATCTACGTTCCCTTCATGCAATATACGGGCTAGCTCAAAGTGCGCCGTCCAGAAACCCTTCGATTCAACACCGAATAGCCATGAATATTCTCGCTATTGATACCTCAACTGAGGCTTGTTCGGTTGCCCTGCTACGTGACGACGGGCAGTCATGCAGCGAATTTGAAATAGCACCCCGCCAGCATACTCGATTATTGCCGGCGATGATGGATTCGGTGCTGAAAGCTTCGGGATTATCAAAACAATCTCTGACACATTGTGCTTTTGCAAATGGACCCGGTGCTTTCACCGGGATTCGTATTGCGGCTGCAACGGTGCAGGGCATTGCCATCGGTCTGGGTATACCGGTGGTTCAAATATCCACACTGGCGACGCTGGCACAGGCCTGCCTGGACAAATACCCGGAAGACAGCACCCTGGTAGCGCTAGATGCACGCATGGGCGAAGTTTACTGGGCAAGGTACCAACGGGATAAGATGGGACTGGCTGTACTTCACGGCAACGAAATGCTAAATAGACTCGAAGAAGTGGTCATCGACCCGACCCCTGCTCGTGGCGCAGGGCATGGCTGGGCTGTCGGGGGTGATATCTGGATCGCCAAATTCAGCGATTGTTCCAATATACCAATCGATTCTGAATTATTGCCCGATGCCTGTGCGCTGGTGAAACTGGCACGATTGGCAGTCGTTGAAAACCGTTTTGTTAGTGCTGAAAATACCAGTATCAATTACCTCAGAAACCGGGTCGCCGAAAAACCCCGGCGCTGATGTCAGGAAAACCACTATATCCTTACGGCAAGCCAGTTATTAGTGGTTTGCTTAAAAGCCAGGTCGAAGATTTTAAAGTTAGCGAAAATCTTGGATTTGAGCCGACAGGTGAGGGCGAACATCTATTTCTATGGATCGAAAAGTCAAAGTTGACCACGCATGAATTAATTGAGTGCGTGGCGAGAGACTTTTCGGTGAAAGCCAGAGATATAGGTTACAGTGGACTGAAGGATAAATTCGCAGTCACCCGACAATGGTTGAGTCTATATTTACCAGGGCAGATGAAGCGTCTGAAACTCCCCGATATCTCGCAATATAATTTATTGACTCAGACCTGGCACGACAAAAAGCTGCGGCCAGGCTCTCATCGATCTAATGATTTTGAAGTTGTTATTCGCGATGTCGAAACAGTGCCTGAAATCAGCCAACAACAATTTGACCTAATTCGCAGTCAGGGTATGGCGAATTATTTTGGCCAGCAACGCTTCGGCCGTCAAGATGATAATGTCGAGAGAGCATTGCATGCCTTTTCCAACGCCCGTCGTGCGCGTAAATTAAGTCGTAGCAAAAGAAGTTTGTATCTTTCGGCATTGAGAAGCTTCTTATTTAATTGCATATTATGTCGTCGAATCGAGCAGGGATACTGGAATAAACTGCTGCGCGGCGACGTTTTTATGCTGAGCGGCAGCCAGTCAATATTTTATCAACCGATCGACGATGTATTGTTAGAAAGATTCAATCAATTTGATCTGTCGAGCACGATTAGTCTCTACGGTAGCGGCAATCGATTACTCCAGGACCATGCGCTGGAACTGGAAGATCAGGTGTTGGCAGAATACAGGGCTATCGAGCAGTGCCTGATTCAACAAAAAGCAAAACTACAGATGCGGGCCACGCGGGTGGCAGTGGAAGAATTAAATCTGGATCACGACCCGGTTGAAAATACGCTTCGTATTAGGGTTACCCTTCCGCGAGGGAGTTATTTTACCAGTTTGCTTAATCATTGCATTGACACGGGAAGTCGATAAGACCATCTGGCCTTGAAACGGGTTGCCCGGAATTAGATATTTCGATACACACAAAACCGTCCTTCCGGTTCACCCTTTAGGTAGTATTTACCTTCTTCTAGCGACAGGCATTCGATTGTGCCTGCATTGATCAAGGCTTCGAATTTGGCATCAAAACCATGCGTTTTCCAGAGGTCATTGTGCACGGTACAGGCAAGAATCCCACCGGGTTTAAGTATACGGAAAATCTCGTCCAGGGGTTCGGGCCCGACATGTCCATGAGTAAAGGTTCCCGACGAAATGGCTGCATCATAGCTGTTATCAGCTATGGCAAGAGGCTGGTTCAGATCGGCGACCATTACCCCGTGATAAATTTTTCTATCCTGTGCGACTCGCACCATATCGGGTGACAAATCAACGCCATCAAGATGATCGTACCCTTGCCGATGTAAAAAAATACTGGTTAGCCCGGTGCCGCAGCCAATATCGAAAATACGAGCATTTTTATCGGGCACATAATCGCATAGCAATTGTGCAATTGTTATAGGGGATGTGTACCCGAGTACTTCAAGCATCTGGTGATCGTATTCGTTAGCCCATTTATTATAAAATTCGACTATTTTTTCTTCGTCATCAAGATTGTAGGCTTCGCTGACAAACTCACTGGGCCCTTTTGGATCTGACTGTTTGCTCATGACGTCTAGAGGATACTCGATTAGATGCTGTTCAAAATAGTATCCGCGTCGCTGACCTCAAATTTCATCGGCGCTTCAAGGTTGAGCAACTCGACTACACCGTCATTCACGATCATTGCATACCGTTGTGAGCGTATGCCCATACCGCTCGAACTGCGATCCACTTCGAGGCCCACGGCGCGGGTAAAATCACCGTTGCCATCGGCAATCATCATGATTCGATCATCGACATTTTGCTGCTCTCCCCAGGCTTTCATGACATGGGCGTCATTTACCGAAAGGCACACAATACGATCTATTCCATTATTTTTCAGCTCGTCGGCCTTCACCACATATCCGGGTAGATGCGCCGCCGAACAGGTAGGAGTAAAAGCGCCTGGCAGAGCAAACAATGCAACCTTTTTACCGCTGAAGATTTCGTCAGTACTAATGTCGGCTACTTCTTCATCAATTTTGTGCTGTAATGTCAGCGATGGGATTTTTTCGCCTACTTGAATGCTCATAATTATGACCTTTATTTGAATTTGGTTACCACGATACCGGTGAAATGATATTCATCATCGAATAGAATACTACGCCAATGATTAGTCGCAAACAATCTCTCTCATCGAGACGGGCAATCCCGATCTAATGTGGGAACAGTACCGGTTACACCAGCGAAATCACTGGATCTTTGATCTGGATGGAACCCTGACCATCAGTGCGCACGATTTCGAACATATTCGGCGCAAGCTCGGCCTCGAACAAAAAGCGCCAATTCTCGAAGCACTAAATGCCATGCCGATCGAGCAGGCGGCACCCCTGTGGGAGTCACTAAATGAAATGGAAGAATATTTTGCCGAAAAATCTTCGCTGATGCACGGTGCGTCGGTACTACTGCAAAAACTGCGTTCACGCGGCGCCCAACTGGCAATTCTGACGCGTAATACCATGCCGGTGGTTGAAAAAACACTACGGGCCTGTGAAATCGAACATTTTTTTTCACGCGAGCTGATCCTGGATCGAGACTCCTGCAACCCGAAGCCATCGTCTGATGGCATTCACCAGTTACTCGGGCATTGGCAAGCCGATGCCTCTGACACGGTTATGGTAGGTGATTACCTGTTTGATCTACAGGCGGGCAAGGGAGCAGGTGTCATCACCATTCATCTCGATCAGCAAGGTGAATTTGCCTGGCCCGAAGTTGCCGATATCTGTATTCGAGAGTTTGCGGAAATTGAAGCGTTTGTCGGTTAGAGACTCTTCAAGCTAACCCGCATATTGCATGAAGGGAACGAAGCTCAGGTACAAACTGTATTTTTCGTCTTTCATGATATTCGTGCCTAATTGTTTGAAATTAATAATAAATATCATAAATTGTTGCCGCCTTCGTGCAATATGCGGGCTAAGCCTGTGATCAGTTTATTCGAATAGGGTTTATTCCTAAATCCGGGTTAGGTGTTGAAGCGATTCGAAAAAGCCATAAAGATAAATATTTACGGTGTTTATAGGGTTTTATACTGGATAGATATACTGGATAAAATTTAAAAAGTCAGGTGTAACACGATCTTTTTTGTAACGCGGGAATAAAGCGTGGAAATACGCCGGGTTAGCGCCTTATTAATTGCTTGCCGTTTCATCGAATTTCCAAACAACTTCTCCGTTAATATCGTATATTTTACAGTCTTTAACCTTTACCCCTTCGTTACAAAGATCTATTGCTTTTTCTTGCGCTCTCAACAGCCGGTGACTACTTTTATAGATATAGCGGGCATAGTTTTGAGTCGGACTAATAGCAAATGCCCAGGCTTCTTTTTTATCTTTTCTATCACTAATTCTATTTAGGTATTTATCATAAAATTTTTGTTGGTCGGGAGTAAGCTAGGCCGGTCCGAAGCCGTATTTTGGCGCAGAAATACACGCAGGTAGTAATAAAACCAAAAAGATGGGTATTAATTTATTCACGGTTACTCCCCAAATTTGTAGATACGAAAATCATTAAACACAATAATCCAATACATTCTCACTTATTTAAGAATATATATGGTTATCGAGAAGAAAGTCTATAGATTGCCGAGAAAAAGTAGCTTATGTTTACTTGGTAACTACAGCGATCTATGAAGGGTGGGTAATACTCTGTTCTAATGAGCGAAGACGCGTAACGTGATCTTTATTGAAATGGTGGAATTAAGTGTGGTGATACGGCGGGGTAAGTGTTGATGAAGGATATCCAATACCTGGCAATTGAAGGCCTTTCACGACCAATCGCCTTGATCGATTGTCGCGAATTGATCGATCACTTCCCGCTTATCTTTCGTGGTTGGCAAATTACCGAGGTGCCTGAAAGTACTGAGCCGCCAATACTGACTCTACGTCACGAAAAAACTACTTATATCGTGGAAGCATCCCTGCTTAATAAGCCGTTGCTTCGTAAAGATAAGGTCGCTGCTATTTGTGGCCTGGTTGCCGAATTAGTCCGGGCCTATGTCAATGATGATGCGAATCTGCTTTGTATGCACGGTGCGGCGGCAGACTTTGGCGGCAAGCTAGTGATATTTCCCAATAAATACCGTGCCGGGAAAAGTATTTTGTCGGCCTGCCTGGTGGAGGCCGGTATTAGATTGTTTTGCGATGACGCGCTGCCGATCAGCATGGCTGAAGGACACGGTATCGCAATGGGACTTGCGCCGTGCTTGCGTTTTCCCCTGCCAGATAACCTTAACCCCGAGTCCCGAAGGTTCATCGAAGCCAATGCTGCGCTCAAGGGCAGGCAATATTTCTATCTTGATCTCAAGGAGAGCGGCCTGGCTGCACACGGTAGTCATGCACCCGTGGGGGCCTTCGTCCTGTTGGAGCGCGAGGAAGGTGTAACACCGGTTCTGGAAGCTATTGCGGAAAGTGAAGTCTTACGCCAGGTGGTATGGCAGAACTTCGCGCGCGAGGCCGAGGCTCCACAGATCCTCGAACGTCTGAGCCAGATGGTGGGTAGTGCACAGCGTTATCGCCTGCGTTACGACCGGACCGAGGATGCTGTCGCATTGTTGAAGCAGACTTTTAAGGATTGGCCGGAGACGGGTGAAGAAAATTCTCTGGCACCGCTGTTATCGGATCACGGTGGTTCCGAACTAGTCGAGATACCGCCAGGCTGCTATATGCGCCAGGCCGACATTAGCGTGGTCAAGGTCGATGGCGAGGGCTTTCTGGCCGACGTTCAGGGTGCAGCGATTCATCATCTCAATCCAGTCGGTTCGGCCATTTGGACTCTGCTAGCCGAGCCGATGACTTTGAACGAAATGGTCGAACTTTTATTAGTCGCCTTTCCCGAGGCAAGCAGGGACCAGGTAGAAAGCGACGTTGATACTTTGATCAAATCTCTGATGTCCAGGAAACTCCTCATCGCCGGGCCGCAACCGGATGAGGTGAAACAATCTACAGCAGGCTGAGGCCGTTAAAGCAAATTTGCAATCTTTAACTGCTGCTTGCTTAGCGATGCATAGGGTTCTTCACGGGTTTTATCGTGTACCTGCATACGGTATTGAGTAAATTGTTCTTCATCTTCGTAATGCATAAATGGATTACCTTCAATTTGCTCACCCAGTGTACTGGTTTCCTTTACCGAATAATTATGTCCGGGGTGAATAAGCATGTCTTCCGGCAAGCGCTCCTTCATCGTCTTCAGGGTCTGGAACATTTTTTCGGGGCTGCCGCCTTTCATATCGCAGCGGCCACAACCAAATACAAATAAAGTGTCGCCGGTGATAATTTCATTGCCTAATTGATAGCAGGCCGACCCGGGTGTATGGCCCGGTGTGTGTAATATCTTGATCGTACTGTCGCCGAGAGAAATTTCATCACCGCCGTGATGCAGGCTGGGTTTTTCCAACTCGTGCTGCCAGAATTCGTATTCAGGCTTGAGTAGGTGCACTTCGGCATTAGCGTGATTTAATACGCCTTCGATGCCATTAATATGATCGTGATGGCTATGCGTGAGCAGAATATCGGTAATATTCAAATCAAGCTTACGCACGGTCTGGATGATGGTATCGACGTCCCAGGCAGGATCAACAATGGCCGCGCGGTGGGTCGCGATATCTTCTACCAGGTAGACAAAGTTTTCCATCGGTCCCAATTCCATCGCGTGTATTTTGAAACCAGACTCAGACATGAACGCTTCTCCGTAAATTAGTTTTAATCATTATACCTGCTACTCCTTCAATGATATATCTTAGGATGCAGCCAGTCAGGAAGCAGTTAGCTGCTAGGCATGCGACTGCAGGCCTAGCCGTAGCTAATTCAAGGGAGTACAACAACGCAGAGGGCCTGCCCCATGAGCGAAGCGAATGCTTTGGGTATGACTGTTTCATGGCTGGCCAAAGGGAGCGCCCCAAAATATATCATTTAAGGAGTACTAGATACTGGATTTTTTGCCCAAATCTATCGACAATAGCGGCCTTTTTTGAAAACCCAGGGTCGCGGTTAGATGCGGTCCGTAACGGACGGGAAAAACATGAGTAATTCTGCAGTAAAAAAGGTGGTGCTGGCTTATTCAGGTGGACTTGATACCTCGGTCATTCTGAAGTGGTTAGAAGATGAATACGATTGCGAGGTAGTTACCTTCACGGCCGATATTGGCCAGGGTGAAGAAGTCGAGCCGGCGCGGGCTAAAGCTGAAAAATATGGTGTAAAGGAGATTTACATAGAAGACTTGCAGGAAGAGTTTGTACGCGATTTTGTCTACCCGATGTTTCGTGCTAACACCATATACGAAGGCGAATATCTGCTTGGGACCTCGATTGCGCGACCTCTTATATCCAAGCGACTTGTCGAAATCGCCGCGGAAACCGGTGCCGAAGCAGTATCGCATGGAGCGACCGGTAAGGGTAACGATCAGGTACGTTTTGAGCTGGGTGCCTATGCACTGAATCCGGATATCCGAATTATCGCTCCCTGGCGCGAATGGGATCTCAATTCGCGTGAAAGCCTGATGGCTTATGCCGAATCAGCAGGTATCGCCATCGAGCAAAAACAGGGCACTAAATCGCCATATTCGATGGATGCGAATCTATTGCATATTTCGTATGAAGGTGGCAGCCTGGAAGACCCCTGGGTTGAAGCCGATGACGATATGTGGCGCTGGAGTGTGTCGCCAAAAGCAGCGCCCGATAGACCAACCTATCTGGAACTTGGTTATGTAAAAGGTGATATTGTTTCGATTAACGGTGAAACAATGAGCCCGGCGCAGGTGTTGACACGGCTAAATCAGGAGGCCGGGGCGAATGGCATCGGTCGACTAGATATCGTGGAAAATCGCTATGTCGGTATGAAATCACGTGGATGTTACGAAACACCGGGTGGAAGCGTGATGATGAAGGCGCACCGCGCGATCGAATCGATAACACTCGACCGTGAAGTGGCGCATTTAAAGGATGAGTTGATGCCGAGATACGCAACGATGATTTATAACGGTTACTGGTGGAGTCCGGAGCGTAAAATGATGCAGCAAATGATCGATGCATCGCAGGTAACTGTGAACGGTGAAGTACGAGTCAAACTGTACAAGGGTGCTGTAACCGCCGTGGGTCGAAAGTCTGCTAGCAACAGTTTATTCGATGAGGCGATTGTCACCTTTGAGGACGATGCCGGTGCTTATAACCAGAAGGATGCCGAAGGCTTCATTAAACTCAATGCGCTGCGTATGAGAATTGCGGGTAAGCGTTAATGGTAAAAGTGAATCGCCTTTGCTGGATATTGCTGATAACAATCCTGTTGCCGGCTTGTTTGGGAGAAGACGACGATATCACTGGGTCGGAGACTCAGAAGTATTATTTTCTCGAGTCACTTAAACTGGTTGAGCAAGCAGGTCGAGAGCTGCAAGACAATAGACTGACCCAGAAAAAGATAACTCTGGCGATGGAAACCATGGACCAGGGCCTGAAGCTGGCATTCCAGGTCGAAAAAAATTTTCTCGATTCGCTCGACGTTCGGCTCGGTAAAAACTATCAGCGCTATTTTGTCAAAGGTGTTGAGACTTACCGGCTCGGTATCGAAGCCGGAGATAAGGATGATCAACAGGCGGGACTGAAACTACTGAGTCTATGGGCGGGATTTTGGTCTGTCGAGCAAGCGGCCATCAATGCAATACTACATCCGGATTAAAAATGCGTTCGAAATTGCATTTAGTTGCCTGTGTCAATCAACCGGCCATCAATTCAGGTAATGCGGGTGAGTTTCGTGCATAGCATCAAGGGCTATGTTTCGGGCAGGGTGCAGGGTGTTGGCTTCAGGTATTTTGTCAAGCGACATGCCGATTTGCTAGCGGTATGCGGCTACGCAAAAAACCTGCCGGATGGACGCGTCGAATTTTTACTTCAGGGAGAGAAATCGACAGTTTTGTCGGTGCTTGAAAACATCCGTAGCGGTCCCTCTTATTCGCAGGTAAGTGAGGTTAATGTTGAACAATGCGTTAGCGATGAGATTAGTGATCGTTTCCTCACACTTTAATTCGACGATACTATTTCTTAACTCTACTCGCTGTTTACTGAGACAACAGGACAACCGTCATCATCGACGAGCACATTGAACACGATTGGCCTGCAACAGACCTGGCAGTCCTCGATATATTCCTGTATCTCAATCGAGCAGTCGATCAGCACATTAATGGTCTGCCAACAATACGGACATTGGATATCGAGTTCCTCAAGCCGGTTTGCCGTCATTATCGCGGTCTAATGCGCATTATTTTGCCGCTATCGGTGGAGAAATAAATCCAGCCCTCGGGGCTTTGTGCGAGAGCACGTATGCGCTCGTTCAAGTCGCCAAGCAGGCGCTCTTCGCCTATCGCTTTATTATCCGGTGAAATAGTCACACGATTGAGATGCTGGAGCTTCAGCGCGCCGGAAAACAGGTTGCCTTGCCATTGTGGGAATGCCGCTCCCGAATACAGCAACAGACTTCCGGGTGCAATCGATGGAATATAAACCTTTACCGGCTGCTCCATACCGGCTTTCTCAGTGCCTTCCCCGACACTCACCGGACCCCAGTACTCCTTGCCGTAACTGATCACTGGCCAACCGTAATTACGGCCTTTTTCAACCAGATTGATTTCGTCACCGCCACGCGGGCCATGTTCAATCGACCACAAATTACCTTTAACGGCATCGTATAAAAGCCCCTGGGGGTTGCGATGGCCATAGCTCCAGATTTCCGGCAGCGCATTCTGTCTGGCCAAAAAAGGATTGTCATCGGGAATGCTGCCATCGAGCCTGAGCCGCATAACCGTGCCCGCATGGTTGTTCAGGTTTTGTGCATTGTCGCGCTTGCCGCGGTCACCGATACCAAAAAACACATGCCCGCTTTGATCAAATGCGATGCGACTGCCGAAATGCCGCCCCGTACTGGTTGCTGACGTAGTTACCAGCAAGTCTTGCCAGTCTGTGAGTTGATTAGTATCGCGTTTGGCTCGCGCTAGTGTAGTGACTACACCCGCAGCAGTGCTTTTGCTATAGGTGAAATATAACCAGCCTCCGGCAGTGTAGTCTGGAGCCTTTGCAACGTCGAGCATACCACCTTGTCCCTCGGCAACCACATCGGCTGAGCCACGCAACCTGGTGATTTCAAGGTTATCGAGATTAAGTATTTTGATGTTGCCCCGACGTTCGGTGAAAATCAGTTCGTCATCGTTTAAAAACGCCATGCCCCATGGTACGCCAAGCTCGGTTACAACCTGTTCAACTTTGAAGTTCGGGTTCGACTGGGATATTGCTATGACACTGACAGCTTTGGCCTGTAATGAACAAAGCAGTAACAGTATTGACATGACTGCATAAACCCGGAATGGGGGTGAGGTGAAATCCTGACTTGACATATTTAGCTACGAGCACCATTTCCGAGACAGAGTACGATAATGATATAATGTATTACTGCCTTTTTTAAGAAAATTGAACAATTAAACTCAAGCACTGATGAAAACTGAATTACTATGCCCAGCAGGCACGCTTAAAAGTATGTACTATGCGTTTTCTTATGGCGCCA
>Ga0255049_10000084_pt1 | contig 51261 bp, 36 predicted proteins | sample JV7_2_3_MG_FD_183615 | JGI IMG/M metagenome (GOLD analysis project Ga0255049, IMG submission 183615) | Seawater microbial communities from Jervis Inlet, British Columbia, Canada - JV7_2_3 | ecosystem: Environmental > Aquatic > Marine > Inlet | place: Canada: British Columbia | collected 2016-10-06 | reverse complement strand
GAGAGATCGTGCGATTGTCGTTTCCGCACTCAAACATGCCGCGCCGTATATTCGGCTTTTCAAAGGCAAGGTTTTTGTTATCAAGGCAGGCGGCGAGGTCTTCGCAGACGCGGAGAAAACAAAAGCGTTAATGGAGCAGGTTGGAATTCTGTACCAGGTCGGTATCCGCGTAGTCCTGATCCATGGCGGCGGACCGCAGTCGACCGAGCTCGCATCCGCACTGGGGCTGGACACGACCTTCGTCGACGGCCGGCGCGTTACAGACGGTGAGTCCTTGAACGTCGCAACAATGGTTTTAAACGGTCAGATCAACACCCGCATTCTCGCCACCTGTCGCGACCTGCAAATTCCGGCTGTCGGTATTAGCGGCGTTGATGCGGGCTTGATTCGCGCACACAAGCGTCCACCCGTCGAACGCGATGGCGAGTCGACTATTGACTACGGATTTGTTGGTGATATCGACTCTGTCGATGCGGACATACTCATTAAGCAACTCGACAACGGACTGATGCCCGTTGTCAGCCCGTTATCCTGTGATGAGTCTGGGACGATACTGAATATCAACGCTGATACGGTCGCCGCTGCTATTGCAGCCGAGCTTAATGCGGAGAAGCTGCTGCTGGCGACCGGTGCTGCGGGCATCCTCGAGGACGTCAATGACCCGACTTCGTTGATCAGTTACATCGATCGGGCGGCACTCAGGAAACTCCAGGAATCCGGCAAACTCGCGGATGGCATGTTGCCAAAGGCAGCCGCGATCGACTCAGCACTTGCCAACGGAGTACAGCGGGTACATGTCATCTCCAGCAAGTTACCCGATAGTATTCTCCTTGAGGTCTTTACGAATGAGGGCACGGGTACGCTGGTCGTCGATGATATCGGTGGTCTGACGCAGGCCGAGCAAAGTACCGCATCGTGAGCAGGCTCTGGGAAAAAGGTTTACCACTCGACGAGCGTGTGCTGCGCTACACGGCTGGCGAAGATCATTTGCTGGATGCCCGTCTCGTCCCCTATGACGTACGTGGTTCGATTGCGCACGCCGAAATGCTCGCTGATCAGAACCTGATTAGCGCAGCGGACTGCGCTGCGATTTGCGACGGTCTGAACTCACTGAACGACAGCTTCGCGGCAGGCGACTGGCACATCAGCCTTGAAGACGAAGATGCTCACACAGCGCTCGAAACCCGCTTGACGGACGCTATCGGTCCGGCCGGCGGACGCCTGCATCTTGGTCGCTCAAGAAACGACCAGGTTCTCACCGCACTCAGAATGTATCTTCGCGATGCGGCCAGCGACCTGGCGTCACGGGTCACTGAATTGCGCGGTTCGATCAGCTCTTTAAGTGAGCGCCAGGGTGACGTTGAGCTACCCGGCTATACCCACATGCAACATGCGATGCCCTCATCGGTTGCATTATGGTGCGGCGGTTTCGACGAAGGCTTTGCCGACGCCTGCGATGGCCTGCGCCTTGTTACCAGGCGAATTAACAAGAACCCTCTGGGTAGTGCGGCCGGCTACGGTACGCCCGGCTTGCCACTGGACCGGGACGCGACCACCGCCAAACTTAATTTCGATTCGACGCAGAGTCCGGTAACAGCCGCACAACTGTCACGTGGCAAGGCAGAAAGCGCCTTGTTGTTCGAAATCACCCTGCTGATGCAGGACCTGAGCCGCATGGCCAGTGACCTCCTGATGTTTTACACACAAGAGTTCGCCTACATATCACTGGCCGCCGAAGTAACCACAGGCTCTTCGATCATGCCGCAAAAGCGCAACCCGGATGTACTCGAATTACTACGCGCATCGTCCGCAACGGCACAGGCTTGCCTCGACGAATCGTTAATGATCACCGCCAAACTACCGTCCGGATATCACCGTGATTTACAGCGTTTAAAATCGCCGTTGTTTCGCTCTATCGACCTCGCAATCGACAGCGTCGACATCATGGCCTATGTCCTCGAGGGCCTCAGTTTTCAGCCCGACAACATCAAGCTCGACGACGGTATTTTTGCAACAGCTGAAGCCTATCGTCTGGTTCGCGAAGACGGCATACCGTTTCGCGATGCTTACCGACAGGTCGCAAAACGTTACGCGAAATGATGCCCCTTTTAGCCGCCGTACCTCTATAATCGGTAGCTCGCTTATTGACGCTTCTAAAGGGTTGCTGACATGAAACGCCTGACGTTTTCGATCGCCGCACTCGCATTTATGTTTCTTTTTTCAGGCTGTGGCCAAAGTGGCCCACTGTACATTCCCGGCAATCCCAGCCAGATGGCCATCCCGCCGTCACAGGAAACCGCTAGCGACGAAGAGCTGGAAGAAGACAGCAACGAACCCTCTGAGATCGACTGACCATGACCGATCTCGTCCTGATCGACGGGTCATCGTATTTGTATCGCGCTTTTCACGCGCTGCCGCCACTCACCAACGCAAAAGGTGAACCAACCGGCGCGTTGCACGGCGTCCTGACGATGATCCAGAAGCTCCTGCGTGAAGAGCAGCCGCAACGTGTCGCTGTTGTGTTCGACGCACCGGGCAAAACCTTTCGCGACGAGCTTTTTTCTGAATACAAAGCCCACCGCCCGCCCATGCCCGACGAGCTACGCTCGCAGGTACAGCCAATTCTGGATGCAGTAACGGCCATGGGCTTGCCGCTGCTGCGTGTCGCAGGCGTTGAAGCGGATGACGTTATCGGGACCCTGTGCAAGCAGGCCTCAGCAGCCGGGCTCAGCGTACTCGTGTCGACGGGCGACAAAGACCTTGCGCAACTTGTAAATGACCATGTCACGCTGATCAATACGATGAACAACTCGAGAATGGATCGCGACGGTGTTAAAGAAAAATTCGACGTGTTCCCGGAACAGATCATTGACTATCTGGCCCTCGTTGGAGATACGTCCGACAACATTCCGGGCGTGCCCAAAGTCGGCGCCAAAACGGCGGCAAAATGGTTAAACCTGTATGACACCGCCGACGGCGTCGTCGCAAGTGTGGACGAAATCAAGGGCAAGGTGGGCGACAGCCTGCGTGAAAATGTTGAGCAATTACGACTGTCGCAGGAACTTGCCACCATCCGTAAGGATCTCGAGCTCGATACTGGCATCGCCGACCTGTCACCCGGCACCGCCGACACGAAACGCTTACGAGATCTCTACGGACACTTCGAATTGCGCTCGCTTCTCGGTCAGCTCGATGAGGAATCCGAACAACCCGCAGCGCCAGCCGAAGAACCTGAGGAGTCGAACTACGAGACCGTCCTGACCTGGGATGCGTTTAATCAGTGGCTTGAGAAAATCGAGCAGGCCAAACTTACGGCCTTCGATACCGAGACGACCAGCATCAAATACATGGAGGCTGAGATCGTCGGCTTCTCTCTTTCTGTTACGCCCAATGAGGCCGCCTACATTCCGCTCGCGCATGATTATCCGGGCGCGCCGGATCAGCTACCGCGCGATGAAGTATTGCAGAAACTCCGTGGCTGGCTGCAAGACGACAGCAAGAAAAAGGTCGGTCATCACCTCAAGTACGACGCTCACATACTGGCCCGCTACGATATTTCGCTGGCCGGTATGCAGTTTGATTCGATGCTCGAGTCCTATGTATTGAATAGTGTCGCCACAAGACATGACATGGATTCAGTTGCTCGCCACTACCTGGGTCGCGAGACCATTCATTTCGAAGATGTAGCCGGTAAAGGCGTCAAGCAACTGACATTCAATCAGATCGATCTTGAGACCGCCGCACCGTATGCCGCCGAAGATGCCGACGTTACATTGCAGCTGCATCAAACGCTGTGGCGGCAGTTAAGCGAGCTTGCCACACTCAAAAGCGTCTACGAGGATATTGAACAACCACTGGTTCCGATATTGCTCGAAATGGAAGAGACTGGCGTGCTCGTAGATCGGAAGATGCTCAACACACAAAGTGGTGAGCTCGCCAGGAAGATGATCGAACTGGAAGCCAAAGCACATGAGCTGGCTGGCGGCCCGTTCAATCTCGGTTCCCCCAAACAGCTGCAGCAGATCTTATTCGAACAACTCGGCCTGCCCATTATCCGTAAGACCCCAAAAGGACAACCTTCAACCGCCGAGGACGTCCTGGTTGAACTCGCGGGCGACTACGAACTGCCGGCCGTGATCATCGATTACCGCAGCGTCAGTAAACTCAAGAGCACCTACACAGACAAACTGCCCCTGCAGATTGCTGAGAGCACCGGGCGCATTCACACCTCCTATCATCAAGCCGTTGCGGCAACCGGACGCTTATCGTCAACCGATCCGAATCTGCAGAACATCCCGATACGAACTCCGGAGGGTCGCCGCATCCGTCAGGCTTTTGTTGCGCCAGAGGGTCAGGTCCTGCTCGCAGCTGACTACTCACAGATTGAATTGCGCATCATGGCGCACTTGTCTCAAGACCCAGGGCTTATGAAGGCTTTCGCCGACGAGCAGGATGTACATCGCGCGACCGCTGCCGAAGTATTCGGTATGACGCTGGACCAGGTAACAGACGACCAACGACGTTCGGCTAAGGCGATCAATTTTGGCCTGATGTATGGCATGTCCGCATTCGGCCTTGCCAAACAACTCGGCATCGCGCGCGGTGAGGCTCAGGAATACGTCAATCTGTACTTCGACCGCTATCCCGGCGTCAAAGCGTATATGGATGACATTCGCGAGAAGGCCAGCGCAAACGGGTTTGTCGAAACGGTATTTGGACGTCGCCTGTATCTACCGGAAATCAACGCTCGCAATGCCAATCGTCGCCAATACGCCGAACGTACCGCTATCAACGCACCGATGCAGGGGACGGCTGCCGACATCATCAAGAAAGCGATGATTGCGGTCCATCAATGGCTACATGACGAGCGCCCCGGCGCCCGCATGATCATGCAGGTGCACGATGAACTCGTCTTCGAAGTCGATAAAGACAAAGTCGAGCCTGTCCGTGAGCGCGTCATCGAGTTGATGAACGGCGCCGCTACACTTTCTGTCCCACTAAGGGTGGACGCTGGTGTCGGAGCGAACTGGGACGAGGCGCACTAGCCTGCGATAGATTCCTGGGCCTGATCCAGATTATTTATTTTTAATTATCAATTACTTATGTTTTTAAGTGAACTCATGGGGAGGTCTCCCCTCTAAGCTACTGAGTGCATAAGTCACTCGCCTGTTTACCTCCCTAGACAGGCGTGCAACGCGGCCACCCCAAGTCGCTTGCTTCTTCTGGCCCCGGGGTATCGGCTACAACCGCTACTTCGGGGTTATTTTATTCCCCCATTGGTAATGCCAGAAACTCGTTGAGTTTCGTGCGGGCTTCGTCTTCTCCCAGGCGCGTCAACGCTGAAAAATGCTGTACGGTGGCGACGTCCCCGAGGTCGCGGCGCACTTCAAGTAATGCTTTTGCGGCTTGTCCGCGCTTCAGTTTGTCAGCCTTGGTCAGCAGCACGTGTGTTGGCAGCGATACCTGCTCCGCAAATGCCAGCATCTGCTTATCGAACGCTGTGAGCTGTCTCCGGATATCGACGATCAGAAACAGTCCCCGCAAGCTCTGTCGCGCCTCGAAGTAGTCGGCCATGAGATTGCGCCAGTGCGCACGCTTTTTGACCGACACCTTTGCGAATCCATAGCCAGGCAGGTCAATGAGGCGCTGCTCGTCCTGCAGGCTGAAGAAGTTCACGAGCTGCGTACGGCCCGGCGTTTTGCTCGTACGTGCAAACTGTCGTCGGTTGACAATAACGTTAATGGCGCTCGACTTGCCGGCGTTCGATCGCCCGGCAACTGCAACTTCCGCGCCGGTATCCGGAACGAACTGGCTTAGCGCGTTTGCACTCTTGATGAATTGAGCTTCTGGGTATTGCGACATGGGGTACGCCCCGCGGATAACGTGTATAATTTTAGGATAATACCCAACGCAGGGATGTAACGGTTACACGATATGAAAATGAAGCTCTCAACGCTATTCACTCTCGCTGGCCTCGCGCTGGCAAGCACCCATATTCATGCGGAAAGTCTCGTCAATGGGTCGGCTGAAGCCGGCAAAGCACGAGCGCTTACCTGCGGAGCCTGCCACGGTGTCGACGGCAACAGCGCAAGCCCGGTATGGCCAAATCTCGCCGGCCAGAATGCACCGTATACTTTGGCGCAACTGCAAGCGTTCAAGGATGGTACGCGTCAGGATCCACTGATGTCCGGCCAGGCGATGATGCTCAGCGAGGAAGATATGACGAATCTCGCGGTGTATTTCGAGAGTATGCCTGCAGCAGCGCAATCCGTAGCGGACGCCAAACTTCTCGAGCGTGGCGAAGCGTTATACCGCGGCGGCAAGAAGAAAGATGAGGCTTCGGCGTGCCTCGCCTGCCATGGCCCGACAGGGCGCGGCAATCCGGCAGCAAAATATCCGGCTCTCAATGGACAACATGCTGCCTACACGACCAAACAATTGAACGACTATGCAAGCGCTACGCGTACGACCGACGGTAAGACCCGGATCATGAGGGATATCGCAGCAAATCTGGATGAGAAAGATATTGCGGCACTTTCTTCCTACATACAGGGTCTCAAGTGAGCATGAAAATACTAAATCGCGTTACCGCATTGGCCGCATTGGCCGCACTGGGACTCATCAACACTGGCTGCAGCAAGGAAGAAGCTGCCGAGCCAGCCGCTGCAGCAACTGCTGCCGTTGAAGTTGAAACAGCTGAAGCTGCCGCCGAGACCGCCGAAAGTTCTGCTCCCGCCACCGAAACGCTCGAAGTTGTCGAAGAGTCAGCGGCCGTAGCTGAGCCGGAAGATCGGGCTATCGTATTGGCACAAGCCGATGCCAGTGATGCTGCCGCTCCCGCAAGGATCTGGAAGTATAAAGAGGGCGAGCACTATACACGTCTGGTCCCGACACAGGGTACCGTTGGCGGTGCGGACAAGATCGAGGTCGCTGAAGTTTTCATGTACAGCTGCCCGCATTGTTACACGCTCGAGCCCTACGTAAATCAGTGGGCGGAAAACAAGGATCCGAACGTTCGATTGGTTCGAATTCCAGCGATCTTTAATCAGCTTGCACTGATGCATGCACAGCTTTACTACACCGAGTTTTACCTGGCCCAGACAGGCATACTTAAAGATCAGGTCGCATTTCGCGAGATGGTGTTTGAGGAATTCCACCGCCGCGGCAACCGCCTGACCTCAGAGGATGCCATTCGACGATTGTTCACGCGCGCCGGTGTGAGCGAAGACAACTTCAATCGTACATGGGGTTCATTCGAGGTCAATCAGTCACTGCGTGTTGCGCAGGACCTCGCTCGACGTTACGGCATCGCCAGCGTTCCGAAAATTGTTGTTAACGGCAAGTACACCACCGATGTGGGGACTGCAGGTGGTTACTCTGAATTACTGGAACTCATCGACGAACTCACTGCTCGAGAAGGAATTCGCTAGCAGAGTTATCCACTATCTTCGACGATGATTTTCAGCGTGCCGCTCGCATCGCGGCGCCAGTACAGTCGTGCGGTGGATACGATCTCGCGTTCACCATCGTTGACGGTTTGTCGAAATCGACTGAGGTACAGGCCCTCTTCATCAGGGTAAGCCAGCAATAGCATTTCACTGATTGCAATTTCGCGAGTTGTGCGCTGGCTGGCTGACTGTAAATTGAGCATGGACCACTCTGACTTGTTCATTCCCCAGCGTTCGAAATCTTGGTCGTAAAGGGACAGGAAGGTAAAAAGATCACCTTCCTCTTTGCTGGTCGCCCATTCGGCGACGCGACTTTCAAGCTCGTTTCTTATCGCGTGATTATCTGACGTTTCGTGCCAGTCTACTTCTGTCGTAATCAGTACCGGCGTCACATTGTCCTCAAACTCGGCAGCCAGAGCTTGCAGGTCTTCATTAGCTAACGCGATACAGCCCTCAGTGTCTCTCTCGGGTCGGTGCCCACCCTGAGGATCCACACCATGCACCCAAATGCCATCACCATCGCGATCAGCCTGCTGATCCCAGGCGTTAGGGTAGTCCAGCGGAAAGGCGGTTACACCGTACTTCTCATGCAATCTGCTGGTATCGAGCCGCTCCGTAACGAAGTAAATACCGATGGGTGTCCGTTTGTCGCCTGAGTGCTTCTTTCCCGGGCCTTCTTCACCGATCGACATGTTAAAACTCCCGCTATGAACGATGCCGCTGTCTGATCTCTCAAAGCGATGGAATCTGGCCGTCGAGGCTTCCGCGATAAATACTGTCGTAACTGACCCTGGAATTCGAATCAGTGAAGCCGGAAAATTGTCTTCTGCCAGCGAAGCGGCCGCTGCCGACAGGCAGGGCGCCAACAGTAAGACTTGCAGGGCTCGGTGCATAAGCCGATATTACAGCTATGTCGCGGCCATGCTAAGGTCTGCTGCATATCGAACCCGTCCGAGGTACCGCAGTGAAACGCGTCCTTCTATCTGTTGCAGTTATTCTTCTCAGTGCAACCGCCTCCGCCGCGACCGCGACCGACGAGGCATTTCAGAATCTTGCCGATGAATACTTGAGCGATCTCACAAATTTTTCGCCGGTGTTCGCAACCTATGTCGGTGATCACAGTGCCGATAACAGGCTCGATAACGTTGACGCGGCGGCGCGGGCAAACACTCGTGAACTCCTCGTTGAATACATCAAGGCATTACAAGCGCTGGACCCCAGCGATATGGCCCGGGCTAATCAGATTGATGCCGAAATACTATCAAACCAGCTCCGGTCTGATCTTTGGTCGATGGATGAGCTGCAGGAGTGGGCCTGGAATCCACTGTATTACACGAACCTGTCCGGCAGCTCGATTTACTCGCTCGTCGCTCGCGACTTCGCGCCGGTAGAAACCCGACTCAGAAATGTGACCGCACGGCTCTTGCAAATTCCGCGTTTTCTCGAGCAGGCACGAGAGGCGTTGCAGCCTGGGCGTGTACCGAAGATTCACGCCGAAACTGCTATCACCCAAAACCCGGGACTAACGTCAATCATCGACACGATGATCGTCCCGGAGATGGATGCTCTGTCGGCCGGGGACCAGGCAAAACTCACTGCCGCCATTGAGATTGCCAAAGACGCCATCGCGGATCATCAGACCTGGCTTGAGGAAGAACTGCTGCCTCGTGCTGCCGGCAACTTCCGCATCGGTGCAGAGCTCTATGACATCAAGCTCGCATTCGCCCTGAACTCACCATTGAATCGCAAGGAGATTGCCCTCCGTGCCGAGCAGGAATACGCGGCGGTACGCGACAAAATGTACAACGTTGCAAAGACGGTCTATCTCGAGAAACACCCCTACACAACGTTTCCCGACGATCCGGACGAGTCCTACAAGCAGACAATTATTCGCGCAGCACTTGAACAGGCATACTCGGTTTTACCGCCGCGTGACGGTATCGTGGCGGTGGCGAAGCAGCAGCTACAGCAGGCGATCGATTTCGTCATCGAAAAGAATATCGTCACAATGCCGGATGAACCCGTTGAGGTCATCATCATGCCCGAGTTCCAACGTGGTGTGAGCATTGCCTACCTCGACCCACCCGGACCGCTTGATCGGGATCAGCCCGCCTTCTATGCCGTCGCCCCTTTGCCCACTGACTGGACGGATGAACAAGTGCAGTCGTTTTTGCGTGAGTACAACATGTACTCGATTCAGGACCTGACCATTCACGAAGGAGTACCAGGCCACTATCTGCAAATCGCGTTGAGTAATCGATATCCCTCGGCACTGCGTTCGGTGCTTTGGTCCGGACCATTCGTGGAAGGCTGGGGAGTGTATGCAGAACAAATGATGATCGACGAGGGTTACGTTAATCATGACCCGCTCATGAAACTCATCAATCTAAAATGGTATTTACGCAGCATCACCAATGCGATAATCGACTCCGCTATTCATGTTGACGGAATGACACGCGACGCGGCGATGAAACTGATGATCGAAGGCGGCTTTCAGGAGGAGAGCGAGGCTGAGCTCAAGTGGGTCCGCGCACAGCTTAGTTCAGCTCAGCTATCAACGTACTTCGTGGGCTTTCAGGAGCACATTGAAATGCGTGCAGCCGTGCAGGAGGCCTGGGGCGAAGAATTTACGCTTCGCCGCTATCACGATCAGGCATTGTCCTACGGCTCGCCACCGGTCAAATTCGTCCGCGCCCTGATGCTCAACGAGCCTATTCCGCAGCAAGCACGCTAGGTAATCGCTGAACGGCGACCATATTCTAAAGCGGCATAAAGAAAGCGCCGTACAGCCCGATTTGGCCGCAACCAAATGCTGCTCTGTCGCATCTAATGACGCATGAATCTTACAGATCTCAGCACCCGGCAGTGGCCTTCAGTCGCTGTCGCTGTCGCATTGGTCGGCCTGTTCGGCCTTACCTCCATTTCATCGCTGCCCATTCAGTTGCTGCCCAATATAGAGCAACCGCAAATAACCGTGGCCAACTTCTGGCGCGCCGCGGCGCCCGAAGAAATGGAAGCGAACATCATCGAACCGCAGGAAAACGTGTTGCGAAACACACCCGGGCTCACCAATATCAATTCCTTTATCGGCCGCGGCCAGGGTTTCATTAATCTCACGTTTGCTGTCGGTACTGACATGCAGACCGCCAAACTGGATGTCATTAATAACCTGACGCAAGCGCCGCCACGCCCCAGTGATGCGATCGAACCCCAGGTTAATGCCGGCGGCGGACCGCAGACTCCGGGTGCAGCATCGCTGCTGGTTCGGGTTCTACCGGACAACCCGGTGAGGGAACTCTCGAGTTATCAAAAACTGATCGAGGATGAAGTACAGCCGGCGCTGGCCCGAATACCGGGCGTTTCGCAGGTGTTTCTCGCCGGCGAACAACCAAGAGAGTTACACGTTACTTTCGATTCCTACCGCGCCGCTGCGCTCGGCATCCAGATCGACGACATTATTTCAACCGTTTCTCGTGCGACAGATTCTTCGGGCGGTTTTGCTGACGTAGGGCGTCGCCAGTACACGGTCCGATTTGTGGGCCAGTTTGAGCCCGAACAACTCAATCAACTCATCGTTGGTTCAAGCAACGAGCGACCGATCTACCTCAGCGAAGTCGCCGATGTTGAGATCGTGCCGCGTAAGCAGGATGGTTTCACGTTACGTAACGGTTATCCGTCCTACTACATCACAGTACAACGTGAGTTCGATGCCAACACCGTGACGATTCTCGACGAGATCAATAAGGTGATCCTCGAACTCAACGAAGGTCCGCTGGCGGAGGCTGGCCTCGCCATCGATCTGAGTTTCGATGCATCAGTTCATATTCGACGCGCGATATCGCTGGTGCAGGGAAATCTGGGGATCGGTCTGCTACTGGCTATCGCAGTACTCTATTTCCTGATGCGAAGTCGCATGGCAACATTTCTGGTTACCGCTACCGTTCCGTTGTCAGTGCTCGTCGCCTTCGTAGCGCTGCGTTTGTTTGACAAGTCCCTTAACGTGATCTCACTTGCGGGGCTCGCGTTTTCAGTTGGCCTTGTCATGGATGCGGCGATCGTCACGCTGGAGAATATCGTGCGGTGCCGGCAGAACGGCGCCGGGTTAAAGGAGTCGGTAGCAACTGGTACGCGCCAGATCACCGGCGCACTATTTGCCTCGACCATTACCAGCGTCGCGATATTCCTGCCCGTGCTGTTCATGGATGGCCTGGAAGGGCAGCTCTTTCAGGACCTGGCATTGACCATCGCGGTTGCGGTTTCCGCTTCCTTCTTCATCGCCATAACGGTATTGCCCGTTGCAGCCTCGTTCCTGCTCAAAAAAGAAGAAAGTGATCCGTGTGAACACTGGTGGACGAAGATATCCGGCCTCGTCATGAAAATCACCAGGACACCCACTCTCTGCGCCACGTGGATTATCGGTATTCTGGGCGCCTCAATACTCGTTGTTGCGTTACTGGTACCAAAGGCAAATTTGCTGCCGCAAGCGCCATCGGATTCACTCAATGCGTTCTTCAGTATGCCGCCCGGTGGCACTGTCGAATTGATGGAAACGGAAATTGCGGGAACAATCGTCGAACGCCTGAAGCCGTATATGGACCATGAAAAAGAACCGTTTATTCGTGGCTATAACTTGTCAGCATTCGGTTCCTTCAACGCGCTGTTTATCTACCCCCAAGACCCGAATCACATTGAGCAGATGATTGGCATAGTCCGCGATGAGGTGCTTATCGACCTTCCCGATACGCAGGCTTTCGTACAGCGATCCTCACTCCTGAATTTCGGCTTCGATGGTGGACGCAGCATCAACGTTGATCTGCAGGGGCCGGACATTTACGTCCTGTCCGAGGTCGCTACTACAGCGATGGGAATAATCAACGAGGCTGTACCGGGAGCACAGATTCGTCCGATTCCAGGGCTCGCGATTGCTGAACCGGAATTACAACTGGTTCCAAATGACCGCCGCATTACGGCAGCCGGACTGGATCGCGCCACCGTCGCGAACATTGTTCGGGCGATGACCAGCGGAACCTTCGTTGGGGAGTACTTCGACGGTAACGACCGAATGGATATGATCCTGCGCGGTCCCAGCTGGGACTCACCGGAAGAACTGGCAGCGAGTCCAATCGCTACACCGCTGGCTGGCATCCAGAGTCTCGGCGAACTAACCGATATTCGGCGCACAGTTGGACCATCGCGACTACGTCGCGTCGATGGCCAGCGAACCCTGACGCTAGCGGTAACGCCACCAGCGGAAATGACTGTGCAGGAAGCACTGGAGCAGCTACAGAACGCGGCCGGCCCGAAACTGCTCGAAGTAATGCCGGATGAAGTGAGTGTTTCTTATAGCGGTACAGCAGATCGCCTCGAAGGCGCATTTAGCACGATGCAGGACAACCTGGGCATCGCGGCCATTGTTCTACTGCTGATTCTGGCTGCAATGTTCCGCTCCGTTTGGGACGCCTTTCTTGTCATGTTATCAATGCCGCTTGCGATCGCCGGTGGCGTCCTCGCACTGCGCTTACTCAACCTGTTCACAACGCAGGCAATGGATCTTTTGACGACCATTGGTTTTCTGATTCTGCTGGGCCTCGTCGTTAACAATGCGATTTTGCTGGTCATGCAAACACGTGTCGGCCAGAGAAACGGCCTCGAACGCAGCCGCGCTGTCGCCGAGGCGGTTCGCATGCGGGCCCGCCCCATTTATATGAGTACGCTGACCAGTATCTTCGGCATGCTGCCGCTGATGGTCGTACCGGGAGTCGGCTCGCAAATCTATCGAGGGCTGGCAACCGTCATTATTGGCGGCATGTTTGTCAGCGCTGTATTCACGCTCGTTCTCATACCGAGCATCTTGAGATTGCCGCCGTTGTCGGTGGCGCGTCTGTTCGGCAACCAGGGAGCAACTGTCGATGCGTAATTTCAAAACACTAACGACCAGCTCACGGCTTGTACTGTTGTCGGTATTACTGGCCACGCCTGTGCTGGCGCAACAACAGCCACCAGCCAGTGTTGTGCAGGTTGCCAGCGTCTCTCGTGCCGAACTCGCGCCCACGGTCGCGGTACCCGGGACCATCTACAGCCGCAATGATGTGCAGGTGACAGCCGGGGTTACGGGGCAACTGACGATGGTTACCGAGCCTGGAACATTCGTCAACATGGGTGACTCAGTCGCCCGTATCGATAGCCGGCCGTTGATGTTGCAGCGAGCCGAACAAGAGGCGCTATTACAACGCGCTGAAATAAATGTGCGCCAACTAGAGAGCCAGCTAAACAGGCAACGTGAGCTAATCAGCTCGAATCTCGTTTCCGAATTCGAAATCGAGCAAACGGAAGCAAACCGTGACCTCGCGATTAGTGATGCCAATATTACAAAAGTTCGCATCCGGCAAATTGACGACCAGATTCAGCGTGCCAATATTCGCGCACCGTTTTCAGGAGTTATTATCAGCCGTGACCATCGCGCCGGCGAAGATGTCGCGCGCGGCGAAGTGCTTGCACAGATGACCGACATTCAGAACATGGAGGTTCGTGCGTTCGTACCGTTGAAGCACTTGCCACGCACCGAAGTGGGCGACGCCATCGAAATATTCGCAACGGGCGCACAGCATGAAGGTGAAATTAGAGCGTTGGTGCCAACAGGTGACGTGCGATCACAGACATTTGAAGCACGCATCGACCTGCCTCAAAGCGCATCAGCGAACTGGACTGTAGGGCAGCTCGTCAGCGTTGCAGTGCCTATCCGGGCACGCAGGATTTCATTGGTCGTACCACGCGATGCTTTGGTACTGCGCAACAACGGTACATTCGTTTTTCGCGTTAACGACGACAATGTCGCCGAGCGCATCGCGGTTGAACTCGGTGATTCGTCCGGCGAAGTAATCGCCGTCACCGGACCCTTGCACGAGGGCGACCGGGTTGCGATTCGCGGTGCGGAGAACCTGAAGGAAGGTACGAAGGTCAAGATCATGGTGTCGATGTCGGCAGCAGCAAATGCGGCTAACACTGGAGGCTAGCCCGTTCGTGATCCTCGATTGCCCAACGAAGTAGAATTTGCCCGCGCATGTCCGGCGAAGTAGGATGACGCTCCACCGAAAGACAATCATTCAAACTCATGGACAAGACAAACAAAGCCCTGCAGGCCGGATTCGCGGCGTACGAAAAGGGCGCGTTCGCTGATGCGCGGCAACTTCTTCGGCACATTAATCACCCGAAAGCAGTTCACCTGTTAGGCCTGATCGAGAAAAGTGATGGCAACCTGAAGCTGGCCGTTACGTTGCTGCAAACTGCTGCCAATCTCGATCCGCGAGATGCGGAGATTGCCAGCAATCTTGCGTTGGTTGCGATAGACGATGGGAATTTCGAGCTTGCCATAACGGAGTATCACCGGGCGATCAGAATGCGGCCGAATTTCCTGCCTACCGCGACGGGGCTCGGTCGCCTGTTGATCGACCTTGAGCGTTACGAGGAAGCGCTGGATGTATATCGGACGCTCTCGAAGAATTTGCCAACCGACGTCGGCATTCGCCATGGGCTGGCAACCGCGCTTCTCGGTGTCGGCCAGGTGAAGGAGGCGGAGTCAATTTTTGATGGGCTCATTCGTGAGGGCAACATTGAGCCGCAAATCAGATTTATGCGTGGGCGAGCTCGTTTCGAACTGGGACAGCTCGAAGCCGCCATCGAGGACCTCGAGTTTTCACATGCCGCTAATCCAAGTACTCTCACCCTCAAAGCGCTCGCCAATACTTACTGGATGATGCAAGACAACCCGTCCTTTACCGAGCTACTACGCAAGGCGATGCCGATACCGGAACTTGCCGTGAGCAGTGCTGAAATACTACGACAGAGCGGCGCACCTGAAACCGCGCTGCAGGTGCTGAACAACAACGGCGTTGTGAATTATCAGCAGCCGGACGCCTGGTGGATCGCGGCAAGCTCGCATATTGATTTGAAACAGGCCGGGAAAGCCGAAACCGTCTCGCGGCGCAGGCTGGCAGCCGATCCGGATGACCAACCGATCAAGCGAAGCCTGATTATCAGTCTACTCATGCAGGGAAAGGCCGAGGAAGCCATGCCACTGGTCGAGGCGATGCGGCGGGCCGAACCGAACGACCAGCTGTGGATCGCCTACGAAGCCTCTGCTCTGCGGCTGCTCGGATCCGAGCGCTATGACCACCTCGTTGATCTCGAACGCTTCGTACGGTCTTACGAACTGCAAGCTCCCGATGGCTTCAACGATATCGTCAGCTTCAATGCAGCTTTTCTTGAGGCGCTGGACAAGTGGCACCGGTTCAAGGCACACCCGCTCGATCAATCACTCCGCGACGGCAGTCAAACACCGCGAGATCTTACCTCTATCGACGATCCGGTCATCACGGCGTTCTTTCGCGCGCTGGATACTCCGATTCGCGCTTATATGGCAGACGTTGGAGACAGCGGCAACCACCTACTTACGGCGCGCAACACGGGACAATACAAGATCGCTGGCAGCTGGTCCGTAAAACTGCACGGCGGAGGCCGACACGTAAATCATGTACATCCGGAGGGCTGGATCAGCTCGTCTTACTACGTGTCTGTGCCCGAGGAGACGAAAACCGACCCGCAAAAGGCAGGATGGATCAAATTCGCGGAGCCGCCATTCGAGACGACCCCGCAGAGTTCGCCGGAAAAATGGATATGCCCTAAAGCTGGAACCCTGGTGTTGTTTCCGTCATTCCTGTGGCATGGCACACAGCCTATCCATGACAATTCTGTGCGCGTAACAGCGCCGTTTGACGTCGTCCCTGCCTAAGTCACTGTCAGATACGCCGCGTCACTTTTCGCGAGAAATACGTATCTTTTTCTTTTCACCGTTACGGATCATTTTGTAACCGAAGAAATCTTTGCTGATTGTTACTTCGAAATCGCACTCTTTCCAGCGAATCCGTGAATTGTCCTTTTGCCGCCAAACCTGCCCGTTCTCAAAATAAAACACATATTTACTGGCTAAGTCCTCTCGGCAACTGACGATTCGTCCCTGTACGAGAACTTCCTCTCCCTGCTTGGGCCCCAAGGTCTCGCGCCCGACCTTGTCACTCAGTATCTCGGGTGCGCTTTCGTCTGGTTGCGGTGAAGCCGCGGGTACCACAGCCGCAGGTTTTGGCGTTGCTGGCGGCGCCTCAACCGGGACGTCCGGTACTACTGGTATTGCACGTTCGGCTGGGTCAGATTGCTGTGGCGATGATGGCGAGTCAAGGGCATCATAACAGGCAAGTCGTGCAGCACTGTCTTGCATGGCCTTGCACTCAAGAATCGCTTCGACTTCCGAATCCGCGGCGAGTGGCGCCGACATAAACGTCAACAAAACCAGGGCAGCCGAACTGACGCGGAACCGGCTGAAAGAGAATTCTATTGATCTCATTGTATGCTTCCTCATATTGCTCACCTTGCGAGAGAATATTCTATATCTGCAAGTACTGAGTCGGTTTTTCTCTGAACCATTTGGTGACAACCCACTTTTCACCATCAATCACGGTATCGCCGGCATGCAGACTGCGCTCGTCAATCTGGCCGTTTTTAAGACAGTTCCTGAACCACAAAGTGCCACCGGCAACCGGCGGTACGGTTACTTTAAGATTCGGAAAACTGGTGCCCCCTCCGGCAGTCGGCGCTGTCAAATACGTCACAGCCGACGCCGTTCGCTGTCCACCATCCTGCAAGAAATCCTTTGACACGTCGAGTCTCGGATTGAAATAGTCTACATGAGGTCGATAGTACTCACCCGGAGCGTAGTGCAGAATTGACATCGGTTCTGAGCACGACAGGTCCTCACCGGTTTCATGGATTATTTTCAGTTCGATGTGGCGGCCGATAATATCGACGATTTCAAAGGGCAAGTACGTTGACCTGTTGGTCCGAACATCCGAGACCATTCCACTACTATCGCCTTCAGGGTCAATAACGGAAGCACGCATTAAGTACGGCCGGGATAGATACATTATGTACGCGCAATCGACTGTACTTAGCACTTCCTTAAAAAGCGTGATCGGAGGGTCTGAACTGAAGACCTCACAATCCACTCCCTGTGCTTCCGGATACAGCGGGAACAGCGTCCCAAAATCAATCACTTTACTTAAACCTTGCGGTGCATTTGGTTTCGCTGTGCTTGACAACACAAGCAACCCGGCAGCGAACGGATAGTCCGCGTTCGATGCCTGCTGCAACCAAAAAGCGGCTTCGGGCTCCGTCCCCTCACCGCCCCAGCCTTGCAACAAACACCAACCCAGAATAAAGGCGGAAACGAAATCGCCCAGCACTGCACCCTGGCGCAGACAATCGATGGCCAGATCTCTTTTACGCTCGTGTTGCATCGCGAGGTAGCCGATCACCCTGAGTGCGGGAGCCACGTTCGCTGTAGCTGCAATGACCAGAAGATCATATATAAGGCTTGAATATTCGGGCCCTGGCTTCGACTTGTATAACAACTGAGCCTTGTGAAGAGCGGCAACTTTTGATCCCGCATCGACGGCACGATCGTAGTAGCTCATCGCCTTGGCCATATCGACTGCGAAACCCCGCCCTTTTTCGTAGCAATGGCCCAGCGCGCCAAGTGCGTCCGGAAATCCCTTGTCGCTCGCTTTTTCAAGCCAGAAGACCATGCCGTCAATGTCCTGGCTTTGTAAGCAAATCTGGCTCAGCAAAAACTGTGCATCCGGCTTTCCGGCATGTGCGTTGGCAAGAAGTTGATCGAATTGCGGGTTGGACATGAGCTGACGCATTCAGATTGCAGGCTGTCATCGTACATGATCCGGCAATCGCAGTGGAATCAATCAGTTGCTATACTTGATCGCCATTTGAGGAAGTCGCCTTGTCAGAAGAAGAATCGAACAACGGACAGCCAACGCAAGGCTGGAACACCTACTGGGAAGGCGTCAGCGGCAGCCAGGAATTTTCATCCGGAGGCGTAAGCCATCCGGGTTTCGCTGTATTCTGGGCAGACGCATTGGGCGAGTTTTTCGCCGCTCGGCCAGAATCCAGAACCCTCGATATTGCGACTGGCAGTGGCACGGTCATCGAAAGTTTGAGTCTCGTTCCCGGCATTAGTCTCGATACCGTCAGCTGTGTCGACATAGCGCAAGCTGCGGTTGACGGCGTGAAAAATCGTTTTCCTGATGTAAACGGCGTAGTCGCCGACGCGAACCTTATACCGCTGGAACCCGGTCAGTTCGATTTGATTACGAGTCAATTCGGCATTGAGTATGCGGGTCCCGGTGCTATCGACGAAGCTGTTCGGCTACTCGCGCCTGGTGGTTATCTAATATTTTTGATGCACATCCACTCCGGCGCGCTACACCGCAGTTGTCTGGCAACCATCGATGCGTTGAGCCGGGTACGGCAGACAAATTTCTTCACGTTTACCAAAACATACTTCGAGGCGGGTTTCGCCGCGGTTCGTGGCGCGGACCGAGCTCCCTATGAAAGCGCGGCGAAGCAATTGAACCCTGTGATTCAGGAACTCGAATCCATCCTGACGCAGCATGGCGAGAATGTTGCGGACGGCACCATCTACTACCTGTACACCACATTTCAGGATATTCACAACCGCATCCAGTACTACGAGCCTGATGAGGTGTTCGACTGGTTAAAAACAGCCGACATGGAGCTATCGAAGCATCTCGAACGCATGAGATCGATGAATAACTCCGCCTTGAACAAAGCGGAAATTGAGGGAATACGCACAATCCTTATCAACAAGGGCCTCGCGCCGAGTCAGGCCGAACCCCTGCTCTTCGAGGGTGATCCTTTGCCATTCGCCTGGGCATTGCAAGCGAGTAAGGTCTGAGTTTTAGTCGACCTCTATACCGGCGCTCTCAAGGCACGCCCTCAACGGCTCCAATTGCTTTTCGTAGTTCTTCCAACGAAGTACAGATCGTCCATGAATTTTTTCACGAATTTGCACTGTACTCGCCGTGTTGCTGGCCAACTTATTTTTCTCAAAGTTTAGACAACCTTCCTCAAACTCCAGCCCCAGTTTATCGAGTAACTGTCGAGTCTGTGGTTCCTGATCGCCAACCAGGTTCTCATACTCGATCTCGATCATGCGGTCTTTGAGCAGCTCACGCCAATGTTCATATAGACGATGGTACGCGACGTAATACGCTCCGAGATCTTCAAGCGTATAGGCGTATCGGAAGAAAGACTGTTTGTACAGAGCGAAGCAGGTATCCATAGGATTGCGTTTAAGATGGACGATCTGTGCATTGGGAAACGCCTTCGCAATAAAGCCCAGGTACAGAAAGTTCTCCGGAAATTTCTCAATGAAAAACGGCCTGTCTCCGAACTTGTACTCTATCGCCTCCAGATACCCTTTGTTTATACGGCGAATATCTTTTCTTGAGACCGTATCGACGATTACAGGGTTCATGGCGTCCACCGTTATCACGCGGCTTTCTCGCTTGATAACGGCCTGCATGAAAAAGGACTCGCCAACGCTTTCCACAAGCGAGTGACTGGTGAGAATTCGTTCGGTCAACGTTGTTCCCGTTCGCGGGAGGCCCACTACGAATACGGGTGTCTTTCCGCCGTCATCCAGCGCCTGTTCATCGGGTCGGTCTTCGAGCCAGCTCGCATTGCATACAGTTATCATTTTGTCGATCAGGTCGACGTCCGCCTGCACATCGTAATTGGCGACCATCGCAGCCGCGTCGCCGCCCATTTTGTAATACTCGAATGCCTCGTCCCAACGTTCCAGGTCTTCAAGTTCCTTGCCGATCGCGTAATAGGCATAGATGTTTTTCTGCGGCGGCAGCTTCGTCGACTCCAACACTGCCTTCATGTCGTTGACATGCTCACTGTTCGTCGCCCTTGCCAGTCGCGACAGTTCGTAGTGATTGCGCTGATGATTCGGGTGTTTCTGCAATAACTCACGGTAACCCTTCGCTGCCTCTTCGATCTTACCGACGAATACACTGCAAGCGGCCAGGTTTGCCTGCAGCGTATCGACGCCGGGCTGCAATTCGTTCGCCTTGCGGAACAACGGCCAGGCATTTTCCGGCAAGCCGGCGTTCGAATAAATTGTTCCCGCCATATCCAGATAAAGCGGGCTGTTCTGCAATTGATTCTCGTAGCGCTGCAGTAAGGCCGCGGCCTCGCCGTGCCTTGATGAGCGCAGATACAGACCCGCCAGCTCGACGGCCGCGTCGTATCGAGCCTCATCTGCCCTGATTGCCCGTGTAAATGACTTGACGGCCGGTTCGATCCGATTAAGACCCTTGTCAGCCAGACCCAGCAAAAAGTATCCCTCGGCGCTGTTGCGTTGTCGGTTGAGGATATCTTTTGCATAGGCTTTGACCCGCGGCCAGTCCTTTGCCCGGACCGCCTGCCTTGCCGCTGTACTACACTGTTGGATGTAACTATTCACAATACTAGTCCAGGGAGATACCTGCCCCCTCAAGGTGCTCTTTCAGGGGCCGCAACTGCTCTTCATAGTTTTTCCATCGATTCACGCTGCGCGTATGTACCTTCTCTCGAATTTGCACGGAGCTCGCGGTCGCCGATACGGATTTATTCTCGTCGGGATTGAGGCAGGCTTCCTCGAAATCCAGGCCGAGGTCTTTGAGTAGCTGCCTGGTCTGGTTTTCCTGGTCTGCGACGAGGGATTCATACTCGATCTCGATCAATCGATCGCCAAGCACCTCACGCCAGTGATGCAGCAATCGATTGAAGGCGACGTAAAACTGCCCCAGACCTTGCAGCGTGTAGGAAAATTTATAAGCCCACGTGAAGACCTGCTTGTACATCGCAAAGCAGGCGTCCATCGGATTGCGGCGGATATACACGATACGCGCCTTCGGAAACGCCTTCGCAATATAACCCACATACAGGAAATTAAATGGCAGCTTATCGACAAACATTGGTTCATCGCCAAGTCTGTAACTCAACATATCAATGTAGCCACGCCCGATTACACCGATATCCATTTTCGCAGTAGCTTCGATCATGTCCGGCGTCATTTTTTCTTCGCTTTCGATCCCGCTTTCACGACGGACTGTCATTTGCATAAACTGCGTTTCACCAACACTTTGTGCTCTTGAATGGCTGGCTATGATCCGATCCGTCAGCGTCGTTCCGGTCCGTGGTAGGCCAACGATAAAAATCGGTTGCTTGGAGTATGTATCTGTTGCGACATCCTCTTCACCCTCTTGCAGCCAATCGGCATTACAGACTTCGATGATCTTGTCGATTAATTTCAAATCGACGTTAATGTCGTAGTCTGCAACGCTGGTCACGGCATCGCCTGCCATTTTGAAATACCGGAACGCCTCATTCCATTCTTCGAGGTCCTCCAGCTCCTTGCCGATCGCGTAATACATAAATACGTTCCTGTCCGGCGACAAATTAGTGGAGCTAATGACCTCTTTCATCTGTTCGATATGTTTTCTGTCCGTCGCCTTTTCAAGCCGCGCCAGTGACAGATGATTTCGCTGGTGTTCCGGACTACGGTCGAGCAGCCCGGTAAATATCTGCTTGGCCTCGTCAATCTTGCCGAGGAAAACGCCGCTCGTGGCCAGTTTTTCGAGGATCGCATCTACATTCGGCTGCAGCTCGCTTGCTTTCTTATATAGGGGCCATGCATCTTCCGGCATTCCAACCTGGGAATAAACGTTGCCTGCCAGGTTGAGATAAACCGGGCTGTTCGAAAGCTTCTCTTCGTATCGACTTACGAGCGCGGCCGCGTCACCGTTCCGCCGCGCTGATGAGTATAGATGCGCCAGTTCGATTGCCGCGTCATATCGCTCTGAATCAAGCTCGAGGACCCTGGCAAGACTAACTTCCGCCTGCTCCGGTCGGTCGAGGGCCTTGTCAACGAGTCCAGCCAGAAAAAAGCCCTCGGGGCTGTTTTCGTCGTGCTTGCGTATTTCTATAGCGCAGGCGCCTGCGGTCGCCCAGTCTTTACGACGTACAGCGTTACGGCCGGCTGCACTCACCTGCAGCAAGTATTCTTTCATTCTTGTCACCGTTGTTATCGGAAAGGCCTTCGACGCGACCGAATAGATGGAGAAATATCGATCGCTGGAGCTTGGAGCCCTATCGTCGGACTACAATTTCACGCGTGATTATATGACAATACGTCGCTCTGCGGCGCAACGCGTCGGCAAATGCAAGGATGAAGACCATGGCTGAAAACGATCAAGCAGAAATTCCCGAATCGGATTCGGTATGGGCTCGCACGGTATTTGACAAGGCGGTCCGCGAGCTCATCGCGAACAATCTTATCGATATCGAGGTGTTCGAGGCGCGACCGTCATGGATGGTGGCAAACCAGGTTGTTATTGGTCAGGTTCGCGAAGTTAACTCAACAGCTATATTCAGTTGGGTCATTTGCGGAGACTTGCCGACTGATCACATCAGCTCCGATTTGGCGGCCACGCCGAGAGATGCCGCCCGGCATTTCTCATTGAAGTGGCAGCTGGATGCTACGCGCCAGACCGATCCCTTGGCGGGCGAGCGACTCGGTCAAAAGGCGGAGCTGCTCTACGATCTGGCCGAGAGCGAAGATATCTGGCCGTAAGGCTTAACTTTCCACCGCATAATTCCAGAGCAAAAAAAAGGGCCGCGTGAGCGGCCCTTCTCTTTCCTGCAATTTTCGAAGACTTTAGAAGGTCTGTGAAATTCGCAGGAAGTAACCCATACCAAACATGCGGTATGTGTTGGGGTCAGTATTTGCATTGAAACCCGGATCGATGTACGGAGGTTCTTCATCAGTCAGGTTTGTGAACCCAGCTGTCAACCTCGTCTCACCCATCGCATCCAACGTGTAGTCGAATACCAGGTCATGGTAGAGGTACGAATCTACCTTATACGTGTAGTCATTGTAGGTTGCAGTCGCATCAATTTCGCTGATGAACTCAGCCAGGTAGCTCACCGTCAAGTCGCCAGTGTGGAAACGAACCGAGAAGTTCATCTTATCTTCAGCATACGTACCACCGTCTTCCGACGTTGTGTTCGTATGACTTCCGAGAAGATCCTGGACCGGATCACCTGGAAGCGCTGTCTTCTCACGTTCCAGCAGGTGAGCCCACAACATCGAGAGTTCGAACTGGCCGAAATTAGTATCGAAGTTATAACGCACTTCGGTATCAACACCTTCGCCGGTCTGAGTCGAAACGTTTACGTTCGAGTCGACGATCTGGCGAATGGTGTAATCAGCATCCAGACGTCGAGAGATCAACCCACATTGGTCCTGCTGACCGTTAACGTAGCACTGGTTCAGGATGTACTGGACACCAAAGGAGCTGATGGCCTTATCCATTTCAATGCGCCACCAGTCAACCGTGACCGACAGATCGTTGCCACCAAATTCCGGTGTAAACACGAATCCTGCCGTGTACGTATCAGCCGTTTCCGGAACGAGCTCCGCATTACCGCCAATCATTGACGTCGTCTGCGTGTCGGTACGGTTAGCTTCCAAGGCACAACCCGGTGCGAAATTTGTGCCATTGCCACCAAGGTTGGAGCCGAAGTCACTAGCGTCGCATGGGTCGTAATAACTCGGAGCGCTGCGGCCGAGACCATCGAACAGCTCGTCGATACCAGGTGCGCGGAATGCCGTACCTGCCGTAGCACGAAGCTTCAGAGCGTCCATCGCCGTGAATTCAACACCGAACTGCCAGGTTGTGTCATCGCCGAACAGGTTGTAGTCATCCCAGCGTGCGCCGCCCTTCAATGCCAACGATTGTGTGCCGTTGTCAAAGAGTGGTGCATACACTTCGCCGAAGAACGATTTTGAGTACAGCGAGCCATCGGTACCTTGTCCGGTACCACCGGTTACAGCAGCGATCGACTTCGCGGAATCTGGCGTGTATTTGTAGGTATCACCGCGGTACGCTGCGCCAACAGCCCAACCGAGCTCACCACCAGGAAGTTCCATCGCAGAACCAGTGATGCTCGCACCAAAGATTTCCTGTTCGCTAACGCGTGAATCAACGGTTTCAACACCCACCCAGTTGTACATGTCATCGGTAACCGCGCCTTCGCCCGCGAACAGATTCAACGGTACACAATCGATGATCAGCGTGCCAGGATCTGCGAGGTCTGAGTAACATTCTGGTGTGCCGTCGCCGTCGAGGTCCGCTGATGGGCCGAGAGCACCCGTCAGGCGAACGCCGGAGAACTGACCGGTGTCGTTATTGATAACCGTGCGTTTGCCGCGGTTGTAATAAACATCCCAATCAAGACCGTCGCCGAAGGTACCCGTGAAACCGAACGTGGACTGGAACTGATTCAGGTCCTGAGCGAAGTGACGTGGGCGTTCAACCATACGACGCCGAACATTGACGACCGGCTCATAAGCGTGAGCGGTACCGTTAGCGGCGTTGTAGGCGTCGATCATCTGACGCGTGTAGAAGTTCTCGTCAGATACGCCGAGGTAAGCCTCACCACCGAAAGAACCGGCAAAACTCGGATAGATGTTCGAGTCATACGGCAGCGGTGCGAGTTCCTGGTCGGTACGGCGGTCGGTAGCACGGAAAGACGCGCTAAACTGAATGTCTTCTGTGACGTCGAAATTACCCTCACCGAAGTAATTGATGCGCTCGTACGGCGTCTGCATGTAGTTCACAGGCGCATAGTTGTAGCTACGACCATCGTGAGGAATAATGGTGGCACCCGCCGACGGAACCAGGAAGGTACCATCAATTCCGCCTAGGGTAGAGCCCGTATCTCCGAAGGTAATGCGCGACTCAGGGATACGTGACGAACCGAAGAACGTACAGGTTGTCGGGTCTACTTCACAACCTTGATCGGCGTCGTAGTAGACGTAATAAGAACCCTGCAGGAACGCCCATGGGGTGTCACTCTGAAAAGCTTCTTCCTGGTCTATGTACTCAGCACCGAATACAAAGTTGCCACCATCGAAATTCTTGCCTGCGATGAACGCCAGCGACTGCTGCGCGCCGCTCTTGGTGTCGAACCAGTCAGCGTTTTGTACATCGATGTTAACGCCTTCAAAGTTCTTACGGGTGATTATGTTAACAACACCGGCAACCGCGTCTGCGCCGTAAACAGCTGATGCGCCGTCTTTCAGAATCTCAACGCGCTCAATCATGATTGACGGGATAGTTGTGTAGTCGCCGCCATCAACGCTTCGCTTGCCGTTAATAAGAGTTACCGTGCGATCAACACCCATACCGCGGAGGTCGATTTGCACAGTGCCTTCTTCAGTGTTGCCATTGTTGGTCGTTGTGCCCAAAGGCGTGCCTGACATAGAAGGCATACGCTGGATAAGGTTACCGACATCGGTAATACCCTGCGCCATGATGTCCTCACGATCGAGAACTGTCACAGGACTAGCACTATCAAGGTCAGCGCGCTTAATGCGTGAACCTGTAGTGATAATCTCTTCTAAAGGTTCGTCTGCGCCTGCATCCTGTGCCATAGCACTGGGTGCAAAGCCAACAGCCATTGCGCCAGCACCCAAACCGAGGGCGGTGCGCACTGCTGTTTGCAGTTTGTGATTCGAAAACATTGATGTTCCCCTATAAGTAGATTTAATGAAACGTTGCGTTTTTGGCACAACGAACGCGGGAGGGTATACCATCAGAACCCAAAACAGCAACCACAGACCGCCGTAAACGCCGTCCTATATGGACTGAAGAGTCTCTTGCCAGCAAAATACGACACCTTGAAAGGCTGTATCAAAAATACAACAGTTGCAAAACTGAGGTATGTATTATGTTAAAAACATATGAAACTACTTAGCTAGCGGCGTTGTGGATCGAAGCGATGGGTAGTCCGGGGTAGCCCTGATCGCCGAATGGCTCACTCGCCTGGCATGATTTGCTGTCGGGCTCGTACCTTAGATCATTTTGGAATCAGGGCTGCTGACGCGCTGTTTTTTGCGCAACGGCCCGGTCAATATCACGCCGGGCGCAGCAAAAAAAGGCGGCCCGAAGGCCGCCGATTTAATTCTATGAACAAGCTCGTTTTTTAGAATGTTACTTTCAGGTTGACTGTGTAAGTCCGTCCCATCGTATCGTACAAGCTCGGGAACGTATTACCGGAATTAAACGACGTCGAACCGGTTGCATTGCCAAGGATGGGTGGATCTTCGTCCGCGAGATTGCGCACGAGGAACGAGAATCGACCCCAATCTTTGTATGAGTAGCCGATGTTAAGATCGAGGTAGTCATTCGCACTAACACTTCTAAACTCTGCAAATAACGCCGCGGCTTCTTCCGACTGAGCGTCCATGCTGGAGATATGTCGCCATAGCAGTGATGCATCAAACGCGTCGCGAATCCAGCTGACACGAAGAACGGAACGGAATTCCGGCACCGGGTCGCATGACGTGCCGTAACGCCCCTTGCAGTCCACAACGGGCGATAGTGCCGTTGTCTGGAACTGGTTCGTCAGGTACTGGTGCGCGGTCCACGACACCGAAAAATCACCCAGATTGCCCGCTTCGAATCCGGTGTTCACCACCAAATCAACGCCCTCTGCCTCAAAGGCCACAAAATTCGTGAAGAATGATGGTGTTCCCGTTGCGGTCTCGCCAAATGAGCCGCCGATTCTAACTATGCCTGCGCAAGTAATTGGATCCTGAAGGACATAACAAAGATCGAGCGATTCCTGCCCGGTCGGAGAGTCAATGTAATCTTCGATCTCGATGGTGTAGTAATCGAGCGAGACTGTTAGTCCTGTCAGCGCAGATATGAAATCAGTCTCCCAAACGACACCGAATGTGGTGGTATTTGCCTCTTCCGGCATCGGTAGTGCATTCGGGTTTGTGCCCTGAAATATATTGATCTGGCCTGAGATGATGTCTGCCACCGTGCCAACCTGACTGGGCAGCATGCCGGTGCCTGAATTTACACACAGGTTGAACAGCTCACTACCCGGGGCTGGTGGGACATGGCCTGTCGGGCCAATCGAGCACGGATCCAGCGTTGCGTTGTCCAATCCAGTCGTGACCGGACGGAACAACTCGCCCACATTTGCCACGCGCACGGCTTGCTGTTGCATCGCCCGGAACCGAACACCCTCAAAGAGTTCCCAGCTGATTCCTGCCTTCCATGATTCGGTGTCGCCTTGCACACTGTAGTCCGCGCCGCGAAACCCGAGTTCGATACTTAGATTTTCGAATCCCGTTGCGCCTTGTACGATCGGCAATATTGCTTCAACGAAATACTCGTCCGATTCATACGCGCCATTCACCGGGAGACGGTTGCCGCCGGCACCGCCCTGACAACTGGCTGGTGCTAGTTTCAAACACTCGTCTGGAGACGAACTCGCCGATAACTCGCTGTGTTCCAGCCCAAATGCAAGGGAAAGGCCGTCATCCGCCCACGGAATCTTGATCGCATCTATCGTCCCGTCCATGGATGCATGTAAAATCTCTTGGGTCGTTAACCGCAGGTCGCTGGCAATCGCGATGAAGAATCCATCGTCGCGCTGCGCCTCGGTAATCGATCCAACCGGGCCGAATATATTAATCGGCGTACAGGGTGGTCCTGTTACGACACCCCCCGGGGTGATGCAAATGTCCGGATCGACCGTATTGATGCCAAGCGCAAGGTTGGTCAGGTTCGTAAAACCATCGCGGGTTTCAACGAAATCCGATTCGCCGTACTGGTACGAAGCGTCATAGCTCCAGTTATCCATAGCCCCTGACAGGCTGCCTCTGACGCCCACCACATATTGGTAATAGTCTGTGTCGAATATTCCCGTGCGCGGGCCAAGTTCGAGCGTACGACGACGGGCGGTCGACGTGAACGAATCACTGGCATCGAATACACCATCGCCGTCGAGGTCCTGAATGCCGACCGAAGAAAAGCCCAGCGGATCAGCCGCCAGCGCAGCGAGGGTGGCATCTAGCGCAGCCTGGTCGTCCACGCCCAGCGGCTGCGGCAAACCATTCAGTCTGGCTATCTCATCATTTTGGGTAGTTACGAACAGGGACGCTCCGGTATTCAAGTCACCGACGATCGTCGATTGCGCTGCGGCATTAAAAAACGGGTTACCGACAGGAATAGTAAAGGCCGTACCGAACGTGCCGGACGGAGCGATCTGGAAGGCCGATCTGTTATTCGAGAATGTGGCCCGAGCGTAGAACTCGACACTTTCATTGTATTCGTACGACGCAATCGTCGTTGCTTGCCAGCGCTCTTGTGGTGTTTGATAGTAGTTGAAAGGGTTGAAATTGAATCGGGCACACTGGCCGAGAATGAGGTCCCCGTTGTCGCGGAACTGATATGAGTTGCCGCTACGAAGATTGAGTGTCACAGGTATCGCCGTAGTTGACCCGACACCCGACGAATGCGCGGTCGTGAACCCCGTGTTGCCTGAGCAGGCTGCCTCTGGTTCCGGAGGCGGTGCGCCCAATCCAGAACCGCTCGATGATGAAACACCAAACAAGCCGAATTGTCTTTCGGCGAGCAGAACGGAGCCTCGATCGGTGTGGCTGGCACCGATTACCATGTGGCCGCGACCGTCGTCAAAACCGACGCCAAACAGCACGGATTGGTAATACGTGTTTTCACCACCGCCTTCGACCGCCGCGCCTGAGTCGGTAGCCGAGTAGCCAATATCAAATTCAACGCCCTCGAAGTCGTCGCGCAATATGAAGTTTACCGCGCCAGACATCGCATCCGATCCATAGACCGCTGATGCACCACCAGTGACAATGTCAACACGCTTAAGCATATTGACCGGTATGACATCGGTCGTAACAATGCCGTTGATGTCGTAAGGCGACAGCCGCTTGCCGTCGATCATAATCAGCGAGCGCTCGGGCCCAAGGCCTCGCAGGTCAAGCGTCGCCTGGCCGGCTGTTCCGTTATTCACGCTTTCGCCATCGCCCGGGATTGTGATAGGCAAGTCGCGAAAAACGCGTTCAATGTTGGGTGTCAGACTTAGGCCGATCTCTTGGCTGCCAATCGACATAATCGGACTTGCCGCTATGACATTTTGGTTTGTAATTCGAGTACCGGTAGTGACGATTTCCTCGAGTGCGGCGTCTTCGTCCTCATCCTGCGCGACCACGACACCTGTCGGCAAGCTTATAAGGAGTATTAGTCCACTTAGAAAAGTGGCTACTTTCTTAGTCTTGTTCATTGCATTGCTCCCCTATTGCAGAGTTGATTGACACTTGCTCGTCGCCAATTCCCTTGCTTTAAGCAAGCGCACCGGTCCACAGCGGTGAGTTACCTCTATGAGACCGATTTATGTTGCATAAAAAATACGGATTCCTATCCACAGCAACACGCGCGAGGAGTATGCACCCCATGTAGCAAAATATCAACGTTTCGGTGACCGCTATTTTGTTGCAATAACGCAACGTCGGAGAAAAGCTGCAGCCCGGCGCTGCGGGGACCTCAAGAACAGGTGTTCGAGTCGGGGCAGATGCTGGTTCGAAAACCGGCTGGGACCCGATTGCTGGCAAACTGGACAACAATGAGCGCTATCGCCCCGCCCGGATTGCCGCTATGCTCGCGGCCGTCTCTGAGCCTGAAGCGGACATAGAAACTAAAGATGAGTCAATCGAATAGTCAATTTGCATTCGCTCTGCACGGTGGTGCGGGTGCGGTAGCTGGCCAGAACTACGCATCTGTCGAAGAACATCTGCTTGGTTTGACGCAAGAATGCCAAGCGCTGTTAGCTAATGGCGGCGGTGCTCTCGACGTCGTGGAAATTGCGGTTACAGAATTGGAACGATCCGGAATGTATGTTGCCGGACGCGGCTCCGCACCTAACACGGCGGGCTATGTCGAGCTGGATGCATCTATCATGCACGGCCCGTCCCGCAGAGCTGGTGCCGTCGCCGCTCTGCCCGGCTTTGAGAGCCCAATACAAATAGCACGCGGCGTGATGGAAAAGACGCCGCATGTACTCCTCGCAGGTGCGGGTGCAAGGGCCTTTGCGCGCAGCAATGGTTTCGCCGAAGTTGCCGACCCCGACAGTTACTACGTTATTCCCGTCGGCGTCACCGAAGATGATATCTCCAACAGCAGTGCACATGGCACGGTCGGTGCGGTTGCGCTTGATTCATCCGGTGCACTTGCCGCGGCTACGTCCACAGGTGGCACGTTCGGCAAACTGGAAGGCCGTATCGGTGATACGCCGCTCATCGGCCCGGGAACCTGGGCGGACGACGATATTGCAATTTCATGCACCGGCACTGGGGAACACATCATCCGCGCCGGTGGCGCAGTATCAATCGCCTGCGCGTTCAAGTCCGGTGTGAAGCTCGACAAAGCCATCAACGACATGCTGGACGAAGTCCAGCGGCTTGGCGGCGACGCGGGCATCATCGCGGTAACCCAGGATATGCAAATCGCCACCCTGTACAACTCCGACGGCATGAAGCGCGCATCGGTCTCAACCAAACAAGCCCTCCAGGTTGCAACATTCAAAACAACCTAAACCGACTTAAGGTGACAGTGACCTTAACTCCCCAGTTACGGTGACAGTGACCTTATCTCTTCGGCACAGGGCCAGTTTTGTAGCGGCGTATACGCCGCCCCGTTTTCCTTTCCAATACATCGATAAATTGATCATCGCCTGAAGGACGGCCACTGTTTGTCTGCGTACGCAGGGAATTTATTATGGCTGACTCTTCATTCTCGGCAAGGAAGCGCTTCCAGTCGGAAATGATATTGCGTACTTCTGAATCGTCGATCATTTCGTCACCCTTGTTACCCAAATTCCTGTGCACACTTGACCAAGGCCACTCATCTGCTCGCTTGCACAACCCTGCCCGAACCGGGTTCAATTCGATATATCGCATTGCCGCAAGCGTATGCGTTTCGTCCATTACCACGGAGTAAAAGCGTTCTTGCCACAGATGTCCGCGCCAATCATGAATGGCATTCACACGCTTTGCATAGCGGTGGTGGGCAGTACCGAAGAGCGATGCCAGGCTATGCTTAGCCTTCGGAACGGCTATCAAATGAACATGATTCGGCATTAGGCAATATGCCCAAATATCCACGCCCGCCACGAGCTTAAGTTCCTTTATGAGCTCGATGTAGGCCCTATAGTCAGAATCATCGAAGAAAGTTTGCTGTCTGCGAATTCCGCGTTGCGTGACGTGGTGTGGGTAGCCTGGCACTACCAGGCGGGGGAATTTCGGCACCAGCACACCCTTTATCGTTCGCACGGCTGAAACAACAGAAATTGACTCACTTCGCTGGCAAAATCAGTGCCGCTTTTTGCCGAGAATATGGTGTTTTGGTCACTGTCACCGTAACTAGGCAGTTAAGGTCACTGTCACCTTAATTAGATGGGGAGGGCGGTTGTGTGTTTGATGTCGGACAGGACGATGCTCGAGGTGACTTCCTGGATGCCTGGCAGTTGCGATAGTTTTTCGAAGAAAAACTGTTCGTAGGCCTTAATGTCTTCTGTGACAATGCGTAGCAGGAAGTCGACATTACCGAGCACCACGTAACAGTCCATTACTTCCGGATAACGCTTCACATCCTCGGCGAATGTAGACAGATTACTTCTGCCGTGCGACGTCAGCTTGACGTGTGCGAACACCATTGTCGTCAACCCGACCTTCTCACGATCCAGAATAACGGCCTGATCGCGAATCACGCCTTCGTCACGCATACGCTGAATTCGACGCCAGCAAGCTGACTGCGACAGGCCAATACGCTCGCCAATCGCGGTCGCATTTATGCCGGCATTAGTCTGTAGCAGATCGAGAATTTTTCGGTCCGTATGATCGAGCGAAACACTTTGCATAATTTAGTCTTATAGTATTAAATTTCGCATTGATTATGCGCTCTTTTGAACTTACGTAAAAGGTTTTGCAAGTTTTATTGCCTTATTCCGCGATATATTAGTCAATCTATGCTTAGCTCACAGGGGAGGCGCATGGCCGTCTTTGATCACACCGAATTCGACAACCATGAATCGCTGCACTTCATGAACGATGAGCAGACCGGACTACGCACCATCATCGCTGTGCATTCGACGGCTCTTGGTCCGGCGGCCGGCGGTTGTCGCCGCTGGTCCTACGTGAGCGACGCGGACGCGTTGACTGATGCACTGCGTTTATCCCGCGGCATGACCTACAAGAATGCCGTAGCTGAACTTCCCTTCGGCGGTGGCAAGGCCGTCATTCTTGGTGACGACGCTGCGCCAAAAACACCGGAGTTGCTGGCAGCGTTCGGGCGCGCCGTTGATTCTTTGGGTGGCCGTTACGTAACAGCCGAAGATGTCGGCATGTCAGTTGAAGATATGCGACACGTACAACAACAGACCGAATTCGTGTCAGGCCTGCCGCAAAGCGGACAAAGTGCGGGCGGTGACCCATCACCATGGACGGCACTCGGCGTATTCCTGGGAATCGAAGCCGCCGTCAAAGTACGGCTTGATAAGGACTCACTGGACGGATTGACAGTCGCCGTTCAGGGAGTCGGCCATGTCGGCGCTTACCTTTGCAAATTGTTACACGAAGCTGGTGCGAAACTCATTGTCGCAGATGTGAATGGTGACAATCTTGAGGCCGTTAACGAAAGTATGCCGGTTGAAGTCGTCGCACCCGCCGAAATTCTTTATGCCAACGCCGAGATACTTGCTCCCTGTGCACTCGGCAACATCCTGACTTCGGCGACAATTCCGAACATCAAAGCAAAGGTCATCGCCGGCGCTGCCAACAACCAGCTGTCTACGCTGGAAGACGGTGCACGACTTTCAGCGCGCGAAATTCTATATGCGCCGGATTACGTCATTAACGCCGGTGGCATAATCAGCGTCTCACACGAGTACTATGGTGGCAGCTCGGAAGACAAGGTTCGCGCTGATGTAGAGAAAATACCAGCACGACTGCAGAGGCTGTTCGCCGAAGCGAACGAAACTGGCCGGCCAACCAACGAACTCGCGGACGAATACGCGCGCCGTTTGATTGCTGCCGGCAAAAAATAACAGGAAGCACGCATGATTACGAAATCGCGATTGCAAATCCCAAGACCCACCGCGAGGCCGGGCGAAGAACCGGACTTCAGTTACCTCGATCTTTCACCAGCCGGTAGCGTCGACAAACCACCGCTCGATGCCCGCACCCGGGATATTCAGCATCTGAGTAGCGGCCTCATTCGTGTCCTGGATGATGACCACACCGCTAAAGGTCCATGGGATCCAGGTTTCGATAAGGCGCAATTGCAGGTCGGTTTGCGCTGGATGTTGTTGAACCGTGTGTTCGACGAGCGCATGTGGCAGATCCAGCGCCAGGGTCGAATTTCGTTCTACATGCAGGCACTGGGTGAGGAAGCTATTTCGATCGCGCAGGGCATGGCATTGCGTTCAGGCGACATGTGTTTCCCCTCTTATCGAAACCAGGGCCTGTACATGTATCGCGGCGTCAAGCTGGTCGACATGATGTGCCAGTGTCTGTCGAATACTCGTGATATGTGCCTGGGCCGACAGCTGCCGATCATGTATCACAGCAAGAGCGGCAACATGTTTTCGATTTCCGGCAACCTCGGCACGCAATATCCGCACGCCGTTGGCTGGGCGATGGCGTCGGCGATCAAAGGCGAAGATCATATTGCGGCGTCCTGGGTGGGTGATGGCACAACCTCTGAGGCAGACTTCCACCATGCATTGACGTTTGCCGCCGTTTATCAGGCCCCCGTAATCCTCAACGTCGTCAATAATCAGTGGGCTATCTCAACCTTCCAGGGCACAGCGGCAGGACAACGGAGAGCCTTTGCGGCCCGTGGTCTTGGGCTGGGCATTCCGGGCCTGCGCGTTGACGGCAATGATTTCCTGGCAGTGTATTCCGCGACGCTTTGGGCCGCTGATCGTGCACGCCGTGGTGCTGGTCCAACGCTCATCGAACTGGTGACCTACCGTGGTGGTGCGCACTCGACGAGTGACGACCCATCGAAATACCGCCCCAAAGATGAATGGAAGTCGTTCCCGCTGGGCGACCCGGTCGAGCGGCTGAAACAGTACATGATTGCTGAAGGCCACTGGTCTGATGCAAAACATGAGAGCCTCGTCGATGAACTGCGAACTGAAGTTACAGCCGCGTGGAAGGAAGCACAGAAACACGGCACGATGACTGAAGGTCCCTGGCTCGATCCGGCAACAATGTTCGACGATGTTTATGCAGAAACACCAAAGCACCTGGAGTCGCAGCGCCGACGCATGCTTGAAGTTGAGGGGGGCGAGTAATGGCGCGCATGAATATGATCGAGGCGATTCGCTCGGCCCATGACGTTGTCATGGAGAAAGATCCGACCGTCGTTGCACTGGGCGAAGACGTTGGCTACTTCGGCGGTGTTTTCCGTTGTACGGATGGACTGCAGCGCAAGTATGGCGAGCATCGCGTTATTGACGCGCCCATCTCGGAAGGTGGCATCATCGGCGCAGCAATCGGCATGGGCTTGAACGGCCTGCGACCCGTTGCCGAAATCCAGTTTGCTGATTACATTTACCCTGGGTTCGACCAGATCGTCAGCGAGCTTGCGAAGATACGGTATCGAACCGGCGGTGAGTTCTTCTCGCCCGTTACAATTCGCACACCTTGCGGCGGCGGCATTCGCGGCGGTCAGACTCACTCACAATCACCGGAAGGTATTTTCACACACGTCAGTGGCATCAAGGTCGTAATGCCATCCAACCCCTACGACGCCAAGGGACTGCTCATCAGTGCGATCGAATCTGATGATCCGATCATTTTCTTTGAGCCCAAGCGCATCTACAACGGACCATTCGACGGTGACCCCGAGAAACCGGCGATCTCGTGGAATTCACATCCGAAAGGTGACGTTCCGGAGGGTTATTACACAGTACCGCTTGGTCAGGCAGACATTGCCCGCAGCGGTGACGAATTGACGGTAGTCACGTATGGCACGCTCGTGCATGTGGCGATCGCGGCCGCAACAGAAACCGGCGTTGACTGCGAAGTCATCGACGTTCGTACGTTGGCACCATTGGATATCGCGACGCTCGCTGAGTCAGTGAAAAAAACCGGCCGCTGTCTGATCGCACATGAAGCAACCCGGTTTGGTGGCTACGGTGCTGAGCTCGCCGCAACGATCCAGAAGGAGTGTTTCTACCATCTTGAAGCACCCATCTCTCGTGTTGCTGGCTGGGACACGCCTTACCCGCATGCGTTCGAGTGGCAGTATTTCCCCGGACTGAAACGTATGTCGGCAGGTATCCGAAGAGTGATGGAGGCGGAATGAGCGAACATATTTTCAAGCTACCGGACCTCGGCGAGGGCACGGTCGAATCCGAAATCGGCGAATGGTTTATCAAGCTCGGCGAATTCGTCAAGGAGGAAACGATTGTCGGCACGATGATGACTGACAAAGCGGCGGTGGAGCTGGCCTCACCGATCAGCGGTACCGTTATCAAACTTGCCGGTGAGCCAGGTGACATCGTTGCGGTTGGCGCCGCTCTCGTTGTATTTGAAACCGACGATGAAGCGGCGGCTGTTGCAAAAGAAACGGTCGAAGAAACGGAATCAGAACCCGCACCAACATCAACCCAGAAAACCAAACCAGCAGCTACAGCTACAGCGACAACGATCGACGAGTCGCGCAGCCGCGTTATCACGTCGCCAGCCGTTCGCCGGCGCGCCAAAGAAGCGGGTATCGACCTGAACCTGGTACCGGGCAGCGGTCCTGGTGGCCGCATCCAGCGCAAGGACTTCGATAATTTCCTGAAATCGCAAGCGATGGGTATCGAAGCTGCGAAAGCAGCAACGCCATCGACGGACGTGACGGAAATCAAAGTCATCGGTCTGCGCCGCATCATTGCCGAGCGTATGACGAAAGCGAAACAGGAGATTCCGCACTTCGCTTACGTTGAGGAAATCGACATCACCGAGCTTGAAGCGTTACGCAAGCACCTCAACAGCCGGCGCGACGATCCGACAGAACGATTAACGCTGCTACCTTTCCTTGGACTCGCTTTGATACGTGCGATAAAGGAGTTCCCGCAGTGTAATTCGACCTACGACAAGGACCGGAACGTGTTGCTGCGACATGCAGCGGTACATATGGGTGTTGCAACGCAAACGCCGGATGGCCTCAAGGTTCCTGTAGTCAGGCATGCCGAGATGAGAGACATCGACGGCCTCGCCGCCGAGATCCGACGCGTAGCGCAGGCAGCGCGAGATAATAGCGCAACGAAGAGTGAGCTCACTGGCGGCACAATCACGATTACCAGCCTCGGTAAACTCGGTGGCATCGCATCCACACCAGTGATCAACATGCCAGAGGTTGGCATCATCGGCGTGAACCGGGCGGTTGAACGACCCATGGTATTTAACGGCCAAATCGCTGTCCGCCTGATGATGAACCTCTCGTCATCGTTTGATCATCGCTTTGTTGACGGCTACGACGCAGCAGCGATGATCCAGCGCATCAAGGAAATGCTGGAGCACCCGGCGACGATTTTTTTGGCCGATTGATTTATGATCGGCCTCGATGAAAATTACAAGAATCAGCCTTGAACCGCCTTACCTGATTTACCTCGGTGATGTCCCCGACCTGCACCACGCCAAGACGGGTGCGGGAGTCGCCTACTGGCGACCGGAAAACTGTGTCGGACAGATGCGTCGGCCCGATTGCCCCGTCGATCTCGACCTGCCTGAAATGTCGGTACAAGACGCGAAGGATGCCGGCGTGAAGACGATCATTGTCGGTGTTGCGCCCAAGGGTGGGCAGATCCCGGATAACTGGATTCCACAGCTTGCCGAACTTGCGGGTGCTGGCTTCGACATCGCGGCGGGCTTGCACACGAAGCTTTCCGACACAGCAGATTTGGTTGCCGCTGCCAACGAAAGCGGTGCCAAACTGATCGACGTGCGGATGCCGCCTGCAAATCTGCCTGTAGCGGACGGTCGCCCGCGAACCGGGAAACGAATTCTGACGGTAGGCACGGATTGTGCCGTCGGCAAGAAGTACAGCGCGCTCGCCTTGCATCGAGAACTCCAGCGCAGAGGCGTGAAAGCTACCTTCAGGGCCTCCGGTCAAACCGGCATCATGATTGCCAGCGAAGGCTTGCCAATCGACTCCGTGGTCGCCGACTTCATTTCGGGGGCGGCGGAGATTTTGTCACCCGACAATGACGACGATCACTGGGACGTGATTGAAGGCCAGGGCTCGCTGCTAAATCCGAGTTATGCCGGCGTAAGCCTCGGATTACTCCACGGCTCGCAACCGGATGCGATCGTTCTCTGTCACGACGTTGAACGCATTGAAACCGAGGGTGTCACCGGTGACTACCCTATTCCGGAACTCGACGAGGTCATCGACGACACCTTGCGTATGGCACGGCGAACCAACGCGAATTGTTTTTGTGCCGGGGTAAGCGTGAACACCTCCTCCTTGAGCGATTTTGAACGTGACAATTACTTGTCCAAATTACAGAGCGAACTCGGACTTCCCTGCGTCGATCCACTTGCAATCGGTATGTCACCTATCGTTAATTTTCTCTTGAAGTACGCCGCATGACTCGCAAGCTATCGATACAGTTCGATTCCTGGCCCAGCATTATCCCGTTTCGCATTTCAAATAATGTTTGGGACGACTTCCCCTGCCTGGTTTATGAGATAGAGCAGGATGGAGTCATCGGGCGCGGCGAAGCTCTCGGCGTTAGCTACTTTAACGAGACGCTTGAGTCGATGGCAGAGCAACTGCACGGTATATCGACCGCAATGTCGAAGGGTGCCGACCGCAAAGCACTGCTCGAACTGTTGCCACCTGGTGGAGCACGTTGCGCCGCCGACTCTGCGCTTTGGGATCTCGAGGCACAGCTATCCGGTATCAGTGCATGGCAAACAGCCGGTGTAGAAGCGGGTCCCATCGAAACGGTTTTCACAATTGGCCTCGAAGAGACACCAGAACAAATGGCGGCGAAAGCGACTGCCGCGGCTGATCTGTCTTTATTCAAAGTCAAACTTGGCAACGATCGTCCGGTGGAACGCATCGCCGCAATTCGCGAGGCACGACCGGACTCGCGACTGGTTATCGACGCGAATCAAGGCTGGAATTTCGCTGAGCTGCAGGAGTTCGGTCCCGCGCTCCATGAACTCGGTGTACTCATGATCGAACAGCCATTGCCACGCGGTAAAGACCAGGAGCTCGCGGGTTACAAATCGACGGCACCACTTTGCGCTGACGAATCCTGTCAGCATATTGGCGAACTTGACGCCGCCGCCGCCCGCTACCAGATGATTAATATCAAGCTCGACAAATGTGGCGGACTGACTCACGGCCTCGAGCTGGCCCGCGCAGCCAGGGAAAAAGATCTTGGTGTAATGATCGGCTGCATGGGCGGCACATCGTTGTCCATGGCCCCCTCACATGTCATCGCGCAACTCTGCGACTTTGTCGATATCGACGGCCCGCTGTTGATCAAAAAGGATCGCGAGGGTGGGCTCATCTACGACCAAGGCATTGTCACCCTGCCAGCACAGCGTTTTTGGGGTTGCTAGTGTACCTCGTCACTAGTAGCGGAAGGTGTACGACACCTTCAGATTGAGATCGCTTTGCGTGCTCGAAAGATTATTCGCCGCATCCACCACACCGCCATGATTCAGTACGAGCATCATTTCCTGACCTGCCTCGGGCACATACCGCAGCCGGCTGTTAATGCCATAGACATCGCCACTATTGTCGTACTGTAAGAAGTTGCTCCACGACCACTTGGAATCGAATGCTACGTCAGTCCGCAGACTTGCAAGATGTGAGGTGAAGCTACCGCTGGGCAGATCAACGATATTTTCTGTAAAACTCAAGCCCATGGAGAAGTAGGCCGACTGATTCCATTGAAATTCGACGAACTTCTCAAGTCGATCACCGCCAAAGAATCCACCATCCTGCACCGACAATACAACCCGCAGCGGTCGTTGCATGCCGGTCGCAATCTCGGCCCGCACACGGTCGAAGTTATATTCACCAACCGGCACATTGAGGCGTCCGAATAAATCGAACTCGTCCAGTACAACCTCAGTATTGCGTTCCCAATCGATGAAAATAAAGTCGTCGCGGTGAGAGTAAAAGCTGATCGGTCGAATTCTTGTCTTTTGCGACAAAATGTCACCGTTCATATCGGTAATGTGCGTAAAGTCGATACGACTGTTCAAAGCACGCCACATTCCTTCTTCCGGACGAATACGGTATCGAACACCGGTATCGAAGCGGCGAATGCCGGGACGGTTGACGAATCCCAGCGCTGGGTGAAAGTTCTCTTCAATATACTGTGCACCGGCGTAAACCTGCAGCTTGTCACTCGGGATCTCAAGCTGCGCGCCGAATGCCTGATCATCGCCATCCAGGTTCGACGAACGGCTTTGCTGCGCCCAAAATTTACCGGTCAGGATTTCGCCAAACGGCCCGTCGCTATCACGATAGAGAAAATCCAGTCCAATAACCGAATTCGAGTCATTTGACGTCGGATCACCGTGAGTCATGATGAAACCGACAGCGGACTCATCGAGAACGTTATAGGACCCGCGTGCGACGAACAGGTCTGATGCTTCAACATCCCCGATGGCTTCCTGGCGAATCGCCAACGTGCCGACGTTGAAATCGCCAACGCGGCCAGTCAGTTTGATGCCGCCATCAATGCCAACGGCTTCCCCGTCCCCTGACAGACCAATACGGCGCGAAAAGAACGGACGACCGTTGGTGTCGATATTGCCGAATTCGAATATGCCGGCGTCTTGCAGGAAGAAGTCTCGCTTTTCCGGAAAGAACAGAGAAAAGCGATCGAGTGCGACCTGCTGCTCGTCGACTTCCGCCGTTGAAAAGTCTGTGTTCAGCGTAAGCGTCGCACTTAGAGAGGGCGTTATGCGATAGCGAGCGTCAAGCGATGGTTCAAAACCTGAACTATCGCCGCCTAATACCAGGTCACGTTGCTGACTGAGATTGATGGACGGTACGACGTCAAGGCCCAAGCCCTGTTCAATATTCTCGATACCGTTAACTTCGCCGCTATACGCCGGCCAATCCTGTCGGTCGTGTGAAGACCACAGAACGTGTTCCTGCTTGCGAACAATACCGCGCCCGAAGTTAATGCCCCAGGTATCGGCGTCGGGCGAAAACGAGATCGATTTGAATGGAATCGCAATCTCGGTTGCCCAGCCATTTTCATGGATTGCTGATTCAGCTTCCCAGATCGTCGCCCATTCTTCGATGAAGCGCGCGTTGTTCTCTCTCAATGCCTCGCGACGCACACCGTTTGCGTTTACCTGGAAGAAATAGTCGTTTCGTTTGCTGTTGAAACTATCGAGCATCACGTAAAAGCGGTCGTCGGAAAAGAACAGCTTTCCCTGGATCATCTGCTTGGCGCTGATTTGGTCCGGTCTGCTATCTCGTAAGTCCGCGGCAATGTACAGAAACTCATCATCGTAAGTCACCCTGACGACAGTCGATTCCGTAGGGACTGCACCGTCCAGCGGTGAAGTCTGTTGGAAGTCGTCTACGATTGATGCGTTTTTCCACACATCGTCATCAAGACGACCGTCAATGACCGGTGCCGACTGCGCGCGATGAATCTCGAAAGACTTGCGCTCGCCGTTGACCGTGTAAACGGCGACGGACGGTGTAGCCAACAGTAGCAAGAATACCGCGATTGAAATTCGTGTGATGCGGGACATGTCGTCTCCCCAGAAACATTGACGTAATGTTCCTTTGATGAGAGATACATACTTTTGGTTGCACCGTAACCGACGAGCTGTGCGTGAATCAGGATGAACGGTGCGCGATACGCTCAATATTGGATTTGTACTTGCGGCTAAGCTTGAGCTCGGTGTTGCCATCAAGGCTCAGGAAGTACTCACCATTGCGATGCGGGCGCATTGACTTCACCCGGTGGCGATTCACTATCGCTGAACGATGCACACGAATGAAGATTTCCGGGTTCAACAATTCTTCAAGGTGTTTCATTGTGCCGCGTAGTACGTGCGTATTGCCTTGTGCATGCACGCACATGTAATCACCGGCCGCGTCGATCCAGTCGATAGCGTCAACATCGACGCAGGTTGTCTCTCGGCCATCCCGTATGGCCAGGCGCTTGGGAAAACGCCCCCGGTTTCCCGAAGCCGCGTCCAATGCTGCATCAAGTGATAATTCCTCACCCGTCAGATCACAGACGAACTTCAGCAACCTGGAGCGGTGCTCATCAGCCTGCTTTTCATCACTATCGTGCCGCGCCCGTTCGATTGCTTCTGCAAGTCGGTCATCGTTAATCGGTTTGAGGAGATAGTCCAGCGCGTTGGCGTCGAAAGCCTTGAGCGCAAATTCGTCATACGCGGTTACAAAAATGACGGCCGGCATATTGCTTGTCGACAAGTTGCGAAGAACATCAAAACCATCCATGCCCGGCATCTGCACGTCGAGAAACATCAAGTCGGGTGCATGTTCCCGCACTGCCTCGAGTGCCTCGCGCCCATTGCGGCTCTGGGCACAGATTTCGATATCAGAGAATTTTGCCAGGCGAATCTCAAGACCGCGCCGAGCTAGTTCTTCGTCATCGACAATCAGGGCTTTAAGCATCACCTTCCTCGTACGGCATGTTAATTGTAACCACTAGTCCGGACGGCTCGTTCGGCGCTAACGTAAATGCCTGATCATCGCCGTACAATTGCTGCAACCTCTCCCGAGTGTTGTGAAGCCCAACACCACTGGATTTGTGTTCGCTCTTGCAATTTCCGAGTCCCGGTCCGGTGTCGGACAGCTGCATCACCAAAACGCCTCTTTGTACGCGGGCGAAAATACGCAGCGTACCGCCATCCTCACTGGGCGAAATGGCATATTTGATGGCATTTTCGATGAGTGGTTGCAGTATCAGGCTTGGCACCAGGGCCTTCTCAGCTGGACTTTCGATCGACTTTTCTATGACCAGCCTGTCACCATAGCGAACCTTCTCAATTTCGAGGTACAGATCCAGCGCGTCCAGTTCTGAGCCCAGCGTCACCTGGCTCATCGGATCGTTGTCGAGTGTGTAACGCAGGAAATCGCTGAGTCGGCTCACGGCCTTGTTCGCCGTATCGTTAGCACCGTCGAGAATTAACGTCGATATCGCGTTCAGCGTATTGAATAAGAAATGAGGGTTCAATTGGTAGCGCAGCATTTTGAGCTGGGCCTGGTGTGCGGCTGCGGTGGCCTTTAACGTTTGCTCGGTTTGCTCCTGCAGCTGCTGGTAGTACTTGATTCCGAAATACAACCCAGTCCAGCACAGCAATATATAGAAGGAACCCATAACGCCGCCGACGAAATCCATCAGTTCCTCAGGCTGCCAGTTGTTCTTTACCCAATCGTAATAAAGAACATTGTGTAACCAGCGCCAGCCGAGTGCGATGACGTAGCAGGTGGAAATCATGACCGTGGCGAGAATCAGCGGGGGCTGCGCCCAAAAGCGCCTGAACAGATAACGCATTGGGATCGTTACGGCAAAGCCGACGGCGGCCGTGGCGGCAATAACTGCGAAATAGGACTCCGGCTTTTCGTGGGCGAACGCACCCAGCCACGCAGTTAGCGTGTAGCCCATCCAACCACCAATATTAAGTATCCAGAACAGGCGGCCCCTGTCCCGGAATAGAGTTTCAACTTTCAAAATTAACCTTCCCGGCTTGCAGAATCCGATTATAAGGTCCAATCGAGCACAATACACACGGCTCACCTTGCACGCAGCACACTTCATCCCGGCGCGATAGCTATTCAAACGAAACCCACTCCCAGTGCGTCTAAGTTGTTAAGAAAGTGTAAACCGCTGATTTAACTTGGCGCCAAGGGAGCTAAGAAGTTGAAGATTGCCGATACCTCGGCGCAGGATGTGCGACTAGCACCGCAGGATCCGCGTCGAAACCAACTCATATTCGCGAGCATCGGTATAGCCGTTATCGCGTCGATCCTGTTTGCCGCCCCGTGGGTAAAGCGCTGGGCAAATGCCACGGTCAGCGTGCCTTACGATCGTGTCCGTACCTCTATTGTAGCCAGGGGCGACCTCGTACGAGACGTGTCCGTGCAGGGCAGGATTGTTGCAGCAATTAGTCCCACCCTGTACGCAACCGCCTCCGGAAGTATCACCTTGCAAGTTGTTGCCGGTGAGCGGGTAGTCGCCGGTCAGGTACTTGCAGACGTCGACAGTCCCGAGCTAATGAGCCAGCTACAGCAGTCCGAGTCTGCGCTTGCTCAGCGCAAAGTCGAACTCGAGCGGCAGCGTATTGAATCTCGTCAGCAAGCACTGGAGAAACGCAAAGCGGCCGACCTCGCGGATGTCGCGCTGGTGGCGGCGAAACGGGAACAGCGACGGGCTCAGGAAGCCAATGAACGGGGGGTTATTCCGGTCATTGATTTTGAAAAGGCCCAGGATGACCTGCGTAACGCTCAGCTGGCCTATGAGCACGCTATCGCAGACGCGGGTCTTTTTGATGAACGGCTCGCCTTCGAGCTGCGCGCCAGTGAATTCGAGGTTAATCGGCAATTATTGTTTGTGAACAATCTCCGCCGCCAGGTTGACGATCTCAACATCAAGTCACCTGTCGACGGCATCGTCGGCGATTTGCTGGTCGACCAGAAGTCAGCCGTATCCCGCGACACCCCGGTTATGGCTGTCGTTGATTTATCGCGTTTCGAGATTGATGCGCTGATTCCGGAGAGTTACGCCGACGATCTCGCGATCGGGATGCAAGCTGAAATTCTTGTTGGTGGAGAGCGGTACAGCGGCCAGCTAATTGCCGTTTCACCTGAAATTGTGAACAACCAGGTTGCCAGCCGCATCCGTTTTAATGGTGACGGGCCAACCAATCTGCGGCAAAACCAGCGCCTGACTACACGCATACTCCTGGCCGAGTACCAGGACGTACTGATGGTGCAGCGCGGTCAGTTCCTCGACAGCGGTGCCGGGCGTATCGCGTACGTCATCAACGAAGACAACACGGCCGCACGCCGCCAAATTCAAACGGGCGCACGCAGCCTCGGATCGGTAGAAATTGTTGCCGGTCTAGAGCCCGGTGACACCATCGTAATTTCAAATCTTGACCCGTTCCGCGGTGCGGACACGGTCCTGTTAACCGATTAAGGAGATCAGCCCAATGTTGAAAATGAGTAAGGTATCGAAAACCTATCGTACGGATACCGTCGAGACACACGCGTTGCGCGAATTTTCGCTGACTGTGGACGAAGGAGAGTTCGTATCTGTAACCGGACCATCCGGTTCCGGTAAGACGACCTTCCTGAACATCGCCGGTATGCTCGAAGAGCTGACCAGCGGCAGCTACGAACTCGATAGTCGCGATATTTCGAAACTCAACGACAAGGAGCGCTCGAAGGTCCGTAACGAAAAAATTGGCTTCATTTTTCAAAGCTTCAACCTGATCCCCGAGCTTGATATTTTTGACAACGTTGACGTACCACTGCGCTATCGCGGCTTCGATGCCAGTGAGCGCAGCCGGCGTATCGAGGAGAGCCTGGAGATGGTGGGCCTTGCTTCGCGCATGAAGCACTTTCCAGCACAGTTGTCCGGTGGACAGCAACAACGCGTTGCTATAGCTCGTGCACTTGCCGGTGAACCCCGCTTCCTGCTCGCCGATGAGCCAACCGGTAATCTCGATACGCATATGGCCGACAGCGTACTCGACCTCCTGACCGAAATTAACGAGTCAGGTACGACCATAATAATGGTGACACACGAATTGAGTCTTGCTGACCGGGCGAAAAGAAACATTTTCGTTCGTGATGGCCAGGTTAGTGACGGCCCGCCCGAGTTGCACTTCGCCACGGCGGCCAATGGCTAACGGAGATTCGATATGTTTCGCCATTATTTGAAGCTCGGCGTTCTCAGTATTCGCGCTAACCCTGCACTCAGTGCACTCATGGTTGCAGCGATTGCCGTTGGTATCGGTGCCTGCATGTCGATCGTTACCGTGCGTCACGTGATGAGTGATAACCCGGTCGCGCACAAGAATGACGTCCTCTATCACGTGCAGCTCGACAACTGGAATCCGGATGATCCTTACGGAGAACCCAATGAGCCGCCGGAACAAGTCACCTATCTTGATGCGACGGCTCTGCACCAGGCGGGACGCGCTTTTCGACAAACGATCAGCTTCAAGTCCGACCGGGTCGTACAGCCGGATGGCGATGACGCAAGACCGTTCCAGGAATTAGTGAGAGCGACAACGGCTGATTTCTTCGCAATGTTCGACGTGCCGTTCGAATTTGGCGGCGGCTGGGATGCGGCGGCCGATCAAACTGAAGAACGCGTTGTCGTATTGTCCTCGGAGATGAACCAGCGCTTGTTTGGTGGTGAGGATTCAGTTGGCCGCATGTTGACCATGAACAACGAGTCCTATCGAGTCCTTGGCGTCCTGCAAGAGTGGATGCCGATGCCCAAATTCTACGACCTCAATAACAACCCATACGAAGGTGCCGAAGAAATTTATGTACCGTTTTCGCTGGCGGTGACCGGTAAGTGGGGCAGCTCCGGGAATAACAGTTGCTGGAAATCGCCCGATGGCGGCGACTTTGCTGCCTACCTTGCATCGGAGTGTATTTGGATACAAATGTGGGTTGAACTGCGCAGTGCCTCAGAAAACGACACTTACATGCAATTCCTCGATGACTATGTTGAAGAGCAGAAATCACTCGGACGTTTTCCGCGGGAGCTGAACAACCGCCTCAACACGCCAGCAGAGTGGATGGTCGATCGTGAGGTAGTCGACGATTCGGTCAGTGTGTTGCTGAGTCTCGCAGTTCTGTTTCTGGTGGTCTGCCTGCTGAACACAATCGGGTTATTGCTTGCCAAAGTCATGCGACGGACTAACGATATCAGCCTGCGACGTGCGCTCGGCGCAAGTAAGTCGGCACTATTTTCTCAATACATCATCGAAGCCGGCATGATCGGAGTTGCTGGCGGCCTCGCCGGGATAGGAATGACCTGGCTGGGATTACGCGGTATCGAGAGTGTCTTTTCCGATTATGACTTCATCGCTTATCTCGTCAGCATGGACTGGACGATGATAATGGGTGCGGTAGCACTAGCCATTGTTTCCGCGCTGGGTGCCGCGCTGTATCCGACGTGGCGTGCCTGCAGCGTCTCCCCGGCAACAACACTGCGTATTCAGTAACACGCCCGACTAGAACAGGAGATCAACATGGATATTGGACCAATCTGGCGGGCAATGCTGAAAAACAAAGCCGGCTTCGTATTAATTGCACTGCAAATTGCAGTAACGATGACCATCATGGTTAACGCGTTCGCGATCATGCAGGAACGCGCGAACAATGTGAGTCGCGATAGCGGCATCGACCAGGCAAACACGTTCGCACTCGTTAGCGTCTCATTCGAGGAGTACGACAGCGAGAAAATGAAAGTACTGATTGACGAAGATCTCGCACTCATCAGAGGACTCCCGGGCGTCAGGAACGCGGTTGCCACGAACTCATTTCCGCTGCGTCAAGGTGGTTGGTCTATGGGGTTGCAATTAGAGCCTGGTACCATGACAGCAGATGCCGTTGGCTCAGCGATTTACTTTGTTGATGAACACGGCATCGATACTTTCGGGTCCAGGATTATCGACGGCAAGAACTTCACGCCCGAGCAGGTAACGTGGAAACCTCTCGACGACAATACCTGGCCGGCCTACGGCATCATCACCGAAGCACTTGGCAAAGAGCTGTTCCCTGAAGAACAGGGTTCTTATGTCGGAAAGTCTTTCTACATCAACGACAACGATCCCGTGAACATCGTCGGTGTGATTGAACGTCTGCAGGCACCGTGGGAAGGCTGGAGCGGCGTTGAACGATCCATGCTCGTTCCACAACGGCGAACTCCGGAGTTTCAGCGTTATGTGATTCGAGCTGAGCCGGGTTACCGCGATGAACTCATGCCACAGATTGAAGAGCTGCTGGCCAACAGCAACAAAGACCGCCTCATTCGCGATGTCACAACAATGGACGAGGTGCGAAAGCTGGCCTACGTTGGTGACACAGCGATGATAAAAATCCTGGCTTTTGTCGTCGGTATGCTAACGGTAATTACCGGACTCGGTATCGTCGGACTAGCGAGCTTCAATGTCAGTCGTCGGACGCGCCAGATTGGAATTCGACGTGCTTTGGGTGCAAGCAAACCCGCCATTGTTCGTTACTTCATGATCGAGAATTTCATTGTCTCCAGCGTTGGTCTCATCATCGGCGGAATCCTCTCTGTCGCTTTGAATATCGCGATGGTTGAAGCGTTTGCGCTGGAGCCGCTGGCCTGGTACGTGATCCCAATTGCGATGATTGCGCTCTGGACCGTTGGTCAGGCCGCCGTCGCAGGGCCTGCAAGGAAAGCGAGCAGTATTTCGCCGGCGATCGCAACGCGATCCAGTTAACAATCGTCTAGTCCGATAATCGAGGTCGGCTGAGCATTGGCAGGTAACGCGATACGAAGACCAGAAATGCCAATGCCCAGATAAGGCCGGAGGCGACAACCCATTGTTGATAGGTTTCCCCGGCCTTTATGCTCGCGACAACCCGAACGATGGCGGCGACTTGCAGCAGCAGGAATGCTGCCATGTCGGTCCTGCTGGCGACGAGTTGTCGGCCCGTGTGGCCCAGTGAGCTGCGCATCATCATCGCGAGCATAAGAGCGCTGACCGCCCCCATGGTCATGGCATGAATCCAGGCGCTTGCCGCTACGATGTTCATTGCTGCGAGTGCGCGAAGAAAAAACGCAAACGGTATCCATGAATACGCTACCGGCATCATCCATAGCAGCGGATTGTGAATCGTCTTTACAGGGTCCCACAGTGCCAGCCGAATCGCGTGCGCTGCGGCGGCAACGGCGAGTAGCAAAGCCATCAGCATAGGCGGCGTTGCCCAGGAACCCCTCAAAACACCGGCAACGACAATGAGGATCATGGATGCAAAGGTGATGACCTCCACCCATGGCTCGTGACGCGATGTGGCGCTCGGAATCGCGTTTCGTGTAAATGCCGGAATGACTCTGCCGCCGATGAGGGCCATGAGTATGGTGAGGATGTCGATACTCGCGAAGAATGCAGTTCGTGAGAACCACGGGTCTGTGTAACCCAGACTGGCGAGGTGAAATACGCCATGCAGAACCGCCAGTAGCAAGATGATCGCGAGTACTTTGTAATTGCGCTTGTTCTTGCTAGCGAGTATCGGGCCCGCGATCGCAATCGCGAGAGCCGGTAGGAACGCGACGTCGACGATCGCGGCTATCGGCGCAGGGCCTTTCAAGATCATCACCCGAGCGACAAGCCATATCGTGGCCAACATCGCCAGCGCCGCACCAGTTGGTGTCGGCAATCCAGTCCAGTTACGAACGGCGGTTAACAGGAACCCGGCGATTACGGCTGTGGCGAAGCCGAACAACATTTCGTGACTGTGCCAGACGACACCGTAGAGATACTCGCCGGTGCCCGACAAACCGGCGAATACACGCAACCACAGAATCATTGCTGCAATTGCGAAGATTGCCGCCAGCGAATAAAATGTGCGAAAACCCAGTTGAAGTATCGACATGCTTTCAGCCTGATCGTTTATCGCAGTTTATTACCAAACGCATCCCAGACTTCAACATCTCCAAAACCCAATGCCCGGACTTGTTCCTCCATCTCTTCAAGATCACCAACGACCAACCATGTTAGCTGGCTCGAATCGACAATTTCTTTGGCGGCCGCGTGCACATCCTCGAGCGTCACTGCTTCAACTCGCTCCGCTGCTGTCTCCGCGTAATCGAACGGCAAATCGTAGCTGGCAGAACTGATCATGCTGCCAAGGAATCCACCATTGGTGGCAAACGTACCCGGTAATGAACGCACCCGATTCAGTTTGATGCGCGCTATCTCTTTCGCTGTCGCCGGACGCGTTGAAACGAACGCCTCCAGTTCGCGCTTGATTTCCTGCATGCTATCAGCCGTCTTGTCCGTTTGGACTTGCCCATTGGTTCGGAACGTCATGTCCCCGCTCGTGTTTCGGCTGATGCCCGAGTAATAGCCGTAGGACCAGCCCTTGTCCTCGCGAAGATTCATATTCAATCGTGCTTCGAATGCACCTCCGAGAGTGCGGTTCATCATCGACAACGCACTCCACGTGTCCGCGTCGAACACTGAGATTGCCCGGCCCGCTACAATCGTACTGGAGGCGGCGCCGGGATGGTCGACAAGAATGACGCGCTCACCGGATCCCACCGCATCGCCAATATCGCGGCGCGCAGATGCATTTTTGGCCGACCACTTACCGAACGTCCTTTCCACGGCCTTGGTCGCCTCATCAAGATCAATGTCGCCTATCATGTAGATGGTCATATTATCCGGTGCGATTTCCGCCTTGTGCCAGGCTGCCAGCTTGGCTTGGTCAACCTGCTCAACCAGCTCAGGCATCCAAACAGACCCTTTCGCACTGTCCGGACCATAAATCGCCCGATCAAAAAGGCTGCTGGCGGCTCTCGATGGTGAATGTTGAAGATTAGCGAGATAGGCATGTACCTGAGCCTTGATCTTGTCCAGCTCGTCCTGCGGGAACGTTGGATGGCGTAGCATCTCGGCCGCAAGGCCCAGTGAAGGCTCCAGATTGCTCGTCAGAATACGATACCCAAGTGAGCTGCTTTCATCGCCTGCCGCAAAACCTCCGCTCATCGCAATCTTGTCTTTCGCCGCTGCCAGCTCGTTCGCATCGTATTTTTTTGTGCCCTTATCCATTAGCCCAAACACGAATACCGGCAATCCGGGAGCGTCCGCGGGCGCTGCTGTTGCGCCTGTTTCGACCCGGATAGACACATCGACCAGCGGTATGCTGCCGCGATTCGCTACGACCAGCTTGATACCGTTCCTGAGTGTCGCCGTCTCAATGTCCGGGAAATTGATATCCGACTTGGCAGTCACCGTGGGAATCGAAGATCGATCCACCGTGGCATCGACACTTTGATATTCCGGGAAGGGCTCGACGGTCAGCTGATAGTAGCCGCGAGTCAGCCAGCGGTTGGCAACCTGACGAAGCTCGTCACCGGTCGCATCGTTCAGCCATTCGAGTTCTGTATTGATGAATAATGGATCATCCGAAAACAACTCACCTTCAACCAACATCCTGCCGATTTGCGCGCCGGTTTCCAGTGCCCCGAGGATGTACATCTTTACAGCGAGCTTCGCGTTTTCGACAATCTGCTCATCGGGGCCACTCGCCAGGTACTCGGCAATGACCTCATCAACTACTGGCATAACCTGTTCGGGCGTGACCTCTGGCCGTAAGTCGATCGTCAGAGTGTACTCACCGCTCATTACGCGTCCGTGTGCACGACCTCGAATACTCGTCGCCAGTTGCAACTCGTCTACGAGCTTTCTGCGTAGCGGGGAATTTTTGTTAGCAACCAGAGAATCGTTGACGAGATACATGAGTGACGTGTCTTTGTCGTTCAAACCCGGCAAAGCCCAGACACGGGCAATTCGAGTCTGGCCAACATTGTCATACATATTTTCTTCACGATTTTCTGTGAGATTTGGAACCCACTTCTTTGGGTGCGACAGCGGTACGCCAACCGGCGCTTCACCGAAGTAATGCTCAACCTTTGTCTTCGCATCGTCGAGGGCAACGTCACCTGCCAATACCAACGTCACATTGGATGCGCCGTAGTACGTATCGAACCACTCGTGCACGTCGTCAAGTGATGCGGCATTCAGGTCGTCCATTGAGCCTATGACTGAGTGACGATAAGGATGGTCAACCGGGTATATGCCTGCGCGAATTTTGTCGGACATCTGTGCATAGGGTCGTGTCTCGCCCTGGCGCTTTTCGTTCTGTACTACGCCACGCTGTTCATCAAGCGCTTCCTGCGTAATCGCTCCAAGCAAATGCGACATCCA